>Ga0070741_10005107_pt1 | contig 29595 bp, 30 predicted proteins | sample Coa_R1_4_FD_66440 | JGI IMG/M metagenome (GOLD analysis project Ga0070741, IMG submission 66440) | Surface soil microbial communities from Centralia Pennsylvania, which are recovering from an underground coalmine fire - Coalmine... | ecosystem: Environmental > Terrestrial > Soil > Unclassified ... | reverse complement strand
CCAGTAGCTGCGGTTGCTGTAGAGATAATTTTTCTCCGGCGTCATCACCGGCATGTCGTCGGCTGGCGCCGCGCCGCCCAGCTGCACCGTCTCGCGATCCGGCGCCTGCGGCTCGAGCCGTCCCGCGTAATCGACAAACAGCGTGATCTGCGTCCCCTTCGGCACAAAGGTCGGCAGGCTGACGACGACGAGGTTCTGGTTCTTGACGCGGATGCCGAACAGCCGTCCGTACTCGCGGCTCGTGATCGATTGCACGGCCAGCGGATCGGCGAGCCGCAGCGACAGCGTGGACACGCCGGCCGATCGGATGCGCAGCCGGAGGATCGCGCGGCCGTCGATCCACTGGCGATCGGGGAACGCGGCGACGTCGATGTCGTAATCGAGCACGTCGAAGTCGATGAGGTCGTCTTCGTCGTAGAACGGGCCGCGCGCGGCGAGGCGGTCCTTCGACGCGTAGAGCGCGATGTTGTGCTTGTGCTTGCGATCGAACAGCGTGATGTCCTCGGGTTCCGACGAGGAGCGCGCGTAGGTCAGCGTGTCGTACTTCCGCGTGTGAATCTCGGCGACGACGTCGCCGGGCAGCGGCAGCAGCGACCACGCGTCGCGGCTCAGATCGCCGAGATCGATCATGAAGGAGTTCGACCCGTCCGTGCGGAAGATGTCCTGTGCGCGGCGTAGTTCGCGCGCGTCGACGGCGACCGGCTGCAACTGTTCTTTTGCGATGAACGTGTCGAAGTCGGACGGATTGATCCGGATGAACGCCGCGGTGAACGTCGTCTCGAGCGTCTCGGCGCCGCAGAACAGCTTCACCTGCCCGCGCTCCGTCTCGGGCGCCGGATGGAACGTCATCGTCCCGCGGCCGACGAGGACGAGACCGGTGACGCCGTAGTCGATCGTGGAGACGAACACCGATCCGTCGACGAGCGTCAGGTCGAGATCTTCGGCGGCGACCTTCAGTCCGTGCGCGGAGAACTGCCGTGTGGCGTCGAGCGTGAGACGGTAGATGTTCTCGACCGACGAGACGCGTTCCTCGTCGGCGATCGCCCACTGCCGTCCGCCCGCGTCGCTGATGCGCCGCACGTCGAGCCGCCACGTCGCGACGCGCGCGTGCGAGCCGAAGTCGCAGAAGACATCGAGCATCAGGCGATAGCTTTCGCCCCCCGAGACGCCGGCGAGCGGCTGGCGATCGCGTTCCTGCACCACGGTGTGTGCGGCGCCCGGCACGAGCTCGGTCGTCACGAAGTCGAGCGCGCGCTGGCGGCTGGCGGTGTCGGCGAGCAGCGCGAGGAACGCGGGCGCGTCGGCGCGCTGGACGATCGGTTCGAGCGCGCGCACGAACACGTCGACGGCGTCGCCCTGCGCCGCACGGGCCGGCGCTGCCGCGAAGAGGAGCGCCAGCGTGACGGCGACCGCCCGGGACATGTGAAAACTTTATTATGCGGCGCGGCGACGGAGCAGCAGAATCGTCAGGTCGTCGGCAAGTCGCGTGTCGGCGGTGTAGTGTTCGACCGCGCGCACCACCGATTGTCCCACCTCCGAGATATCGAGCGATCGATTCGTTTTCAGCGTGCTTTCCAGCCCCGCTTCGTCGAACGGCCGTCCGGACGGGTCTTCGGCTTCGGTGATGCCGTCGCTGTAGATCGCGACGAGTTCATTTGGTTGGATCACGGTCGATCCGGTGACGTATCGGGACTGCCCGAACATGCCCAGCGCGATGCCGCCCTCGGCCAGTCGTTCGACAGTGCCGCTGTTGCGGATGAGCAGCGGCTGCGTGTGGCCGGCGTTCACGTACGTGAGGACGCCGGAGGCCGGTTCGTACACCGCGTAGAACAGCGTGATGAACCGCGAGCCGGGCGCGTGCCGCGACACCTGCACGTTGAGGCGCGTGACGAGCTCGGCCGGCTCGAGTTTTTCGTCGACGAGCGTGCGCAGCATCGCGAGCAGCAGCGCCATGAGCAATGCCGCCGGACTGCCCTTGCCCGCGACGTCGCCGACCGTGATCACCAGCCGACCATCGTCGAGCGGCAGGATGTCGTAGAAGTCGCCGCCGACGGTGTTGGCGGGACGGCTGAAGCCGACGGTCTCGAAGCCGACGCCGGTGTACTGCCCGCTCGGCAGCATCGCCTGCTGAATGTCGCGCGCGATCTCGAGATCGTTCTTGAGCGACAGGCGGTCCGCGACTTCGAGCAGCACGAGCAGGTTCATCAGGACGAACGCGAGGAGCAGCGAGCCGGTCCCTTTGTGGAACATCAGCGACGGCAGCCCGATCCATCCCATCGGGAACTCCATGACGCGGACGATGCCGAACCCGGTCGAGAGGTTCAGGATCCCGATGAGCGCCATCGCAAGCGATGCGGCGTAGACAATGCGCCGCGCCGGCGACAGCTTCATCGTGAACGCGAGAAACACCGCGCGCGCGTACGCGAGCGCGCGCCGCACTCGCGTCCGTCCCTTCAGCTCCTCCGGATCGAGGTGCCGCGTGAAGAAGCGGTACGCCTCGCGTGTGTCGCGTGTGAACAGCCGCTGGAGATCTTCGGGCTTGAGATCCCGCGTGTAGGTGTCGAAGAACTCTTGCAGGCGTTTCGAGGTGGCAGGCACGGAAGAGATTCTTGGTTCGAGGTTCTCGAGGTTCTCGAGGTTCTGGGTTCTGGGTTCTGGGTTCTAGGTTCTAGGTTCTAGGGCGCAAGTGTTCGCCGCTCTCAAGATCTGGTGTGTGGGCCGCTGTCGTACGAGTGGCATCAGTGGCTGGTGCCATTGTGTGCCGCAGAGCCGGTGCGGCGCGATAGGAAATTCCGCAACCAGACGATCGATGCGAGCGCCGGGCGGCCCGGAATCTCGCCGAAGGATTGACCGCGAGGCTCGCTGCTGAAAACGCATAGGAACCCCAGAACCCCAGGAACCCGAGAACCCGAGAACCCGAGAACCCCAGAACCCCAGAACCGGAGAACCCGAGAACCCGAGAACCCGAGAACCTCGAACCTCAAACGATTCCGAGCTCGCGCCCCACCTTTGAAAAGACGTCGAGCGCGAACTGAAGTTCCTCACGCGTGTGGGTGGCGGTGACGATGGTGCGGACGCGCGCCTTGTCGCGTGCCACGGTCGGAAACGCGATCCCCTGCGCGAACACCCCTTCCTCGAACAGCCGGTCCGACAGCCGCATCGCTTTCGCCCCTTCGCCGACGATGACCGGCGTGATCGGGCTTTCGCTGAGGCCCGTGTTGAAGCCCAGCGCCTGCAGCCCCGCCTTGAAGAACTTCGTGTTGTCCCAGAGCCGGTCGATGATCTGCGGCTCCTGCTCGAGCACGTCGATGGCGGCGATGCACGTCGCGGCGACCGCCGGCGGATGCGAGGTCGAGAAGAGGAAGGGCCGGGCGCGGTGATACAGGAAATCGATGAGCGTCTTGGTGCCGGCAACGTAGCCGCCGAGCGCGCCGATCGCTTTCGACAGCGTGCCGACCTGGATGTCGACGCGCCCGTGCATGTGGAAGTGATCGACGGTGCCGCGGCCGTTCGTGCCGAACACGCCGCTCGCGTGCGCGTCGTCGACCATCATGATGCAGCCGAACTCTTCCGCGAGCGCGCACAGCTCGGGCAGCGCGCCGAGATCGCCGTCCATGCTGAACACGCCGTCGGTGATGAGCAGCTTGCGTTGATCGCGAGGCAGTGACTCGAGCACGGTGCGCGCGGCGCGGACGTCCTTGTGCGGGAACACTTTGATCGTCGCGCGGCTCAGGCGACAGCCGTCGATGATGCTCGCGTGATTCAACTCGTCCGAGATCACGACGTCGTCTTTGCCGAGCACGGCGGAGACGGTGCCGGCGTTCGCGGCGAACCCGCTCTGGAAGACGACGACCGCTTCGACCTTCTTGAACGCGGCGAGCCGCCGCTCGAGCTCCATGTGGATGTTCATGGTGCCGGCGATCGTGCGCACCGAGCCCGAACCGACGCCGAGGCGCCGGATGGCGTCGAGCGCGGCCTCGCGCAGACGCGGATGCGTCGTCAGGCCGAGATAGTTGTTCGACGAGAGGTTGACGACCCTGTGGTGGTCGAAGACCGTTTCGGCCTTCTGTTCGCCTTCGAGGATGCGCAGGTGGCGATACAGCCCTTGCTGCTTCAGCGCATCGAGTTCGGTCTGCAGGTAAGCCAGCGGATCGCGACGCATCCGCTGATCATAGTGCTATCGCGCGAGAAAGATGGCCGCCCACGGCAGGATCGCCCCCGCGAGGTAAATCGCGGTCAGCACCGCGAGCAGCACGTGGACGCGCCGCAGATGGAGCATCATGCCGAACGCGATCGCGGTGATCTTGACGACCGACAGGCCGACGCCGAGTCCCGCCACCGCGACGGCGGAGCTGACGATCGGATTGGCTTCGATAGAGGGTCCCCAGACGCTGACGCCGAGGTAGGTGAACAGGCCGTCGAGGACCTGCGTGAACAGGAAGCCGATGACGACCAGGTCGCCGAAGCGGTCTCGCTGGTCATCCCAGCATTTCGCCAAACGTGCCATGCCCCTTCCGCAATCGGCGAACGCGCTGCCCAGATCGCGCGCGTCTGCGCCGTCTGTGGAGGGTCACTTCAATTCGAGTACCCGATCCGCCGTCGTCGTGGCGCCGACGGACGGGGTGCCGAATGCGGCGACCTCGTGCGCGCCGTGCGCGCGCAGCCAGCCGCTGATCGCCGCGCCGCGCGCGTCCGTGTAGAACGCTTCGTGCACGACGACATGCGTCGCGCCGGTTGACACGAGCGACGTCCACGCCCGATCGGGGCGCACGAGCGCGTCCTGGAGATCCTGATCGAGCCGCACGTAGTCGGCCGGCGCGCCGCCGCTGTAGCCGTTGACGAGCGGCTTCCAGTGGCGCGTCGACGCGATCATGTAGCGGACGTCGAACGCCGGCTCGCCGAGCGGCAGCTCCACGACGGCGGTCGACGGCGGCAGGTGCGCGAGAAAATCGTCGAGCGCGCGGCGATCGTCGAGCGACACGCGCCCCGCGAGCGGCACGAGATGCGGCTGCGTGTAGTGCGTGTCGTTCTGGTTGATCGGAATCGGGACCGCCAGCGACTCGACGAGCACGAGCACGCCGGCGACGCCGGCGGCGGTGCGCGATCGCACCGCACACGCCGTCAGCGCCGCCAGCGCGAACGCGACGACCATCGCGAAGCGCGCCGGCACGCGCACGCCGTCGTAGCCGGGCACGATGCGGTACGCGAGCGCGTACGGCACGCCGTCAGCGACGAGGCGTCCGCGCGCGTGGACCTCGGGCCCGAGCGACATCGCGGCGGCGAACACGATCGCGAGCGAAAAGAACCCGACCGGCGACGCGAGCCACCGGACAATCGCGCGACGCTGCGCGCGCGATGCCGCGAGAACCGCGGCGGACAGGACCGCCGTGACGACGAGCGTCCGCGAGATGCTGGCGAGACGGACGAACGGCACGCGCACCGCGAGCAACGGCAGCAAGACGATCGCGAACGGCACGAGCGCGACCGGCTCGCCGCTCGCCTGAAACGCGCGCACTGCGGCGGCGATCGCCAGCACGACGATCGTCAGACCAGGAAACAGCGAGCCTTCCGGCGCGCTCCACGCGCGTGCGATCGGTCCCCAGAGGCGGAGGTTGGGATCGGCGGTGAAGTATGCGAACGTGTCGGCGGAGAACTTGATCACCTCGCCGATCGGCCGCGGCGGAAACCCGAGACGCCGCAGCTCGAGATACGGCAGGACGAATGGCGCCGTCGCGATCCCGACGGCGACGCACGCCAGCGCGGCGTCGCGCACGTACCGAACGTGGTTCGAAGCCGCCACGCGGCGGCGTGCGATCGACTCCCACGCGACATAGCCGATCATCACCGGCGAGAAGAACAACAGGTAATAGCCGCACGACAGGTTTTGCAGCAGCCACGCCGCCGCGCCGCCGGCGAGCGCGACGCGCCGGCCGCCGACGAAGTAGCGCCGAAATCCGTACAGCGCGAACGGCATCCACTCCGACGACAACACCTGCACGTGCGGCAGCGACGCGACGCGGTACGGCGCGAACGCGAACGCGAGACCGGCGACGAACGCCGCGTCGGCGCGACCGGTCAGCTCGCGCGCGAGCAGGAACATGCCGAGCCCCGACAGCACGAACGTCGCGAGGAAGACCAGGTTGTAGCAGAGGATCGGATTGCGGGTGACCGCGTACACCGGCAGAATCGTCAACGCCTGCGGCAGCAGGTGCTCGGAATACGCGAGCGCGAGCGGATGCGGGAAGAAAATGTTCGCGTTCCACCAGCCGCGACCGAGGTGCGTGGCGTCCCACGCGAGGACCCACGCGTTCAGCAGCGGATCGCCGAAGTCGGCGGGCAGATCGCGCGCGAGACCGAGCGCGAGCGGCCAGGTCCACGCGATCGTGATCGCGGCGAACGCCGCCGCCGCGGCGGCCGCCTGTCGGCGTGTGTGCACGTGAAGAGGAATGTTACCGGACGCGCTGCATCCGGACCGCGTCCTGGCCGGCGGCGATCTCCTCGACGATCACCGACAGGATCGCCGCGGTCGGAATCGCGAGGATCGCGCCCACGAGACCGTACAGCTCGGCGCCGACGAGCAGCGCGACGAGCACCGCCACCGGGCTGACGCCGACGCGCCGCTCCATGATCTTCGGCACGAGGACGTTCGCTTCGAGCTGGTGCAGGATGAGGAAGTACACGCCGCACATCAGCGCGAGCTTCGGCGACACGCTCAGGGCGACCGCCGTTGCGGCGATCCCGCCGATGATCGGTCCGACCACCGGAATCGTCTCGCCAATCGCGGCGACCAGCGCGAGCACGTAGAAGTAGGGGACGCCCATCCACCACAGCCCCACCGTCACGAACATCCCCATCGTCCCGGCCAGGACGAACTGGGCCTGCAGCCACGCGCTGACCTTCACGACCGCCTGCCGCGCCGCGACCGACACGGCGCCGCGCCGCTCGGCGGGCACGAAGCGAATCAGGTAATCGAACATCGGCTGCGCTTCGATCAGGAAATAGAAGCTGAGGATGAGGATCGTGATGACCGCGAACACGCCGCCGACGAGCGACGAGATCGCCACGAGCACGGTGCCGACGGCATTCGCGCTCGCGCCGCTCGGCGCGTTCTCCACGGCCTGCTCGAACGTGATGCGCCGCGTCATCAGCCGGTGCTGCAGCAGCCACCGCTGCGCCTTGTCGAATTCCGCGGGCGCGCGCGCCCACAGCGAGGCCGCCTGCGCGACGAGCGGCGGCAGCACGAGCAGGCCAAGCAGGACGATGACGCCGACGATGACCAGGTAGACGGAGAGGATGGCGAGCCAGCGCGGCACCACGCCGTCGTCCTTGCCGGGACGCGTGCGTTCGACGAACTGCACGATCGGCGACAGCCCCATCGCGATCAGCGCGCTGACGTAGACGAGCATCAGCGCGGCGCGCGCCTCCCACACCGCGGCGATCAGCACGACCGCGGCCGCGATCGTCGCGACCGTTTGGAGCAGCCGGCGCGTGAACTCGCGGTCGGATATCAAAGTGCCGCTGTTTATTGCAGGTACTGTGCCGTGAACGTTGCCATGAGGCCGTAGATTTCACGGAGTTCGTCGAGCGGCGCCAGAAAGACGATGCGGACGAAGCCGGATTCCTTCGGCAGGCCGAACCCCGATCCGTACACGCACAGCACGCCGGTCGTCCGCAGGAGCGACAGGACCAAGTCTTCGTCCGTCTTGCCCTTGGGCAGCGTGAACTGCGGCATCGCGTAGAACGCCGCCGTCGGCATCGTGCACGTGACGCCCGGCATCGTCCGCAGCGCGTCGACCGTGAGCGTGGCCCGCGCCTTCAACGCCTGCCGGAACGCGACCTGGTGCGATCGATCGCCTTCAAGCGCGGGCGCGACCGCGTACTGCATCGGCACCGTGCTGCACAGGCGGCCGTCGGCCAGCTTGCGCACGGCCGCGCACAGGTCGTTCAGCCGCGGCGATCGGCCGATCGCCATCCAGCCCGTGCGCCACCCCGGCGCGAGATACGCCTTCGACAGGCTCGAGAACGAGACAATGGCCGCGTCGGGATCGAGCAGCCCCATCGGTTCGATCGGCCCTTCGAAGCCGAGATCGCCGTACACCTCGTCGGCGAGGATCAGCAGCCCGTGCTGCTCCGCGAACTGGATCAGCGCGCGACGCGTTTCGCGTGGGTAAACGGCGCCCGTCGGGTTGTTCGGATCGATGACGACGAGCGCGCGCGTCTTCGGCGTGACGAGGCTGCGCAGATGATCGAGATCGGGCATCCAGTCGTGACTCGGATCGAGTCGGTAGTACAAGGTCTTGGCGCCCAGCTTCGCGAGCACCGCCGTGTAGAGCGGATAGGTCGGCATCGGCACCAGCACCTCGCCATCGTCTTCGACGACGGCGTTGAGGACGAGCTCGATGCCTTCGGATGTGCCGGCGGTGATGAACACGCGATCGGCCGACACGGGAAATCCGTGCCGCGTGTACTCGGCCGCGACCGCTTCGCGCGCAGGCGCAATTCCCGCCGACGGGCCGTACGTGTTGTGACCGTCGCGCATCGCGCGATCGACCGCCTCGACGAGGTGGGGCGGCGTGACGAAGCCGAACGCGACCGGGTCTCCGATGTTCAGGTAACGCACCTTCGTGCCGGCCGCCTCGACCCGCTGGGCCTCGGCGACGACGTTGCGAATCGCGTACGTGAAGCGGTGGACGCGGGCGGCAGTTGGAATAGCGGCCTGAATATTCGTCGTGGTCACGTTGCAGATTGTACCTTCGAGCGCAATTGCGTAAGTTTTACGCAGCCCATCGAAGCTCGATCGCTCGATTCACGTAATTATTACGCGATCGTCCCTCTCTTTGGAACCGAACCCCTGCGGTGATTTTGTATTAACTCCTTTGCAATCAGCAGTTAGTTCGCTGGTACCGCCCTTGGAGTAGGCAGGGGCGATGAAGCGGGGCAGCCTCATCACAGCCGGCATCGTGGCAGCGACAGTCGGCATCAACGGATATCAGGGACCACAGCCACCTGGGGCGACCTTCAAAGCGGGGGTCGATCTGGTTCGGGTGGCGGCTGTGGTCCGGGATCACAAAGGGCGATTCGTCCAGGACCTCAACGCGAAGGACTTCGAGGTCTTCGAGGACGGCCGTGAGCAGCGCATCACCGATTTCCGGCGCGACCTGTCGAACGTCAGCGTCGCGGTGCTGTTCGACGTCAGCGGCAGCATGGAAGGGCATCTGGCCGGCGCGCGCGAGGAAGCGGCGCACGTCCTCAGCTGGCTCGACGCACAGGACGAGGCGGCGATCTTCACCTTCGATACCCGGCTGCAGGAGCTGACGGCGTTCACCGAAGGGCTGAAGGCGCTTCCGCAATCGATGTCGGCGGTCGTGCCGTTCGGCGCGACGTCGCTCCACGACGCGATCGCGCAGACGGCCAAGCGCGTCGGCGCACGGGAAGGACGGCGGCGCGGCGTGGTCGTGCTGACCGACGGCAACGACAACGCGAGTCGGCTGACGCCCGGTCAGGTGTCGGCGATCGCGAGCGCGATCGATGTGCCGGTCTACGTCGTCGGCATCGTGCCGTCGATCGACAACCCGACGGCGGACACGGCGACGTCGTCGGTCGAGCGATCGGCGCTGGCGGGACCGCTCACGGATCTCGCGAACTGGACCGGCGGGCATCTCTTCGTCGCCAGCACGCCGGGTCAGCGGAGTCTCGCGGCGCGGCAGATCATCGACGAGCTGCGGCATCAATACCTCATTGCCTTCGAGTCGAGCGGTGCGCCGGGATGGCATCCGCTCGAGGTGCGGGCACGGCAGAAGGATCTGGTGGTTCGGGCGCGAGCGGGATACGTAACGGGGCAATCACGCCCAAGTGAGGAACGCTGATAACCGATAGCGGACCGCTGTCAGTTCTCAGCTTTGTAGAGGAGAGGCGTCATGTTGCGGAAATTTTTCGTAGCCGGTTCGATCGCGGCGCTGGCTATCGGCGGGTCCACCGCCTGCGCGACGAAGAAGTTCGTGCGCACGAGCGTCGGCGAAGTCAACGACAAGGTCGACTCGATGGGCCGGTCCATCGAGGAGACGCAGGAGCGCACGCGTCAGAACGAAGGCAAGATCGCGGACGTCGATCAGAAGGCGGGCGCCGCGCAGCAGGCTGCGGACCAGGCCGGTCAGCAGGCCAAGGCGGCCAACAGCGCTGCCGCCGCGGTCGACAACAAGTTCACGGAATTCGACAAGCAGAACCGCCGGCTGGTCTACGAAGTCGTCCTGAGCGAGGACTCGGGCAACTTCAAGTTCGGGAAGACCGAGCTGCCGGATGAAGCCAAGCAGGAGATCGATCAGGTCGTGAGCCAGCTCAAACAGGATCCGAAGAACGTGTGGATCGAGATCGAAGGCCACACCGACAACGTCGGACCCAAGGCGGTGAACGAGAAGATCGGTCTCGAGCGCGCGCAGGCGGTGGAGCGGTACCTCTACGAGCAGTACCAGATTCCGCTGCACAAGATGAACGTGATCAGCTACGGCGCCGAGAAGCCGGTGGCGCCGAACAAGACGAAGCAGGGACGCGCGCAGAACCGGCGCGTCGTCATCAAGATCCTCGCGTAAGTTCGCTCTGCCCCGCCCCCGCGGGGAACCGTTCCCGGGCGTCCTGCCACAACGACCGGGAGCGGCCCCGCGGGGATCGTTCGATGTCATAATCCCTCCATGATTCGAACCGAGCTTTCCCTGCGGCTGGCGAACAGCCCGGGCGCGCTGGCGGGCGTCTGCCGTCTGCTCTCGAACGAACGCGTCAACATCCTCGCGCTGATGCTCGAATCCACGGGTCAGTTGCGGCTCGTCGTCGACAACCACACGCACGGTGCGGCGATGCTGCGCGAGCAGCACCACCAGGTCACCGAACGCGACGTCATCGTCACGACGATTCCGAACGCGCCGGGCGCGCTCGCGCCGGTGCTGCGGCTGCTGTCGGACGGCGGCGTCAACCTCGAGTACGCGTACAGTGGCGTCGCGGACGGCAGTCCGCTGGCCACGGTGGTCTTCGGCGTCGAGGACGCGACGCGCGCCGCGGCGGCCGCCGGCGTCTGACGTGCGGCTCTACGTCGGGCCGATGGACGCGGTCCTCGTCGACGTCGATGGCGACGGGCGCGTGCGCTTCGACGAGGAAGAGTGGAAGACGCCGACGCTGCAGGAACGCCGCGCGATTCTGTACGCGGCGCAGAAGGAACTCGAGGAGTTGAAGGAGCTCGTCACCATCCTGGAATCGTGACAACCCACCGGTATCTCGTTGTCACGCTCGTCCTGTTCGCCGCTCTCACCTGCGCCCTCAACTTCCCGCAGGTCGCGCACATGCGCGACTCGGTGCACGACGATGGCGATCCGCTGCTGAACGCGTGGGCGATGGCGTGGGTCGCGCACCAGTTGCCGCGCGCGCCGGCGCACCTGTTCGACGCCAACATCTTCTATCCCGAGCGGCGCACGCTCGCCTACTCGGAGACGCTGCTGCTGCCGTCGATCGCCGCGGCGCCGCTGCGCTGGCTCGGCGCCGGACCGATCCTCGTCTACAACCTCGTCTTCCTCTCCGGCTTCCTGCTGTCGGGCGTCGGCACGGCGCTGCTCGTGCGATCGCTGACCGGCAGCGGCGCCGCGGGCATCGTCGCCGGCGTGATCTTCGCGTTCCTGCCGTACCGCATCGATCACTACGCGCACCTGCAACTGCAGCAGACGCAGTGCCTGCCGTTCGCCATGTGGGCGTTCCATCGGCTGCTGCGCACGCGGCGTCCGCGCGACGGGGCGATCTTCGGCGCGTTCGTCGCGGGCCAGATCCTGTCGTGCATGTACTACGGGCTGCTGCTGATGCCGTACTTCGCCGCCGTCTGCGGCACGCTGTGGATCGCGAACGGGGGAGACGGCAGGACGGACAGGCGGGCGGAACTGATCGCGCTCGGCGTCGCGGCGCTCGTCGTCGTCGCCGTCGCCGCGCCGGTCGGCAAGGCGTACCTCGGCGCGCGCAAAGTCGTCGGCGAGCGCGGACGCGACGAAATCGTGCAGGGCAGCGCGCGGTTGACCGATTATCTCGGGCCGCCCGAAGAGAACATCGTCTACGGCACGCTGCTCGCGCCGTTCTCGCGCGGCGAGCGGCGGCTGTTCCCGGGGTTTGCGGCACTCGTGCTGGCGGGCGTCGGCGTATGGCCGCGCAAGACACGAACGCGCGACACCGCCGACCGACGGTTCGTGCGGCTCGCGTACGCGCTCGGTCTGCTCGTCGCGTTCGACATCTCGCTCGGCTTCAACGGCCTGACGTTTCGATTGTTGTACGAGTACGTGCTGCCGTTTCGCGGACTGCGGATCCCCGCGCGCACCGGGATCATCGTCGGCTTCTCGATCGCGGTGCTGGCCGGCTTCGGCGCGGCGCGGATCCGCGATCGCCGCTGGCTCGTCGCGATCGTCGCGGTGATGCTCGTCGAGTACGCGTCGTGGCACGTCGCGATCGTCCGGATGCCGCTCGAGGCGCCGCAGGTCTACGCCGACATCCTGCGCGACAACGGCGACAACCCGAGGGTGGCGCTGTTCGAGTTCCCGGTGTCGTCGCACGACGATCCGACCTACATGTACTTCTCGACGTTTCACTGGCAGTATCTCGTCAACGGCTATTCCGGCTTCTTTCCGCCGTCGTACATCTTTCTCGTCAACGCGGTGCAGAACCTGCCCGACAGCCAGTCGCTCCACGCGATCAAGTCGCACGGCGCGCGCTACATCGTCGTCCACGGCGAGCGGCTGCTCGGGGCGCGCTACGACGAGCTCACCGCCGAGCTGCGCAAGCGCCCCGAGCTGACGTTCGTCGCGAAAGGACCGGCGGAACGCCCCGGCGAGCACGGCGAAATCAGCGTCTTTCGCGTGTCGTACGCCGAATCGCGGTAGGGCGAGCGGCGGTATGATCGCGCCATGTCGGACCCCGAGGATCGCTTTTCCGTCAGCAGACGCGACTTCCTGAAGTCGGCGGGGCTGGGCGGCGTGGCCGGCGCGGCCGGCGCGCTCGCGCCGAGCGACGTCGAGGCGCAAGCCGGTCCCGCGGTGATCGGTCCGGGCGAGGTGCCCGTGTCGCTCACCGTCAACGGCAAGCGGGTCGATCTGCGGATCGAGCCGCGCGTGACGCTCCTCGACGCGCTGCGCACTCGCGCCGACCTCACCGGCAGCAAACGCGTGTGCGACCGCGGCACGTGCGGTGCGTGCACGATGATCGTCGACGGCCGCACCGTCTACTCGTGCTCGACGCTCGCCATCGAGGTGCAGGGCAAGCAGGTCCGCACCGTCGACGGCCTCGCGACCGGCGCGACGCTCCATCCCGTGCAGCAGGCCTTCTGCGATGTCGATGCGCTGATGTGCGGCTTCTGCACGCCCGGCTTCGTCGTCGCGACCGTGGCGCTGCTCGAGAAATATCCGAACGCGACGCGCGAGCAGGCGGCGCAGGAGCTCGACGGCAACATCTGCCGCTGCGGCACGTTCGTGCGGATCATGGAAGCGGCGATGAAGGCGAAAGGGATGATGGGAGGCGCGCGTGGGTAAGTACTCGTGGCCCGACAAGCCGTCGCTGCTGTCGACGCCGGTGAAGCGGCTCGACGGCCCCGACAAGGTGACCGGCCGTGCGCGCTACACCTACGACATCAGCCGCCCCGGCATGCTCTACGGCCGGATGGTGCGGTCGCCGTATCCGCATGCGCGCATCACGTCGATCGACCTCTCGCGCGCGCAGAGCGCGCCGGGCGTCACAGCGGTCCTCGCGTATCGGAAGACGGGCGACGAGCTGCTGTATCAAGGCGATCCGGTCGCCGCCGTCGCGGCGGACACGGAAGAACGCGCGCGCGACGCTGCGCGGCTCGTGCGCGTCCGCTACGAGCCGCTGCCGCACGTGTCGAACGAGACGCAGGCGTTCCAAGACGCGAACGCGCCGAAATGGAGCAGCACGCAGGCGAACACGCGCGCGGGCGTCCATCAGGAGACGGGCGATCTCGACGCGGGCGTCACACAGGCGGCGCACCTCGTCGAGCAGACGTACTCGACGCACGTGATCACGCACGTGTGCCTCGAGACGCACGGCACGGTGTGCGAGTGGGACGGCGACCGGCTGACCGCGTGGGTCTCGACGCAGGGCGTGCACCAGTGCGCGGACGGCTTCGCGCAGGCGCTCGGCATCCCACGCACGAACGTGCGCGTCATCACGCAGTACATGGGCGGCGGCTTCGGCAGCAAGTTCGCGCCCGACGCGCAGGGCATCATCTGCGCGAAGCTCGCGAAAATGGCGGGCGCGCCGGTGAAGCTGATGCTCGATCGCAAGGAAGAGCATCTCGACACCGGCAACCGGCCGTCGGCGTTCGCGAAGATCCGCGCCGGCGTGACGAACGATGGGATGCTGACCGTGTTCGACGGCCAGAGCTGGGGCACCGGCGGCGCGGGCGCCGGCTCGAACTTCCCGCTGCCGTACCTCTATCGCTTCCCCAACCGGCGACGCTCGCACACGGACGTCTACATCAACGCGGGGCAGCAGCGCGCGATGCGCGCCCCCGGCCATCCGCAGGGCTGCTTCCTCACGGAAATCCTGATGGACGAGCTCGCCGACCGCGTGAAGATCGATCCGGTCGAATTCCGGATCAAGAACGCGCCGCCGCTCGCGCCCAACGCGCAGTGGATCACGTATTTCCGCGACGGCGCGAAGCGCTTCGGGTGGAACGCGCGGCACGCGACTGGCGATCCGACGCCCGGTCCGATCAAGACCGGCATGGGCGTGTCGGCGCATCTGTGGGGCGGCGCCGGCCGCGGCACGCAGGCGCACGTCGACATCCACAACGACGGCAGCGTCGTCGTGAAATGCGGGACGCAGGACATCGGCACCGGCACGCGCACGATCGTTGCGATCGTCGCGGCGGAAACCTTCGGCCTGCCGGTGTCGGCGGTGAAGCCGGAGATCGGCGACACGGCGTATCCGTTCAGCGGCGGATCCGGCGGCAGCACGACGGCCGCCTCGGTGACGCCGGCGATCCGCGTCACGTGCACCGACGCCTTGAACGCGCTGTTCGCGAAGGTCGCGCCCACGCTCGGCACGACGGCGGAGAATCTCGTCGCGGCGGGCGGGCGGATTCACGTCGCCGGCGCGCCCGCCAAGGGGCTCGCGTGGGCAGACGCGTGCAAGACGATCGGCACCGAGCCGATCTCCGTCGACGGCAAATGGCAGGACAGACTCTCCGGCGCGGGCACGAGCGGCGTGCAGTTCGCCGAGGTCAGCGTCGACATCGACACCGGCATCGTGCGCGTGAAGCGCATCCTCGCGATCCAGGACTGCGGGCTGATCGTCGATCGCCTGACGGCCGAGAGCCAGGTCTACGGCGGCGTCATCGCCGCGATCAACTTCGCGCTGTTCGAGGATCGCATCCTCGATCGCGAAACGGGGCAGATGGTCAACCCGAACATGGAGTGGTATCTGCTCGCCGGCATGTCGGACGTGCCGCAGATCGACATCGATCTCCGCAACATGCCCGGGCGCGGCGTCATCGGCATCGGCGAGCCGCCGACCGTCTCGACCGCGTCCGCGATTGCCAACGCGGTCCGGAACGCCACCGGCGCGACGATCCGCAGCCTGCCGCTGCATCCGCACAAAGTGCTCGCCGCGATCGAGCAGGAACGAGCCGGAGGGACCAATTGAAGGCCTTCGCATACGTCAACGCGACGAACGAGAAGGACGCCGTCGCGGCGCTCAACACCGACGGCATCGCGCTTCCGCTGGCCGGCGGCCAGGACCTGCTCGCGCGCATGAAGGACGACATCGATTCGCCCGATCGCCTCGTCAACGTCAAGAATGCGCTCGACACCGCGGTGACGCCGATGCCCGACGGCGGCGTGAAGATCGGCGCGGCGATGAAGATCATCGACCTTTACGAACACCGTCAGGTCGCCCGCTTGTATCCGGCGGTCACCGCCGCCGCGATCGAGATCGGCACGCCGCAGATTCGGCACCAGGCCACGGTCGGCGGCAACATCAACCAGCGTCCACGCTGCTGGTATTTTCGGAACGAAGAGTTCGTCTGCTACAAGAAGGGCGGCTCGCGCTGCTTCGCCGTCAACGGCGAGAACCAGTACCACGCGATCTTCGGCAACGACGGCCCGAGCCACATCGTCCACCCGTCGAGCCTCGCGGTGCCGTTCACCGCATACGGCGCGCGCTTCCGCGTCGTCGGACCGAAAGGCGAGCGCGACGTGCCCGCCGCCGAGTTCTTCACGATGCCGACGCTCGCCAACGTCCTCAAGGAAAACGTGCTGGACGACGAGGAGCTGCTGACGCATGTGATGCTGCCGCCGCCGGGGAACGTGAAGAGCGGTCATTACGAAGTGCGCTACAAGGCGTCGCACGACTGGCCGCTCGCGTTCGCGACCGTGGTCCTCGCGGTCGACGGCAGCACGATCTCGTCGGCGCGCGTGGTGCTCGGCGCCGTGGCGCCGGTGCCGTGGCGATCGAAGCCGGCCGAAGCGGCGCTGGCCGGGAAGCCGCTCAACGAAGACACCGCGGCGCTGGCTGGCGAGGCCGCGGTCAGCGACGCGAAGCCGATGAGCGGGAATGCCTACAAGATGCAGATCGCGCGCACGGCCGTCAAGCGCGCGGTGATGCGCGCGGCCGGCCTGAGGACGGTGTAGCCATGGATCACCTGACGTCGCCGAAGCTGCAGCCCGGCGTGCACTGCCTGAAGCTCCGGCACAAAGGCATGTACGTGACGTCGAGTCCGTATCCCGAGGAGCTGACGTTCTACGACGCGTACGACGCGACGGCGTACTGGTGCGTGGAAACGCAGCGCGGCTTCGGACCCGACGGCGATCCGGTCCGACCCGATCTCTGCAGCGGCGCCCGCGGCTGCTGCTCGCACTGAGCGTCAGTCGGCCGCCGGCAGCCGAACGACGAACGGCTTTCGTTCCGCGACCCTCGGATAGGTCTCGCGCAGCAGCGGGGTGATCTCCGACTCGTAGCCGTCAGGCAGCACGATCGCCGTGAAGAAATGCCGCCGCACGCGCGCCTCGAAGTCGCGTCCTGCCGGCGTCCCTTCCACGTAGTACCGCTCGATCGATCCGTAATCAATCACCCACGGCCGATCGCCGTTCAACACCGGCACGATCGGGTCGATGGCGAGGTACGGTCCGCGCGTCAGGAACTCTGCGTGGAGCGCCCGCGCGGCGTCGCGCGGCCGCGGCATCGCCGCGCGCACGTCCGCGACGACCGATGGGATGCCGGGCAGCGGGATCGTGATTGCGACGAGCATCGCGGCCGTCGCGCCGAACATCGCCGCGCCGACGCGCTCCGAGAGTTCCCGCCGCACGAGCGAGACGCCGACGACGAGGATGCTGGCGAGGTGCAGATCGACGAGATGGTTCGATGCGGTGCCCGGTGCCGCGAAGATCGCGACCGCGATCACGATTGCCGCGGCGAAGTACGCGTGCGCCCACGTGCGGCGCCGAGTGGTGACGACGCACCACGCGGCAATCGCGAACGGGACGCCGACGTCGAACGGCTTGATCGCGAGCTCGCGCACGAACTGCGGCGCCGCACCGACGACTTCGCCGATCGTCAGCCCCGCCGTTGCGCTCGCCAGGAACGACGCATGGAAGCGGCCGGCGGATGCCGCGTCGATCGCCGCGACCATCGCGACGACACCGATCGCGGTCCACACCGCGACACGGGACGCGGCCGCGCGGCGTCCATCCGCCCAGAGCACCGCCACGACCGGCGCTGCGAACGCGATCGCCGTGATCTTCGCGGTGGCGGCGAGGGCGAACAGCAGTCCGGCCGCGATCGATCGGCCGCGCGGCGTCGCCGGTGCGCGGCTGTACGCGATCGACGCGGCCGCCAGCGATAGCGCCGCCGCCAGGTAGTCGGGGCTGAGGTCGGTCGCCGACTGCTGAAAGATGACCGTGCCCCACACCGTCGCCGCGAGCGGCGCGGCGAGTCGCGCGTCCACGCCGACGCGCCGCAGCGCCACGAACAGCGCCGCGGCCGCAGCGGCGACCGTCGTGTGCATCAGCGCGACGCCGCTCCAGATCGGATCGGCGCCCGCGCGAATCAGGAGACCGTGAAGCACGAACAACAGCGGCATGTAGCGCGTGCCGCCGTAGCCGTTGGCCGCGAGCACCGGACGGTAGAATTCGCCGCGCGCGAACGTCCACGCGAGCGCGACCCACACGCTGCTCTTGACGCGCAGGAACACGCTCGCCGGTCCGGACCAGTAGAGCCACGCGATCCGCGCGGCCGTTGCGAGGCTGACGCCGGCGCAGGTGCCGGCGGCCCAGTCGATCACGATCGAGCGTCGCCGGTTCGCGCGAGCCCGAAGAGCACCGTGCCGAGCGCCGCGTAATCGAGGTCGCCGCCGCCCGATGCCACCAGCGCGTTGATCAACTGCGTGACGATCGCGGTGCCCGGCATCGCGACGCCGTTCGCCATCGCCGCTTCGTTCGCGAGCCGGAGATCTTTCTGATACAGCCGCGCGCGGAATCCGGGCCTGTAGTTGTCGTTCAGCATGCGCTCGCCGTGGACTTCGAGCACGCGGCTCGCCGCGAAGCCGCCGAGCAGCGCCTGACGCACGCGCGCCGCATCGACGCCCGCCTTCTTCGCGAGCGCGAACGCCTCGCTGACGCCGGCGAGCGCGCCGCCGATCGCAATCTGATTGCAAATCTTGCAGACCTGCCCCGCACCGCTCGGTCCGATGTGGACGATGCGCTCTTTGTTGCCCATGGCCTGAAAGACCGGCAGCGCGCGCGCGAACGCGGCCGCATCGCCGCCGACCATGATCGACAACTGCGCGTTAATCGCGCCGATCTCGCCGCCGCTGACCGGCGCGTCGAGCATCGACCCGCCGGCGTCGCCGACGCGCCGCGCCAGCGTCTGCGTCGCCGTCGGCGAGATGCTGCTCATGTCGATGACGATCGCGCCGCGCTGCAGCCCCGACAGCACGCCGTCACGTCCCGCGACGACGAGCTCGACGTCTGGCGTGTCGGGCACCATCGTGACGACGATGGCTGCCTGTCTCGCGACGTCGGCCGGCGACGCGCCGGCAGTGGCGCCGGCGGCGACCACCTCGTCCACCGCGGCGCGGCTGCGGTTGTGCACCACGAGCGAGAAACCGGCCTTGATGAGGTTTTTCGCCATGGGTTTGCCCATGACGCCGAGTCCGATGAAGCCAATCGTGTCCGCCATAGAGGGCTATAATCCTGTCATGAAACGCGCGTTCTCCGCGGCGGCGATTCTCAGCCTGACGGCGGTCCCGCTCCTCGCCGGCGGCCACGGCACGGTCACCGGCGCCTACGTCGAAGCGCGCACCGCCGAAGTGTTCACCGGCGGCTGCATCATGAACAGCGAAGCCGAGACGATGGGGAAGGAAGCGGTCCTCGCGTGGAAGGTGGACCGCGGATCGTTCGACGGCATTTCGCTCGACGGCCTCAGCGTCGTCGCCGCGCTCGCGGGCGACAAGAACCTCGGCATGACCGAGATGGGCGGCGAGGCGCCGGCCGTCAGGTCCGCGCTGTTCGTCGACGCGCGCGCGAATCGCGCGCAGCAGATTGCGCTGGTCGCGATGGCCAACGCGCTGTCGCACGGCATCGTCGGCACGATCGTGCAGGTGACGCCGGCGCCGATTGCGTTCGCCGATCACGGCAGCGAGATCGAGGTGACGGCGCCGCACGTCGCGCTCGAGGTCAACAAGCACATGACGCACGACCCCACGTGCGGCGCGCAGCAGTGGTTCCACCCGCTGTCGGCCGTCGAGGGCGCCACGATCGGCGTCGCCGACGAGCACCTCTTCACCGGATCGTCGCTCGGCACGAAGTGGAGCGATCCGAACAAGCGCTCCGCCTTCTTCGGGACGTTCGCCTATTAATCTCTCCGACCGAGTCGCGTTGATCACGGGTGGCCGGCGCATCGGCGCCGTCGTCGCCCGCGAGCTGGCGGCGCGCGGCGTCGACGTGGCGCTCGGCTACGCGCGCTCGCGCGAGGCGGCCGACGCGGCGGCGGCGCAGGTGCGCGCCGCGGGACGCCGCGCGGCGATCGTGCAGGCCGACGTGACGAACGCCGATGCGTGCGACGCGCTCGTCAACGGCGCCGTCGCGGCGCTCGGCCGGCTCGACATCCTGATCAACATGGCGTCGGTGTACGCGAAGCAGCCGTTCGATTCGCTGACGATCGCGGACTGGGACGCGGTCCTCAACGTCGACCTGCGCGCGGCGTTCCTGTGCGCGCGCGCGGCCGTGCCGCACATGCGGGCGCGGGGCGGCGGCCGCATCATCAACTTCAGCGACTGGGTCGCGAAGAGCGGCCGGCCGCGATATGAAGGGTTCGTGCCGTACTACGTGGCGAAGAGCGGCGTCATCGCGCTGACCGAGGCGCTCGCGCTCGAGCTCGCGCCCGATAACATCCTGGTCAACGCGATCGCGCCGGGGCCGATCCTCGCGCCGCCCGACGCATCGGCGGAAGAGCTGAAGGCCGTCGAGCAGGCGACGCCGCTCGGACACTGGGGCGGCGAGATCGAGATCGCGAAAGGCGTGCTCGCGCTGATCGACAGCGATTTCATCACCGGCGAGACGATCCGCATCGACGGCGGCCGACACGTGCGCTAGCTATTCGGGCTCGCGATTCTTGTCCACGATCGCGATCAAGATGGTCGCGAAGCCGACGAGCCGCAGCACATAGAACCAGTGGCGTGCCTCGTTGGCGGGATGGAAGAGCGAGACGGCCGCCCAGTTCGCCGCGAACATCCAGAACGCCACGGCGAACCACAGGAACAGCCGGTCCGCCGTCGTCCGCCACGAGCGCAGGAACAGGATGCCGGCGATGAAGCTCGCGCACGCCGCGATGTCGTTCAGGAACGGCACCATCACTCTTCGCTCCAGATCAAGCCGATGACGAGGAGAAGCGTGGCGACGGCGCCGGTGGCCGCGCGCGCCACCGAGAGGTCGACCTGCGGCAGGATGATCAGGTCGACGAACAGCAGCAGGTTGTTCAACGCGAGGCCAACGAAGCAGAGACTGCTCCACAGGAGCAGCGGCGTCCGCCGCCGCGCGTACATGCGCATCAGCACGATCGCGCAGCCGGTACTCATCGCGACGCACAGCAGGTAGACCGCTTCAGCCATCCTGCCGGTCCTTTCGAATGCGGAACGCGTCGGAGAAATCGCGCAGCGCCTGACGCCGGTTGGCGACGGCGGCGACGACCTCGCCGCGCCGGTCACGATAGCACTCGGCGACCTGTTTCAGGACGGCGGTGAGCTCGGGAGTGGCCGGCGCGAAGCGGTAGCGTACGTCCTCGTCGATCCGCACGTCGAGCAGCGATCGCTGCGCGAGCGTTTCGAGATCGGCGGCCGCGGCGCGCGGGCTCAACTGCAGCGCGGTCGCGACGTCCGCGCCCGTCCACGTCCGCGTCCGATGATGCTGGAGCAGCAGAACGATTTCGAGATGCTCGATCGAGTCGATCGATCGCTGCAGGAATCGGCGGACCGGCGCCGGGAGCACAAAGGAAATCGTAAACGAGTTGAAAAATGTGTTCCGTGTGATACAGGCTACGGCCGAGCTGGATGCCGACGTGTTTGAAAGTTTGCGGAAGTCCCGTTACGCTTGCTCGCTTTCACTCACGCATGGGCATCGCAAAGCTCACAACCGGCATCCCCGGGTTCGACATCCTGACGCACGGCGGCATCCCCGAGGGGCGATCGACGCTCGTCGTCGGCCGCAGCGGAACCGGCAAGACGATTTTCGCGCTGCAGCTCGCCGCACACCTCGCGCGCCACAACGTGCCGACGCTGATTGTCGGCGTCGAGGAGTCGGCGGACGATCTCCTCGTCACGGGCGACGGCCTCGGTCTCGACACGGGCACGCTGTACGCCGAAGGCAAGCTGCACGTCGCCGATCTCACGCGGCCGATGGAGGGGCCAACCGTCGTCAGCGGCGAGTACGACCTGTACGGCCTGATCCACCGCCTCGAGGCGTTCGTCAAGGATCGCCGCGTCAAGGTGATCATCATCGACTCGGCGACGGCACTCTTCAGTCCGCGTCCGCCGCAGGAGCAGCTCCGCAATCACTTCTTTCAGCTCGTGCACACGCTGCGGCGCCTCGACGTCACCGGCGTCATCCTCGCCGAGTCGCCGCAGGACTACGGTCAGTTGACGACGCTGGGCGTCGAGGACTACGTCTGCGATCTCGTCGTCGTCCTGCGCAATACGATGGACGCCGACAAGCGGCGCCGTTCGGTCGAGGTGAACAAGTACCGGCGGAGCGGCCACTTCAAAGGCGAGTACCCGTGCACGATTGCCACGCGCGGACTCGTCATCTTTCCGCAGAATCCGAAGGAGCGGCCCGACATCGTGTCGGTGGAGCGCTTCTCCAGCGGCGTGGCCGGACTCGACGACATGACGCGCGGCGGCTGGCTGCGCAATTCGATCGTCATCGTCCGCGGCCCGACCGGCAGCGGCAAGACGATGCTCGCCGGGCTCTACGCGCGCGCGGGCGCGCTGCGCGGCGAGCGCGTCGTCTACTACGGCTTCGAGGAGCCGCGGCCGATTCTCGTCCGCAACTTCGAAGTGATCGGGATGCCGATGACGCCGCTCATCAACGCCGGCAACCTGCGGATCATCTGCCGGTATCCCGAGTCGACGAGCCTCGAAGATCTGCTGGTCAGCCTCCGCATCGGCATCGAAGAGTTCAGCCCGTCGCTGATCGTCATGGACAGCATCTCGTCGATCGAGCACGCCTCATCCGAGAAAGGCTTCCGCCAGTTCGTGATCGGCGTCGCGTCGCTGCTGCGCGAGCACGGCCGTAGCGCGCTGCTCACGCAAACGATCATGGCGGGCGAGCCCGGCGGCCACACCGCGCCGTACATGTCCACTGTCGCCGATGCGATCCTGGCGATGGACTATGCGCCCACCGGTTACGAGCTCGACCGGACGATGCGCGTCATCAAGATGCGGGGGTCGGACCACGACACGCATCCGTACCGGTTGACGATCCAGGGCGGCGGTCTGCAAGTCGAAAAGCTGAGCGCCGCCGAGTACAAGCGGCCGCGCACGGCGGTTCCAACCTAAGCTGTTCGGCAAACCGTTTGCTCTCGACTCTGGTGCCGCTTCAGGAGAGCGGCAGAGATGTATGGGGAGCCGACACAGCAGTACAGCACTGTTCAGGTACAAGACGAGGTTTCGGCGGTCGGCCGCATCCTGGTTGTAGACGACGACCGTGCGTTCGGCGGCTTCATGCTGGCGGCGCTCGAGTCGCGCGGCCACGACGTGGAGTGGGCCGGGTGCATCGCCGACGCGCTGACCACCCTCTACTCCAACCGCTACGACCTGGTCATCTTCGACCTGCGGCTGCCGGACGGCAGCGGACTCGAGCTGCTGCGAGACGCGACGGAAGAAGGTCTGCTCGACCAGAGCGCGGCGATCATCCTGACCGGCCAAGACTTCGAGGAGCCGGACGACATCCGCGTGTTCCACAAACCGCTCGACATCGATCCGTTCCTCGATCGGGCCGGACAGATCATCGGCGCCGCGAAGCGCCGGCGCGAAGCGTCGTCGCATCCGGCGCCGCACGTCCGCGGCGTGTCGCACGATCGCGGACAGCGGTCGGCGCGGCGCGCCAAGATCGAGCTGGTGTTGTATGTCAGCGCGTCGTCCGAAAAGTGCCAGAAGGCGCTGCGCACGATCGGCCTCGTGCTGCAGCAATATGATGCGGCGCAAGTCAATTTCTCGGTTCGCGACTTGTCCGGCGTGCCCTCGTCGGGCGAAGAGGATGCGGTGGTCTTTACGCCGACGTTGGTGAAGCGCGGTCCTGGACCGCGGACGTGGATCGTGGGCAACCTCGATCAGCCGGAACTGCTGATCGATCTGCTCGAACTCAGTGGCGTCGACAGGCGCACCCGCGGATGACCACTCTCAACTCTCAAGGCTCAACTCTCAGCGTTCAGCCTTGAGACTTGAGACCTGAGAGTTGAGACTTGATGGCGTGGTGCATCGACTCGAGCGCCGCCGCGAGTTCGCGCGTCTCGCGCGCGAAGCAGAATCGCACGTAGCCTTCGCCCGCGCGTCCGAAATCGACGCCGGGCACGCATCCGAGCCTGGCGTTCTTGATCAGGAACTCCGCCATCCGCCACGAAATCGACGGCGACGTCCCCTCGTTCGTCCACGCCGGATCGATCTTCATGAACGCGTAGAACGCGCCGGCCGGCGGCGCGCCGGTAAACACGTCGCCTGCGGCCTGTTTGATCGTCGTGTAGAAGAAGTCGCGCCGCGTGCGCAGCTCCGTCCGGAATTCCTCGATGCACGCCTGCGATCCCTCGAGCGCGCCGACGCCGCCCCACTGCACGACTGACGAGATGTTGCTCGCCGTGTGGAAGAGCACCTTCTTCGCGCGGTCGCGCATGACGGCGTTCTTGATCGCGACGTAGCCGAGACGCAACCCGGTCATCGCGTACGACTTGCTGAACGTGTAGATCGGAATCGTCCGCTCGTACATGCCGGGCAGTGACGCGAGGCTGACGTGCTCGCCCTCGAAGACCACGTCTTCGTACGCTTCGTCCGCGATCACCCAGAGATTCCGCTCGGTGGCGATGCGCGCGATCTGCTCGAGGTCCGCGCGGGTCAACACGCCGCCGGTCGGATTGCCGGGCGTGTTCACGTAGAGGATCCGCGTCTTCGGCGTGATCTTCGACGCGAGCTCGTCGAGATCCCATCGCCAGCCCAGTTCCTCGCGCAGCGGACACGGCACCGGCACCGCACGCGCGCACAGCACGTTGCCGGCGACCGGCGGCCACTCCGGATCGGGGATGACGACCTCGTCGCCCGGTTCGAGCAATGCCTGGCACGTGACGTACACGCCGTGGATGCCGCCGTTGGTCACGAGAATTTCGTCCGGCGTCTCGATCGGCGTCTTGTTCTTGTCGCGCAGCTTGGCCGCGATCAGCTCGCGCAGCCGCGGGATGCCGTTGGTCTGTACGTAATGCGTCTTGTTGTCGGCGATCGCGCGCGCCATCGCGTCCTTGACGGTCTGCGGCGAATCGAAGCTCACGTCGCCCTGATCGAGGCGGAAGGGATCCTTCAGCGTGAACATCAAATCGCGAATGCGCGTGATGCCGGAGAGCTGGATATCGTCGAGGTACGCGGCCATCGCTACAGATTACCTTGAAAAGCTGCGCGATTCGACCTTGTCGAGAATCGCGCTCAGCACGGGCTGCGCGCGCGCGATCGGCAGGTTGCTGATGTAGAAGTGCTTCGCGCCCGCGTCGAGCAGCGTCCGAATCGTCCGCGCGCACACGTCTTCGGCGGTCGCGCCGGCGCCGAACTCTCGCGCGAGTCCTTCGACCGGCACCGGCAGGAATCCTTTCAGCGCGTTTAGCGTCTTCGCGTTCGCGCTGCGGTAGAAGAAGACGCCGAACACGCCGGGCAGCGTGACGCCGCGGCGTTCGGCCGCCCGCACGAAGCGCTCCACGCGATCCGCGTCGAAGTGGCTGACGACCTGCGTGAGATAGAACTCCGCGTTGAAGTCGGACGCGGTGATGAAGTCGACCTGCCGGTCGGCGTCGCCGTGCGGGTTCGCCCAGCCGCCCAGCGCGATCGTCCGATCGTGGCGTCGAATCATCGCGCGCAATTGCCACGCGTGCTCCACGCAGCGCGGCGTGCCGATCGCCTTGTCGCCGCCCAGGACGACGAGCGCGGGAAACCCGTGCTGGCGCGCGCGTTCTGCATACGAGAGGCAGTAGTCGAGCGAGTGCTTCGACGTCATGAACGGGACGATGCGCTCGCGCGGCACGTCGCGTCCGAGATTGATGACGAGGTGGCGCAGGTTGTCTTCTTCCTGCGCGCCGACGGCGCTGTCGGTCAGGAAGACGAACGTCCCCTGACGCGTCAGCCGCGTCACGGCATGGTACGTGTCGATCCACGCATCCATGCCTTCGTGCGCCGCGAGCTCCGCCCGCGGCGGCCGGAGCTCCGCCGCGAACACCGATGGCCCTGAATGCAGCGCGCTGAGCAAATCCACGATTGGCCTTACTATACCGCCCGTGACGCCGGCCGACCTGCGCCAGCATCTCCAGCGCTTCGCGTCGCTGCCGCTCGTCGGCGCGCCGACACCCGTCGAGCCGTTGCCGCAGCTCTCCAGCGTGCTCGGCGGCGGCCCACGCTTGCTCGTCAAACGCGACGACGCGATCGCGTTTGCGTTCGGCGGCAACAAGGTGCGCAAGCTGGCGTACGTCGGCGCGGACGCGAAGGCGCGCGGCGCCGACACGCTCATCACCGCGGGCGGCGTGCAGTCGAACCACGCGCGCGTGACCGCCGCCGCCGCCGCCAAGCTCGGCATGCGCGCGGTGCTCGTCGCCAACGGCGAGCCGCCAGGCGCGCCGACCGCCAACGCGCTGCTCGATCGCCTGCTCGGCGCCGGCGTCGTGTACGTGCCGACGCGCGACGATCGCGCGCCGAAGATGGCGGAGATTGCCGAACGTCTGCGATCCGAAGGACGTCGGCCGTACGTGATTCCCGTCGGCGCGTCGATTCCGCTCGGCGCGCTCGGCTTCGTGGCTGCGCTGCTCGAGCTGCTCGATCAGATTCCCGCTCCCGACGTCATCGTCCATTCGTCTTCGTCGGGTGGCACGCAGGCCGGGCTCGTCGCGGCTTGCCGCCTGCTCGGCGTCGCGACGCGTATCGTCGGCATCAGCGCCGATGCGCGATCGACGGAGCTGCAGGCCGAGGTGCGGCCGATCCTGCGCGGCCTCTTCGAGCTGCTCGAGCTCGATGCGGGTCAGTTCGCGCGCGGCACGCCGGTGGAGATCGACGATGCCTTCGTCGGGGACGGATACGGCATCCCGACCGACGCGTCACGCGAGGCGATCGAACTCGTCGCGCGCACTGAAGCGCTGTTCCTCGATCCGGTGTACACGGCGAAGGCGATGGCGGCGCTGATCGCGTACGTCCGTCAGCAGCGGTTCACGGCGGGTCAGACGATCGTGTTCTGGCACACCGGCGGACAGGTGGCGCTCTTCGCGTGATGACACGGCGGATCGCGGGTTGGGGATTGCGGATTGGCGTCGCTGCGACCGCGCCGTCGCGTTCGTCGAGCGGCAGCCGCCAATTCAGCACCGGCGGACGTCTGATGTCTCTGGAGGTTTCTGATGACGCTCCCTTCCCGTGTCGTGATGGCGCTGCTCTGGATCGCCTCGCTCCTCGTCGTCGGCTCGATCGCGACGGCGCAGACGCTTCAACGTCAGCGCTCCGACCCGGCGCCGGTCATTTCGGGCGAGGACCTCGGCTTCAAGCCGGAGGGGTGGCAGGGCAAGACGCGAACGGGCACATGGGTCGTCCGCATCAACGGCGAATGGGTCGACGCGATCGCGGTGAACAAGATGTCGCCCGCGAGCACCCGCTGAGCTAGTGCCTGGCACCTGCCTGGCACTTGCCTGGCACCTGCCTGACACTTGCCTGACACCGGGGGCGGTTATCGCGTCAGCGACGTGAGGATCTCCTCGATCAGAAACAGATCGGTGAGCAGCGCGCGGACGTGGATCGATGCGTTCAGGTTGTCGATCGTCTGCGACCCGATGCCGGGCTGCGCGAGGACCAATTGGATCGCCGCCTGCGCGTCGCGCGCGTCGCGCACGACGACGTCGACGAACCGGCGGTACGGATCGAGATCGGTGACGCCGAGTCGGCTGGCGCAGTCGAGGAAGAAATCGCCGATCCCCGTCAGCGCCTGATCGAATTTCCGCAGGTGATCTCGAATCGGATGGCTGGTGTTCGCGTCCGTCGGCAGGCCTTGCGAGGCGTAGGCGAGGAAGAACTCGTACGCCTCTTCGATGGTGTCGGTGCGCGCCTTGAGGTCGGCGCGCACCTGCGACGGATCGCTCACGCCTGACCGGCCGGCTTCGGCGTCGTTCTCGGCGCCCCACTCGTGCGCGCGACGCGCCAGCGGCTCGGCTCGTGGTGCTCGAGATACTGACGCCGCGTAATCGTCCCGACGATCATCGCCTTCGTGATCCACCACTTCTCCGGGCGGACCGCGAAGTACACGTGCGCGATCACCAGGCCGACGAGGCCGACGCCCGCGAGGCCGTGCGCGACGTAGGTGACGCCCCACGTGAAGTCGCGCAGCAGGTACGGGTTGCGCACGAAGAACGGCGTGCGCACGCGGAACAGCATGAAGAACCCGGTCACCGCCGCGGTGAGCCCGGTGACGACGAGCGCGAGATGATAGAGACGGTTGCCGAGCGGGTACTTGCCGTCCTTCGGACCGGGAACGTCGTGCCCCAACTCGCGCAGCAGTTCGTTCTTGAACTCGGGGATGTCTTTCGGTCCGACCCAGATCGACCAGAAGTCGAGGAAGAAACTCGCGTGGATGATGTGGTAGACGATCGAGACGATCAGCACCACGCCGGCCATCCAGTGCCACTGCACCCACGGGAACTTGACGCCCGCGATCGGCAGGAACGCCGTGAACAGCAGTACGAACATCGACGCCGCCATCACCCAGTGGAACAGCCGCGCGGCGAGCGTATGCCGCACGATCTTCTCGGGCAGATCCCGGTTCGCCGCCTCGAGCTTGTCGACTTCCGCCGCGGCGCGCTTGCGGTGCGCCGAGAACAACATGTAGCTCGCGTGCGCGAGGAAGAACAGAATCCCCGCGTACAGCGACGCCCAGAACAGACTCCACGAGACGTGGGTGAGTACCCACTCACCCCACGGACTGCGTCCCCACGTTAAGAGGTCCATGCGCCACCCTCCGACCCTCGGATCGCTCGTTTCACCAGATTGCGCATGAGCGGGAGCTTGTACCCGTTGTATCTCAGCGCGACCGCACCCTCGATCGCCATCTTGCCCGCCATATCGGCCGTCTGCTCGTCGCGCGGTTTGCCGACGACCGCCTGCTCCACGTTGGCCAGTCGCTTCGGCGTCGCGGCCACCGCGCCGACGACGATGCGGGCCGCGTCGATGCGCTGCGGCGAACCTTTCAGCGCGGAGGCGACGTTGACGAGCGGGAAGTCCCACGCCTGCCGGTCGCGCACCTTCTCGAAGTAGAACTGCGCACCCGCCCAGGTCGCGGGGACGCGAATGGCGGTGAGGATCTCGCCCGGCTTGATCGCGGTCATCCGCGTGATGTCGATGCCCGGGCCGACGAAGTAGTCAGCGGCGTCGACGACGCGCTCGCCGTGCGCGGACCGGAGCACCATCTGCGCGTCGAGCGCGACGAGCGCCGGCGCAGTGTCCGACGGGCTGACCGCGACGCACCGGTCCGCGTCGAGGATCGCGTGCTCGCGGTTGATCGCCGTCGGCGTGTCCGCGTAGCAGATGTTGCCGCCGGCACGGTAGCAGGTCCAGCCGCCGCGGTAGTACCAGCAGCGCGTGTCCTGCGACACGTTGCCGCCGATCGTCCCCTGGTTGCGGATCTGCGGCGTCGCGACGAGTCCGGCGGCCTCGGCGAGCAGGCCGAACTTGTCGCGGACGACGGCGGAGGTCGAGACGGCCGTGAGCGGCGTCATCGCGCCGATCTCGAGGCCGCCGTTCGCCTCCTTGATGCCGACCAGGTCTTTGATCTGGCTGAGATCGATCACGTAGCGCGGGCGGCG
>Ga0070741_10005106_pt1 | contig 29614 bp, 31 predicted proteins | sample Coa_R1_4_FD_66440 | JGI IMG/M metagenome (GOLD analysis project Ga0070741, IMG submission 66440) | Surface soil microbial communities from Centralia Pennsylvania, which are recovering from an underground coalmine fire - Coalmine... | ecosystem: Environmental > Terrestrial > Soil > Unclassified ... | reverse complement strand
ACACGCGAGCAGTTTTAGAAGCCTTATTCGGCGTTCAGTCGTCATTTAAGCGTACGCCGAAGTATCGAGTGCAGGCCAAGGGCGAGAAGTCGGTGGCGGCGCGGAAATATCGCAAGCGTCTGGGTGTTGTGCCCTGGATTGAGCTTGCCATCGGCATGTACTTCGCAGCAGCCGTGTCCTATGCGATCACGAACGAGAACTACATCACTGTTCCGTTCTTGGTTATTTTCGTGATCGGCTACTGGTACACGGGACTGATGTCGCTGCTTCAGGGTCGCTTCGACCGTCTGACGAGTTTGGGCGAACCGCACACAAAACCGTTTCCGGTCGGAGTGTAAGTTCTGCCTCAACGTCTTCGGCGTTGAGCTCCGTTTGTACTGACGACGATACCTCGCTTCTGAATCCGGTAAATCAGGATGTATGGCGTGTTCGGAACAACCAGCTCGCGCACTCCAGACTGCGCGCCACGTCTTCCCAAATGCGGATTCGCCGGCAGCAACTCGGTAATCGCGACTAAACGTGTTGCCAGTCCGGCGGCAGCTTGAGGCTTGTCTAAAGCAACGTACTCCCGAATCTCGTGCAGTCTGTGTCTGGCCAGCGCTGACCAGACGACCTCTAGCGGCAAAGCTCCTCGTCGTTATGTTCTTTGCCGCAGGCGCACTTGGGTAAAGACAACTCCTGATCTGTACCCCATGAGAGAAGCCATTCCTTCATTGCCTTCTGCGAGACATAGTGTCCCGAGGCAACTTGTGCTTCGCCTTGTCGGACCTCGGCGATGAGACGTTCTTGGTCGAGCACGTAGGACTCGACAGCATCGGAAATCAGAAAATTTGCGCTGCGACCGGAGGCTTTCGCCATCTTCGCCAACTGCCGCTTAATCTCAGGCTTGAGTCGCACACTAAGGGTGGCACTTCGTGTGTTCGCCATGAACACATGATTGCACGAATGCACAACAAGATTGAGTCGCGCTGGAAATGCAAGGCGACTGAAGCCAGCCTAAACCGTTGGAGATGACTGAGGCCGCTCAATAAAGTGAGCTTTTCCCGGCGTGGGATCGGACAGCGCCTTCCCCAATTCTGGAACCAAGGGCAGGAGAAATTCGAGCTTATTTCTCTTCGCTACGAGAACTACCACGAAGATCGTGAACTCTGAAAGGTTCTGCTGAGAAGGCAAGCGCCGGTCAGTGGTAACGAACGCTTGAAATTGCTCCTGAGCCGACGTGAGCAGAGCGCCGTTCCGCAGAGAGGTCCAGCCCATTTCCGGTACCGTTCGGACATCGTGTTCAGGAAGCGATTTTCGTAAACGGCGGGGAACGCATTCATCTAAGAGAATGCGCATGGCTGAAGAACAGTTCCTTTGCTGATTCCAAGACGGCTAGGGCGTGGTCTCGCGTTACAGTCGGGAAATCCTCAAGAAAACTGTCGAGGGTATCGCCTTCTTCGATGTAATCGATCAGAGTCTGCACCGGAACTCGTGTGCCCGCGAACACGACCGTCCCGCTCATGACGTCTTTGCATCGAGTCACTAGAGGATTAGGAACGGACATAGGGCCTCGTTGTCACAATATGATGTTTCTTTCACAGAAATGCAAATGGCCGCCTTTCGGCGGCCATTTTGCTGAATAGTTGTTGTTTAGCCGTTGCTGTACAGCAACACGCCTTCCTGCTTCTCCTCGCCCACGGGCCGATAGAAAAGTTTGTCACCTTCGAGGAAGACTTCGATGAACGCCGGGCGCGTGGTGATTGTGCCCTGGATCATCGCTTCGGATAGCGGGTCTTCGATGTAGCGCTGCAGAGCACGGCGTAGCGGACGTGCGCCGTAGCTGCGGTCGCCGAGCGTCTTGTCGAGGACCCACTTCTTGGCTTCGTCCGTCACCGAAATCGTGATCGCTTTCTGCGCCAGGTTCGCGTTGAGCTGCTGAACCATGAGCTCCACGATCTGGATCAGGTCGGAATCGACCAGAGCGTTGAAGATGATGACCTCGTCAATGCGGTTCAGGAATTCTGGATTGAAGGTGCGCTTGACTTCGTTCTTCACCAGATCCTCAACCTTGGCTGACACCATATCTTCCTTCTCGGACTGGAACCCGAGACCGGTGCGCTTCATCAGGTGACGCGCACCGATGTTTGACGTCATTACGATGATGGTGTTTTTGAAATCCACCGTGTTGCCGAGACCGTCGGTGAGCTGGCCGTCTTCAAAGACCTGCAGCAGGATGTTGAAGACATCCGGATGGGCCTTTTCGATTTCGTCGAGCAGCACGACCGAGTACGGAGCACGCTTGACGCGTTCGGTGAGTTGTCCGCCCTCTTCGTAGCCGACATATCCCGGAGGTGAGCCGATCAGCTTCGAGACCGAGTGTTTCTCCATGAACTCGGACATGTCGAAGCGGATCAGCGATTTCTCGCTCCCGAAGAGGAACTGAGCTAGCGTGCGCGCAACTTCGGTTTTTCCGACGCCTGTCGGTCCGAGAAAGAGGAACGAGCCAATCGGACGATGCGGGCTCTTGAGTCCTGCTCGCGAGCGGCGAATCGCACGCGCAAGAGCAGAGATCGCTTTTTCTTGGGAGATCACGCGACGATGCAGCTCTTCTTCGATGCGCAGCAGCTTTTGTGTCTCTTCTTCTTTGATCGACGTAATGGGCACGCCGGTCCAGCGCGAGACTACGTCCTCGATGTCCTCGCGCGTGACGACGCCTGTCGAAGACTCGTCGAGATGATATTTCTCACGCAATCCGCGCAGATTTTCGCGCTCTTTCCGTTCTTCGTCGGAGTAGAAGCGCGCCTTCTCGAACTCGTGGCTCGCGATGGCGTTTTCCATGCGATGCACGATGAACTTAATGCGCTTCTGCACATCCGTAATTTCGTCAGGAAGCGAAGTCTGGCGCAGCTTTACTCGCGCGCCCGCTTCGTCAATAAGATCGATGGCCTTGTCCGGCAGGAAGCGATCGGGAATGTAACGGTTCGAATGCGAGACCGAGAACTCGATGGCTTCTTCCGTATAGGTAACGGCATGGAACTTTTCATAGCGATCCTTAATGCCGTTGATGATCTTCACCGCATCGCCTTCGTTCGGCGGTGGAACTTTCACAGATTGGAAGCGGCGCTCAAGCGAACGATCTTTTTCGATCGACTTGCGATATTCGCCGGGAGTCGTCGCGCCGATGCATTGAATTTCGCCACGTGATAGCGCTGGCTTCAGGATGTTGGCAGCATCAAGCGACCCTTCCGCTGAACCTGCTCCGACCAATGTATGAAGCTCATCGATGAAGATGATCGACTGCTGATTCTCCATCAGCTCTTTCATGATCGTCTTCAGTCGCTCTTCAAACTGTCCGCGGTATTTGGTGCCGGCGACAATCAGGGAAAGATCAAGGGCAAGGATGCGCTTCTCGGCGAGGAACGAAGGCACATCGCCATCGGCAATGCGCTGCGCCAGACCTTCGACGATGGCGGTCTTTCCGACGCCCGGCTCACCGATCAGCACCGGATTGTTCTTCGTTCGGCGGCAGAGAATCTGGACTACGCGCTCAACCTCTCCTTCACGTCCAACGAGCGGATCGAGCTGATTGTCCATCGCGGCCTGCGTCAGGTCGCGCGAGAATTCGCTCAATAAAGAAGATTCGCGCGAACGCTGCGGCTGCGCTTTTTCCTGCGTAGTGCGGGCGAGTTCTTCGCGAATCGCGCTCAGACGCAGTCCGCGTTCGTGGAGAATCTCGGCGGCGAAGCACTTTTCTTCGCGCAGCAGCCCAAGCAGAAGGTGTTCGGTTCCAATGTGTTTGTGCGAGAGGCGCTCGGCTTCTTCGGCGGCATAGGCTAGCACGCGCTTGCATTCATTGCTCAGCGGCAGATCGACCGAGGTCGAAACCTTTTCCCGGATCGTGGTGTGGCCTTCAATTTGTTTACGGATTGACTCAACCGAGGCATGCGAACGCAAGAACCGATTCGTCAATGCTTTGTCTTCGCGCAGCAAGCCCAGCAAAAGGTGTTCGGTCTCGATGTAAGGCGAACCGAACTGGCTGGCTTCGTAACGAGCAAAAAAGATTACTCGCCGCGCCTTTTCTGTATAGCGTTCAAACATGTTCCCCCTTGTGAACGTCCCCTGTTACTGCCGCCCTCATTGCTGAACGGCCCTGGTTGCGTCTTCTACCGCTGTGCCGACCTGCTTGTCTGCTCTTCGGGAAGAACTTACCTCTATTTACTCCTATTTAACACATCTCTGAGAGTATCGTTTTCGATTACCTCAGCTCTCTTTCGTCCATCTGTCCTTCGTGCTCGATTTTGAGCTTCCAAATCTCTGTGCTTCACCAACTCACATCACCTTGCCCGGTGCGACTTCCTCGAGTCTGCCTCGCTGGAGGCGCAAAATACGTCCGCAGCGGCGGGCGAAATCCAGGTTGTGAGTAACAATAATCGAGGTGAGCTGATGTTGACTATGCAATTGCGCAATGAGATCAAAAATGCGCTCTGCCGTGCCGGTGTCGAGGTCGCCTGTGGGCTCGTCGGCGAGAAGGAGCTTTGGTTCGGTGACCAACGCCCGTGCTAACGCGACTCGCTGCTGCTCTCCGCCAGAGAGCTCGCCTGCCCGATGATGCATCCGATCAGCCAGTCCCACTTCGCGCAGCCAGTTGGCCGCACGTGCCTGAGCTTGCTTGGGATTTTCCCCGCGCGCTAACAGCGGCATCGCAACATTCTCCAGCGCGTCGAACTCCGGCAAAAGATAGTGAAACTGCCAGACAAACCCGATTTCGCGATTGCGGAAATCCGCCGCCGCCTCATCGGAGAGCGACTTCAACGAGAGTTGCGCGCAGTATATGTCACCCTCGGAAGCCCTATCAAGAGTTCCGAGCACGTGCAGCAATGAACTCTTCCCAGTGCCGGACTCGCCGACAATCGCCAACATCTCTCCCTTCCTGACCTGGAAGGACAAATTTTCAAAGACCACCAGACGGCTCTCGCCAGTCCTGTATTCCTTCTTCAGGTTCTCGACCTGAAGCGCAATTTCAGCTTGCACTATTGGATGCACATGCCACCTTGAAAGGAGCAATGCCCATCCCGTCCAAAGCCGCAACCGGCCGCTGTTTTAGCCCATCGGCCGTTCGCTTTGCTTACAACAATTAGACCACTTTCGACAAGAGGCAGTGTGGTTACCGAAGTTTGGCATGGCGTTACTGTGCAAGGAATTGCGCAGACGACGGCAATCGGCATTCGGCACTCGGCATTCGGCCAGCCACCCGCGTCGCGAAACAACCACGTCGAACGCCACGATTCCCTTTTTTCGACTGCGGATGTCGATCCGGTTTTGCCGAATGCCGAATGCCGATTGCCGATTGCCGCCTTACTCATATCTCAATGCCTCTGCAGGCAGAATCCTTGCTGCCGACCAAGCTGGATACACCGTTGCCAGCAAAGAAACAGCGACAGCAGTACCTGCGACGATCACGCCATGGACCGCCTTGGGGGCGAACGGGACATAATCGATGGAATAGACCTCGGCTGAGAGGTGAATCCAGTGATAGTGTCCGCCCAAGTACGAGAGCACGTATCCGACCACTAGCCCGATGGCAGTGCCGACTATGCCGATGAGCAGGCCTTGATAGGTGAAGATTCGCCTGATTTGGGATTTGCGCGTGCCTATCGACATCAGCACCGCTATGTCCTTCGTTTTCTCCATCACCATCATCGTGAGTGAAATGAGAATGTTCAGCGCGGCTACGAAGACGATCAGGCTGATAGTGATGAAGGTCACTACACCTTCCGTCTTCAAAGCTCGAAATAGAGAGCGGTTCTGCTCTTCCCAATTTGTGGTCATGAATCCCGGCCCGGCAACATTCTCAATCTGCGTACCGATCTGGGGAGCTTTGTAGATGTCGTCTACCTTCACTTCAATGACCGAAATTACATCCCCCAACCCAAACAATGTCTGTGCATCTTCGAGGCGGATGAGTCCCCATGCGCTGTCGTAATCGTAAAAACCGGACTTGAAGAGCCCAGCAACCTTAAAGCGTTTGTATTTGGGGACTAGTCCGTAGGGAGTCAGCTCGCCTTGAGGGCTGGTCACGAGGACTACAGAGCCGACCGTCGCGCCGAGATCATCGGCGAGATCCTCACCGAGGACGATCGGTGGATAGGCAACGCCGTTTTCATCTGGGTTTGGCTGCGCCTGAGCCGAACCGTTTATGAAAGCGTCGCTGGTTCGCAGAGGGTCAGACGAGCCGACTTTTACGGATTTCAGTAGTTCACTGACCCGCGATTCGTAGCGTGGAATCACGCCCTTCAATTCAAGTCCGCGAGCGCGCGCTCCGCGCGAAACGAGCACCTGCTCATAGAGCGCTGGCGAGGCCGCAATTACATGCGGCTGGTGCGCAACCTTGTCCAGCAACAGACGCCAGTTGCGGATGCCATCGGCCTGAGCTCGTTCCAATCCGATGTGCGCAGTGGAGCCAAGCAGACGATCCTGGAGATCTTGGCGGAAACCGGTGTTAATGGCGAGAGCAATGATTAACGACGCGACACCGGCAGCCACGCCGATGATCGAGATTACGGTGACAAGTCCAATCACAGCCTGGCGGCGCTTGGCCCGCAGGTAGCGGGCGGCGATGAAGAGCTCGAAGGTCACTCGCAGAGCAGAATACTAAAAACTCGTCCACGTGCGCTTCACGCTACGTTTTCGTCAGCGTCTTTCCCCATTACAAAGAAGACGTGACCTTCCTTTACGCATTGATACACGAGCAGGCCGCCCACCGGCTGCGGTATGTCACGTTTTGTCACGTGAACGCGGTAATCCATGGGAAGAGGACGCAGTGGGCCATGTCCACAGATGGGACACTTACCGCGCAGTGGCAGCGATTCCATGGGGCGCCCTCAAGGAAGCCGTTCGATTCGAGAGTAGTCGTATGTTCACCCGAGTAGATGGGACAAGTTGCGCCTTCAATTCAGTGCACGACAATAAAATCCCGTGAACAGCTCATCCGCAACGCCAGTCGCAACCGTCGCATCTCACGGCTTTCAGGTGACACATGAGCAACTCCGAACTGATTGCAGCCAAACTGGTGCGGGTCCCAACCGGTATTGCCAATTGCTACATCGTCGGCAGCCGTGAGCGATGGGTCCTCATCGACGCCGGAACGCAGGGAAATACGAAGAACATTCTGCAAGCTGTGGAAGAGCACATCGGGAGTGATATGCCTCCTGCGGCGATCTTTCTCACCCACGGACACTTCGACCATTCCGGCTCCGCGCGCGAATTGGCCGAGCACTGGGACGTGGCTATTTACGCTCATCGCCTCGAGATTCCTTTCCTGAATGGAAGCAGCAAATATCCTCCGCCGGATCCGACTGTCGGTGGATTCATGTCGCAGGTGATTCGCTTTGTGCCGAATAAGAAGATGAACGTCGGCCCGAATCTGCGCGAGCTCAGCGTCGGACGCGTGCCTGCATTACCGGAATGGGAAATTATCGAAACCCCAGGACACTCGCCTGGGCACGTCTCCTATTTCCGCAGCGAGGACTCCGTGCTCATAGCCGGAGATGCTTTCTGCACAGTCGATCAGAACTCGATGGTCGATACGCTCCAGCAGCGGCAGAAGGTTTCGATTCCACCACCGTATTACACCTGCGACTGGCAGGCTGCGGAGCGCTCGGTCAAGAGGCTTGCTGAATTGCAGCCGAAGGTTCTCGCTGCGGGACACGGAATTCCCATGCGCGGAGCCTCGGCGACAACGCAGTTGCGCGCTCTCGCCAATAATTTCCCGATTCCGGAAGATGGACGCTATGTCCGCGAAGCCGCGCGAACTACTGAGAGCGGAATCGTGTATTTGCCCCCGCCGGTTGTGGATCCGGTAAAGATTGGAGCGCTCATCGCGGCGGGCGCTGGTGTTGGGGTCGCGGCTGGCGTAATTCTGCGCAAAAGATGGCCGAGCCGTTCAGCAGAGAGAGAAATTCAACAAGCGGCGTAACTCTCGCAAGGACATTCATCGAGCAGCCACGCTTTCGGCAACTCTATCGAACACAACTTCCCAGCGGTAGTGCTGACTGGAAGGCGCTGGGCCAACGCACGAAAATAAGCTTCAATTTTTCCATTTCGGCTACTTCGATCACTCCCACGATGGGAGTCACCCGGAACTGCCGGCGCCGGCTGATTTGGTAGCAGGGGAGGCGTTCAACTCCATTCTGGATTCCTTAATCGTGAGGCTCGGCAATGCGGGCTTGGCCTTGATGTTCAAAACTAATCAGTTTTCGTTCGTGAATGGCTTAGGAGCAAGTCGTGCTTACTCCCGAGACTTGATCGACTTCAGGTTTGCCTCAGGAGATGGTGCGCCACGGAGCAGACCTTCCGAACTGAGGTCTTCATCAATATCCGGCCAATGAATTCCATAGCCTCCACTGGATTTTTGCCAATTGTTACGCTGCGCTGGTGAAGCATTAAATAAACGCGGATACCACTTGAGCGGAACAGTGATGCTTCTTCCGTCCTTCAGTTCGACGCGAAGAGAATCTTGTGTGAAACCTACATCGACGATTCTCTCATCGGCGGTGATCGGCAAAGTGCTCATCCCAAGCTCGTAAAAACTTACTCCTATTTTGCACCACTATTTTTGCACCACTATGTCTCGTATCTTCAAAAGCTCTCGATCGTTGAACCCAATATTTCGCGATAAAGACACCGGGTCCAACCAGAACTTCGCTGACAAATCATCGCGATCAACATGGATGTGAGGGGGTTCACTGTTTTCATGGCTAAAAAAGTAGAGGCGATACGGTCCAGAGCGAAGGACGGTCGGCATTTTCTGGATTCGACCAAATTAACTGAGGATTCTACTTCATGCAGATAAGAAGTTATGCCAGCACTGCACCGCCATTTACACTGACAATGCTTCCCGTCATGAACCCAGCGTGTTCGGTGCAAAGGAAGAGGATCGGCGCCGCGATCTCCTCCGGCTTCCCGACACGCCCAAGCGGAATGGCGGCGAAGACGCGGTCGCGAGTTTTTGGCTCTTGCAAAGCTGGTGCGGACATATCGGTTTCTACCCACCCTGGCGCGACGCAGTTCACATAGATTCCATCGCGCGCTAATTCCGTGCTCAGGCCGCGAACCATGCTGATCACCGCGCCCTTGCTGGCGGCGTAGTCGCAATGAAAAGCCTCTCCGCGCTGGCCCGCAGTTGAGCTGACGATCACAATACGTCCGGCGACGCCTTCAGTTCGCCCTTGGAGCTTCATCTGTGCCACGCCGTGCTTGATCAAGCCGAAAACACTGTCGAGATTGGTGGCGATCGTGCGCTGCCACTGCTCGTCACTCATCTGATCGACTGGCACATCGCTCGCAGGCCAAATGCCGTGATTCGCAACCAAACAATCGATCCTGCCGAACTTTTTGATCGTGGCATCGACTAACTGCTTCGCTTCTGCCATCGACGACAACTCCTGCTGCATAGCGGCACAGACTTGAGCTCCGCATTCAGAAACGATTCGCTCCGCAGCGTCTCGGGCCTTTTGGTAGTTGAAGACCACCCGGGCTCCGGCGGCGCAGAACATCTTCACCGTTGCCGCGCCAATGCCGCGCGAACCCCCGGTGATCAGCGCAACTTTCCCGGCCAGCGAAAGCTCGATTCCATTCTGGGAACGATCTACCATCACAGGAGAGCGATGACTTCGATCTCGACGAGCGAATCTTTCGGCAACCGCGCAACTTCCACAGTAGAGCGAGCCGGCGGGATCTTGCCGTCACCCGAAAGGTATCGCGCATACACTTCGTTCATCCTGGCGAAGTCATTCATGTCTTTGAGAAAGACGGTAGATTTGACGACCTTATCGAGAGTCGTGCCGGCGGCGGAGAGTACAGCAGAGATATTCTTGAGCACCTGTTCAGTTTGCTCAGCGATGCCGCCTTTCGTCATGTTTCCGCTGGGATCGAGCGCCACTTGTCCGGAGGCAAAAAGAAATCCTCCGCATTTCACCGCCTGAGAGTAAGGACCAATCGCCTGCGGCGCGCCTTGCGTGCGTACCTGTTCTTTCATGCGAACCAGATTAGCATTCGGAAGATTACGTCCAGCAACCAAGATCCGGAGTGACTGTCGGCGCCGGAAATCTGGCGCCATGGTGATTCACTCCCTGCGCTCAAAACAGGAGCCAAGGGAAGCACTGAGCGAAGCGGGCGAATGCCGGTCTCAAATATTGTGGAGATCCCACCTGATCTCATCAAATCTCATGCGATCTCATCAGATATCTCATGGCTGCGGATGAGATATCTCATGGCTTTGATCTCATCCGATCTCATCTGGTCCCATGAGATCTCATCCATCGATTCGCTCCGGCTCACAAGCGCAGGGCCAGCCGGATCAGAAAGAAGCGGAGCCAACCTGCTGGAGCTGCAAGCCGAAATGTTCTGCCGATCGTTCATTACTGCCCTTATTTACTGTGCTATGACGTTTCTGGAAAAAAGTCAAGCGAATTCATCGCGCATCCGTAGTCCCATTTTGGAATTCGCCGCGAGATAAGAGATCCGAAAAGCTCACGGCTCCCAGTCCCAGTTTTCTGCTGTTTCGCCTAAAGATACCGGAGAGCGGAAGGGATTAGCTGCGCCGTCTCTCAGCTCCAGCTTTCGCCGTGGAAGCGCGCGTCGTGCGCCTGCGCTCGCCTGTTCCATCGAGGGCAAAATCCATGCTTCCGATTACGTGAAGACGTAAGAAATTCGTTGAGCCGCTGGCGGTGCGCGTTCCAGCAACGATCCCGATTACGTCGCCATTGTGGACGATTCCGCGCTGCCAAAGCAGGCGTTCGGCCCCGCGAACCATGTCTTCTGTCGCCGGCGTGTGATCGCACTGAATCGGAGTGACTCCCCAGAGCAGGTTCGTGCGGCTGCATACTGTGGGGACATAAGAGAAGGCATAGATATCCGTTTTGGGACGATACTTCGAGATCAATCGCGCCGTCGTTCCCGTTTCGGTATAGACCGAGATGGCGCGCATATCAAGTTCCTGCGCAGCATGCGCGACGGATTCACAGATCGTCTCCGAGATCGAGAGCTTGCCGTTGGAGCGGCGTCGGTGCGCGGGCTCGGCAGCAACCTGCGCTTCGGTCTCGCTGACGATCTTGGCCATCATGCGAACGGCCTCGCGCGGATATTTGCCGCTGGCGGTTTCGGCCGAGAGCATTACAGCGTCGCTGCCATCGAAGATCGCGTTGGCAACGTCGCTGGCTTCCGCGCGTGTCGGACGCGGATTCTCGATCATCGATTCCAGCATCTGGGTCGCGGTGATTACCGGCTTGCGCCATGCGGCTGCGCGTCGGATGACATGCTTTTGGATGATCGGAACTTTCTCCGGCGGCATCTCCACGCCGAGATCGCCACGCGCGACCATCACCGCATCCGAAATCTCCAGAATCTCTTCCAGATGCTCGATCGCCTGCGGCTTCTCCAGTTTCGCGACTACCCACACATCGGCGCGCGCCAGACGGATCTTTTCGCGTACCGCCTGCACATCCGCCGCGGTGCGAATGAATGACACCGCGATGATATCAACGCCGTGGGCAAGGCCGAACTCCAAGTCCTTTTCATCTTTTTCCGTGAGCGATGGAACACTTACAACTGTCCCCGGAAGATTGATGCCTTTGTGCTCGCCGAGCATCCCGCCGTTGACCACGTCGCATTCAACGTCATCGCCTTGAATGGAACGGACGCGCAGTTCGATCAGTCCATCCGAGAGCAGAATGCGCGCGCCAGGCTGAACTTCGCGTCCCAGAGTCTTAAAGGTTGTCGAGATCACCGTGGATGTGCCCGCGACGTCGCGCGGAGTGATCGTGATGCGCGAGCCGGCTTTCAAAGCGACGGGCGTGCGGTATTTGAGACGTCCGGTGCGGATCTTTGGCCCTTGAAGGTCCTGAAGGATGCAAATGGGTTTGTTTTCTGAAGTCGCAACCTCGCGGATGGTGGCGATCAACCGCGCTTTTTCTTCCTGGGTTCCATGCGAGAAGTTCAGCCGGGCCACATCCATGCCGCTGCGAATCAGATCGCGAATCATCGATGCAGAGCTGCTTGCGGGACCGAGGGTACAGACAATCTTGGCCTTGCGTTTCAACGTAGCGGGAGGCGTGACTAAGGGAGAAGCTGTCATTGCGTATTGGGGATCATTTTTATCCTAAATCATTTCCAGTTTACGGAAGTCGTGGGAGCCGCTGGAGAGCGCGACAAAATCGATTGAGAAGAAGCTGCCAGCTACCAGCTTCCAGCTTGCGGCTAACACCAAACAGCATGGCGCGAACATTCGCGGATCCTTGCGCGCTGATCTGGGCGGGAGATTTATTTATATGTGTACGCTTTTCGCTGGTAGCTGATAGCTGGTAGCTGGTAACCGGTAGCCGACAGCTCCCAGGCAGCACAGCAGCTCTGATCCACATCTCATGATTTTGTGCAGGTGCTCACCTTGCCTGCCGCTTCTCGGGCCCTATGTCTGAACTTGCTGTTGGTCAACTTATTCTCTTCGTACTCATCATTCTTGCTTCCGCTCATCTTTTTGGCGGTTTGTTCGCGCGCTTGCGGCAGCCGCGCGTGATCGGCGAGATTCTCGGGGGACTGCTGGTCGGTCCATCGCTGTTGAAGCTGCAGGCCGGCACAAATATCGCGCTCTCGCGTCCTGCGCTCGATGTTCTCTACTGGATCGGGCTGCTGATGCTCATGTTTCTTTCCGGCGCAGAGACTCAGGGTCTTTTTCGCCGTGAAGAGCGGAAGCCAGTGGCATGGATTGGAATTGTCGGCACCGGTTTGCCGTTTATCATCGCGCTGCTCTTGAGCATGCGCCTGAAGCTAGATTCCTTAATGGGAACGGCGCAGAATCGATTTGCCCTGGTGCTGGTGATCGGCATTGGAACTGCCGTGACCTCGATTCCAGTAATCTCCCGCATTTTTCACGACCTGCACATCCTGCACACGCGATTCGCCAAGTTGATTCTCGGCGTCGCCGTAATGGAAGACGTGGTGCTCTGGGCGGTGCTGGCGATTGCGACTGCACTCGCTGAGTCGAAGGCGCTACCCACGCACGTGATTGCACAGCGCGTGGCACTTACGCTGCTTTACTTCGCTGCCGGACTCGTGCTGTTTCCCCGACTCGCGCGAAGACTGCATCGCGCGCGCTGGAACATCTTTGCTCAGCATTCGACTACCGCATATCTGATCCTCTTGCTATTTGCCTACGTTGCTCTTGCCGCGGCCATGAACGTGAGCCTGGTGCTCGCGGCCTTTCTCGCCGGCTTCGCCGTTCCGAATGATTCGTTGCGCATGACGAGATCTCTGGACGAAGTGAAGGGCGTCGCGTTTGGCTGTTTTATTCCGCTTTACTTCGCCCTCGTGGGATACAAGCTCGATCTTGGGAAGACCTTCAACCTGACGATGGTCGCAGGATTTCTCGTCGCCGCGTGTGTGATCAAACTTATCTCGGTCCTCGCCGGAGCCAAGCTGGCGGGATTCTCTATTCCAAGCTGTCTGAATCTGGCTATTGCCACGAATGCGCGTGGAGGTCCAGGTATCGTGCTCGCCAGCGTCGCGTATGAAGCTGGGATCATAAATGCGCCGTTCTACACGACGCTCATACTTCTGGCCGTAATTACCTCTCAGGCCGCAGGAGCATGGCTCGAGCATGTCCTGCACACAGGCAAGCCGCTGTTGACCGAGAGTGCGGAAGAAGACGTTGTGAAAGTAGCTCAGCCGGATGTGCTGGCCGCGTAATCTCGGATGCCATAGTGCCGGACCGACGCGCGCCCTCGCGCGGTTTTCGTTTCGGGCCCGTAAATTGACGTGCGACCAAAAACCCGGCCGAGGGCGGCCGCAGGTCCTGACTCCCTGGCACCTCTGCAAGCTTACAAGCTGATAAACTTCTCTTAAGCCTCTTACGTATCCCAAGACATGCCTCATCCACGATCGAAAGCTGACACCATTCTTGCTGAGCAGGAGCCGAATACCATGGCGGTCGTCGCCCCGGTGGTCGGCTGGATTGTGCCCGGAGCCGGCCATCTGATTCAACGCCGCTGGGTCCGGGGACTGATTCTTATGGCGTGCGTCTTCGCCATGTTCGTTCTCGGCGTGCTGATGGAAGGCAAAGTCTATGGACCGAACGGCGGCGATCTGCTCGACATGCTCGGCTTCGTCGGCGATCTTGGAGGCGGCGCTCTCTACTTCGTGACCCACATGATGGACTGGGGCAAAGGAGCCATTCAGCTCGCGTCGGCCGACTACGGCACCAAGTACATCATCGTCGCCGGCTTACTAAACGTAATCAGCGCCGTGGATGCCTACGACATCGCAATCGGGAAGAAAGAATAATGACGATTCAACTTTCCCATTTCAGCGCGGCGCTCATCTTTGCCTTCTTCGCTTCGATCGTCTTCGGCATCACTCAACGCACAACTCCGCGCGACATGGTCCAGTACGGCGCCAAGTGCTTCGCGTTCTTCGTTGTCGGCACGATTCTGGCTAGCTGGGTGATGTGGGTGATTAAGCACTAGATCGGTACTGTAATTCCTCTCCCGACTTTTCCAGTTTCATCGACCAAACAAGCCACTGTCATCCCTCTCAGCGCAGCGAAAACGGTTCCACGTTCCAAGATTTGTTTCTGCGCTGAGGGGGACCTGCTGCTCCTTGCATCATCACCACAGCAGGTCCCCGCGAGCGCAACACCAGCTTTTGAACGATCTCTCCAGTATCGCGGCGCTCGCAGGGATGACAGTGTTGTCAGGACATCGAAAGTCAATAATTCGCGGGCAAAACTCGGCATCGGAGCTACGAGACAACCCATCACACCATCCTCATCCCACTCTCCTCCAGCTTGCTAAATAGGCGTATCTTTACTTCTGATAACCCGGCCCGGGCTCCATTCCTCAGGACTGCGCATGAACATCCTCCTGCTCTCGATGCCCGACTCCTTCGAGCACATGCCTACGGTTGCCATTCGCATGCCCAACGGCGCACTGGCTTCACTCGCGGGAAATGTTGACTCACACCATCGGGTTGCTGTCGCGGACCTGATTCTGGTTCAGAACAATGTGCGCGGCACGATTGAGAAGCTGATGCGCGAGTTCGATCCTGAGATCGTCGGCCTTTCAGTGATGACATTTCAGCGCAAAACGGCGTTGAAGATTGCAACGCTGCTGCGCTCGCTCAAGCCCGACGTGAAGATCGTGACGGGCGGATACGACCCAAGCCTTGCTCCCGAAGCCTACAAGCCAGAAGATTCCAATGTGGACTTCATTGTTCGCGGCGAGGGCGAGATTACCTTTCGCGAACTGGTGCGCGCCATCGAGAATGGCGAATGCTTCGAGCACATTGCTGGACTAGCGTTTCGCAAAGGTGGCGAGTGGCACGAGACTTCTGCACGCGGCGTTCACAGCCTCGAAGGGGACGAGATCCGTCTCCCGAATCGGGACGCGCGCATTCTGAGCGGCTACACGATGCTGGGAAGGCAGGTCGATGTGATCGAGACCTCGCGCGGATGTACCTTCGACTGCAGCTTCTGCTCCATTATCCAAATGCGCGGGCGGAACTTTCATACGTATTCCTTCGATCGCGTGCTGGCCGATATCCGCGATGCTCGCGAGCATGGCGCTCAGACGATCTTTCTCGTCGATGACAACATCACGCTCAACGTCCACCGCTTCGAAGAGCTGTGCAAAGCCATCGTTGCTGCCGGCCTGAACGATGTCGAGTACATCATCCAGGGAATGACGTCGGCGATTGCTAATCATGGTGAGACGGTTGCGCCGCTCATGCGCAAGGCGGGATTCAAGTATGTCTTTTTGGGAATCGAGAATATTCTCGAAGACGATCTCCAGTTCCTGCGCGCCAGTTCGAAGAACATGCTGCGCGACCACGGACAGAAGGTCGGCAATGCTACCATGCGTGCCATCGAATATATCCATCGCAATAAGATGTACGTTGTTGGGGGATTGATCGTTGGCAATCCCGGCGACACGCGTGAGTCTGTCGAAGCGAACCTGCGCTTTGCCCGGCGCTACATCGATTGGCCATACATTCAACATCCCACACCGTATCCTGGCACTCCGATGACGGTCGATTTCCGCGAGCGCAACCTAATCATTAACGAGCGGGTAGAGGAGTACGACGGAACCACTGCAGTCGTACGCTCCGAAAAGTTACCCGCCGAAGAGATCGAGTTCATGCGCTGGCGAGCGGAGCGCTGGATGAAGCTGTCGCATTTCCCGATCTCGCTGGTGCGCAATCCTAAATTTGTTCTGAAGCAGGGAAGGAAGATGCTCTTGTACACATTCCGCGGCTGCACCTGGCGCACGCTGTTCGGCCTCGAAGATGAGCGAAAAGCTTTCGCGCGCTACAGGGAAATTCGAATGCAGGAGCGCGTTTACATCTGACGAAACGTTCTAAACGAGAATCCCACATGCCGGCTACTCACAGCTCCAACACAGAAAAATTGGAGGCACAGCTTCGTTCGGAAGGATTCCACACGACCTACGTTTGGGAAGATGCGCCAGCCATCTTCTATCCGCCACATACTCACCCCACAGAAACGGCGCATATCGTCCTCGAGGGCGAGCTGACGCTAACGGTTGCCGGCACGGAGCAAACCTATAGGCCAGGCGAACGATGCGACGTTCCCGCCGGAGCTGTGCACTCGGCGCGCATGGGACCGAAGGGCTGCCGGTACCTCATTGGCGAGCGCTGAACGCCTACAAAGCGGTTTTATTTGCCGCAATGAGGGTTCATTCCGGTTTCGCTGTGCGATTATGTTGCGTTCTCTGCGAGTGGTTTGGACCGAATATCCGAAATTTCCACTCGGGCTACCGCTTGACACAGCCTCCCACCTCCAGTAGTCTGTGTCGCGGCTAAAACGATTTAATTCAGGCTGTACTGCAGGAGGGGCGAACAGGCATGTCGAACGCATTTTCCAGTATCTGTCAAATGAATCTGGTGAATCCACCGCAACCCTGTTCCAGTCGCCGCACCCATCGAGTTGAATTCCAGTTCTCCAATAACTCCCGCCTGCACGTATTTGTCTGTGAGCGTCACGCTGCTAACGTAGGCTGTATTGAGAAGGCTTTGGCCGGCAGCGGGGAATTTCCCGCAGATGCTTTTCTGGTCGCGACCTCAACCTGCGAACTCTCGCACCAGGGTTTCCTTCCGGCGCGACTTGCGGTAGCCGGCGCTGAATAAACGCTATTTGTAGCGTGAATGTACGAGCACAGATGCCAGCCTGTGCATCCCGTCGCATCGCAGTCCGAAGGTAGCAAGCCATCCAACAATTCCAGCCGCATAACCGACCAGAACGAGATACACAGCCGATTTGCCAAGGTGAGCTGCGCCGTGTGCGACTCCGACCCATTTGACAGGCACGAGCTCTTGTCCAAACGGGGACGGCAATAACACGAGGACCACAAATGCGAGTCCAGCCAGACAGAGGACAAAGGTGATCGCCGCGATCGCGGCTGTGAAGTGAAGCTGGCGTTGCATGGACAAGCTCCTCCTGCGGTAAAGACTCCGAGACGAGCAAAGGAGTTCCCACCGAACAGGTTTTCGCGCCGACTCGAAATAGCTCAACCAGGCCGAAATCGTGACCACCGCAACATTACTAAAGTGACTCAGCCCTTCGGCTTCTACAGCACGAATTCTCCTTGGATTCGAAATACTTAGCTGATCTCGCAGAGGCGCCGTAGTGTGCCGCGCGGAGGCAGTGTCCCCATTTGCCGGTCCTGTCCCCATCTCGTTCGTTGCTCGAGGTGCACGATCTTCGTGTGTCTTACGGAAAAGGCGCGCACAGCGAAGGTGAAGCTGCTGTATCAGGCCTCAGTTTTGAGGTTCGCGCTGGGGAGATCGTTGGTATGGGAGGCCGTTCCGGATGCGGTAAGACCAGCACCGCGCTAGCCATTCTCAAGCTACTGCCGGCGGAAGCCCGCGCGAGCGGGTCTGTGCGATTTGAGGGCAACGACCTGCTGCAACTGAAGGAGCGCGAACTCCGCCGAATTCGCGGCAAGCAAATTTCCATCATCTATCAAGAGCCGACCCTTGCACTGAATCCGGTCATGAGAGTCGGAGATCAGGTCGCTGAGGTCGCGCGCGCGCACGGCTTATCGAATGTAAAGGAAGAAGTGAGTGCGCTCTTGCACCGCGTCGGCTTGGAACCAAAGCGGTACTACGTTGCTTATCCTCATGAACTCAGCGGCGGCGAGCGTCAGCGCGTGGTGCTTGCGCAGGCCCTCATTTGTAAGCCGCAGTTGGTTATCGCGGATGAGCCGACGGCGAGCCTCGACGCGTCGCTCAAGAGCGAGATTCTGGCGTTGATTGAAGGCTTGCGAGTCGAGTTTGGGAGTGCGTTTCTCCTGATAAGCCACGATCGCAGTGTGACTTCGAAGATCGCCGATCGCGTGATCGAATTATCGGATGAGCAGAAGAGAGTGCCAGCCACGGCGCTAAGCAGTGTGCCAGACAAAAGTTCGCCGAGGCGCACTCTGCGAAAGGTAGAGCCGCTAGTCACGGTGCGCAATCTTTGCAAGCGCTACCGCACGCGCGGTCTGTTTGCCTTCGGCCGCTCGGAGAAGCAGGCTCTCGACGCTGTGAATTTCGACCTTCTCCGAGGCACACTCACAGGCCTCGTTGGCGCTTCCGGATCTGGGAAATCCACTCTCGCCCGCTGCCTCGCTTTGCTGGAGGAAGCTGATAGCGGAGAAGTCGTTTTCGAAGGTAAAAACCTCCTGACGTTGACGCGGGACGAAGCGCGCAATATGCGACCGATGCTGCAGTACATTGCGCAGGACCCCGAGGCGGCGCTGAATCCGCGCCTGTCAGCAGCGGAAGCTGTAGAGGAGCCGCTTTTGATTCAAGGCATCGCCGATCGCAAACAGCGCCGCAAAACCATTGCGGAGCTTTTGGAGCGCGTGGGATTGGATCCCGTAGCTGCGGATCGCTCTTGTCACGAATTCAGCGGTGGACAGAAGCATCGCCTCGTCATCGCTCGTGCTTTGACGCTGCGACCGAAGCTTCTCATTTTTGACGAATCGCTGTCTGGACTGGATCCGGAAACTCAGGCCGGAATTCTTGTGCTACTGCGCGAACTGAAAGACCAGCTGGGAATAACACAGTTGCTCATCTCGCACGACTTGGACCTGGTGAGATCCGTGGCAGACTCAGTTGCAGTGATGCGCGATGGACGATTGGTCGAGCAGCTGAGCGCGCAGGAAATCCTCAACCACTTCGAGCCTCGGCGAACTGATGGCAGGCTGGAAGCTGCGCCAAAACGGGAATTGGTGATGGCGGAGTCTGAATGAAAGCCGCACGATATTTCGAGCGTCGCCTGGTGCACTCCGTTGCGCTCCTGGTCACAATATCTGCTTTGGCGTTCGCAGTTTCGCAGCTTGCGCCGGGCAGCTTTCTCGACGAGATGAAGCTCAATCCGCAGATCTCGGCACAGACGGTTGCCGGCCTGCGTGCTCAGTATGGGCTCGATCAACCGCTGCCCGTTCGCTACTTTCGGTGGCTCAGATCGGTCGCCGAAGGAGATTTTGGATACTCACTCGCCTACAACATGCCCGTCAGGAATCTGATTTGGGAGCGTCTCGGCAATACTCTGCTGCTAGGCGCCACCGCGATGGTGCTGGGGTGGGTTGTGGCGCTGCCTTGCGGGATTTGGAGCGCTTACAAGGCGCATCGATGGCCCGATCGCATCCTTGTAGCGTCTTCCACATTGCTGCTGGGAACCCCGGAATTAGCGCTGGCACTGCTCTTCATCTTAGTTGCAGCCCATTTTGGAAATGTTGGTACAGGCTTTGAAAAAAGCCGGTCCGTCGTCGCATCCGTGCTTCGCGGTGTTCGCATTCCCGCTGTCGTCCTCGCGTTGGCGGCTTTTCCGATGCTGTTTCGCCATATCCGCTACGCGATGGTCGAGGCGTGGCATTCTCCTTTCTTGCAAGCGGCCCGGGGGCATGGAATCGGCAACATGCGTCTCCTGCTGCGACACGCGCTACCTGCGGCTGCAAATCCCTTGATTTCCCTTTTTGGATTGTCTCTCGCCGGACTAGTGAGCGCCTCGTTCCTCGTGGAAGTGATCACCGGATGGCCGGGGATTGGGCCGCTGTTTCTGGAAGCAATCTACAGCCGTGATTTTCACGTCGTAATGGCCGTCGTGATGCTCTTCTCGCTATTCCTGATAATCGCGAATCTAATCGCAGACCTGCTGCTCTACGCCGCTGACCCGCGAGTGAGGGCAGAATGTTGAGGCAGCGAAAAGTTGGAATCGCGCTCGCCATCTTCGTTAGCGCGAATGCCTGCTTACTGCTGGCTGGGTTTATCGCGCCTTATACGGCCGCAGAGCAGCATCGCGACTTTGCTTACGCTCCGCCTACTCGTGTCCATTTCGTTGATGCGAACGGACGCTTCCATCTATATCCATTTGTCTATTCGCTTGTGGCTGTAGATGACGACGGCTTCTCGTATCGAGAAGATCCACGCACCGGCTATCCCATTCACTTCTTCGTTCGTCGATCTGCAGAAAGGCATGCATTCGCGGTCGCGGAACCCGCGAACATTTTTCTGTTCGGAACCGATGGATTCGGACGCGATATCTTTTCGCGTGTTCTGTACGGCGGGAGGATCTCGATGGCTGCAGCTTTGCTCGCAACTTTGCTGTCGCTGTTGATAGGCACGCTTTTCGGTGCGACTGCAGGCCATTTCGGGGGAATCGTTGATACCGGCATTATGCGCGTGGCAGAGCTCGCGCTGGCGCTGCCTTGGATCTACTTGCTGCTTGCTCTTCGCGCCGTCTTGCCGCTGCATCTCGGCACAACACAAACATTCCTGCTGATTTCAGCCGCGATCGGAGTGATTGGGTGGGCACGTCCCGCGAGGTTAATTCGAGGAGTGGTCCTCAGCGCCAAAGAACGTGGTTTCGTGATGTCAGCGCGCGGGTTCGGTGCTTCCGAGTGGTACCTGCTGCGCCGCCACGTATTGCCGCAAGCGTTGGGAATCATAGTCACACAAGCGATGATCCTCGTGCCTCAGTTCATCACTGCAGAAGCGACGTTGTCATTCCTGGGATTGGGAATGAACGAGCCTGTTCCCAGTTGGGGAAACATGCTGTCTGCGTTTCAGCACCTTCAAGTAATGAGCTCTTATTGGTGGATGGCGGCGCCGATTATTGCACTTGTTCTCATGTCGACTTCTTACTTTGCACTGGCTGATGTATTCGATGTCGAGCGCATTGGAGCGGGAAAGAGCTATGCGTAGAGCACCCGGATATTCGTTAGGGTTGCCGATGGCGGCGCCTGCGGCGTCAAGGAGTAAGCTCAGCAAGTGATTGCAACGGCTAAATCCGCAAAGGAAGAGCAGAGCGCCTGGAATGACGAGCGGCTGGTGCGGGAGTGCGTTGCCGGCAGCGAAGAGGCGTGGTCTGCACTCATCGACAAGTACAAGAAGCTGATCTACTCGATACCGGTGAAGTGGAATTTGTCGCGCGATGATGCAAACGATATCTTCCAGGCCGTTTGCGTTGATCTGTACTCAGAATTATCGCGGCTGCGCGAACCGAGAGCCCTGCCAAAGTGGCTGATTCAGACGACGTTGCACAAATGCGCGCGCCTGAAGCAAAAGCAGAGCCGCTTTGTGGATGATGAAATCACCGATGATCTCATGCCACTCAGTCCAGGAGCCGACCGGATTATCGAAGAAGTCGAGCGCGAGCAAGTTCTTCGTGATGCTATCAGCGGCGTGCCTGCGCGGTGCGCGAAGATGATTCGCATGTTGTTCTTCGACTCTCCCGCGCGGCCTTACAACGAAATTGCGGCCGAGCTTGGACTCGCGACCGGATCCATCGGCTTTATCCGCGGGCGCTGCCTCAACAAACTCCGAAAGCAACTGGAAGCGCTCGGATTCGCCCAAAAGAGGAGCCGATGAGCAGCGCCACCGCACTGCTCACTCGCGACGGGTTGCTGCGCCTGCTCACCGAGGTGGCTGACCCGGAGCAGCGAGCGCACGTACTCGACCAGCATCGATCAGATCTCTCACCCGAATTCGCGATTCAGCTTGCCGATGCCGCGCGAGAACGCGTGCGCGTTAACACCCAGGAGGCGCTGTCACTCTCAGAGGCGGCAATTGCGGTTGCTCAGATGCTCGGCGACGAACGGTCACTTGCCTATGCCATCCGGAACAAAGCGAATGCGTTGTATGCGATGGGACAGTATCGAGAATCGATCGAGCTTCACAACCGCGCCATCCTGGCTTGGGAGAAGCTGCGCGACCCGCCGGAGCTAGGACGCAGCCTCAGTGTCTCAATTCTTCCGCTGATGCTCAGCGGCGAGTACGAGCAGGCATTTGCCGCTGCCGACCGCGCACGGCAGATATTCACCGCACTCGGCGACGAGCTGCGCTTAGCACGTCTGGAAATCAACCTCGGCAACGTCTATTACCGCCAGGATCGATTTTGCGATGCGCTTGCCTGTTATCGCCGTGCATACGATGTAGTTGTTGAGCATGAGAACTCGGAAGGCATTGCCGCTGTCCTGAGTAACTTGTCAATCTGCTTAATCGCCCTTGGTGAATTTCAGCAGGCGCTCGACAGCTATCAGCACGCGCGCGACTACTGCGCACAGCACAATATGCCTCTGCTGGTGGCGCAAGCCGACTACAACATCGCGTATTTGTACTTCCTACGCGGTGAGTACAGCCGGGCGATCGACATGCTGCGTTCGACGCGCCTGCGCTGCAATGAAGTTGGTGATCGTTATCACTACGGTCTTTGCAACCTTGATCTCTCCGAGCTTTATCTCGAATTGAATCTCAGCTCAGAAGCAGCCGAGTTGGCGCGCCTTGGTTACGCCGAATTCGAAAAGCTGGGCATGGGCTACGAAGCGGCGAAGTGCATGGCATTTGAAGCCATCGCTATAGGCCAGCAAGGACAAGCATTCCAGAGCCTGAAGCTATTCACTCGCTCGCGCGAGATGTTCGTGAAGGAGAAGAACGAGGTTTGGCCCTCGCTGATCGATCTGTACCAGGCACTGGTGCTGTTCAATGAAGCACGGTTGTTCGAATCACGGCGGCTGGCAAAAGCAGCGTTGGAGTTCTTTGATTCTTCTCTAGTTCCAGGCAAGGCGGTGCTCTGCCGACTGCTGCTGGCTCGCATTGCACAACGCACCAACGATCTCGCCGCCGCCTATCGCGAGTGCTCCGCAGCAATAGAAAAGCTGAAAGGCATTCAGGCGCCGATCCTGAAGCATCAGGCTTTTCTGCTGATGGGCCAGATCCATTCCAGTTCGGGAAATCGCAAAGAAGCCTATGACAGCTTGCGTACTTCGCGGGAAGCGCTGGAGACGCTACGCAGCAATCTCCGCGGGCAAGAGCTCAAGATGGCATTCCTCAAGAACCGTCTTGAGGTCTATGAGCTGCTGGTGGACTCTTGCCTGCGAGCGCAGTACAGCGCCGATTCGCTGGCTGAAGCTTTCGGCTATATCGAAGAAGCAAAATCTCGCACGCTGATGGACCAGATGCTCCAGCCCGTTTACACCGCTGGAGAAGAGCACGGACAAAGCGAACTGGTGCGGCGCATGCGCAATCTGCGTGACGAGCTCAACTGGTACTACAGCTTGATTGAACTGGAGCAGTTACGACCGGAACAGCGGTCGCCCGAGCATATCAAGCGATTGGAAGAGCAGGTCCGCTCGCGGGAAACGGATCTGATTCGCGTACTCCAGGAATCGAATCTCGCTGGTGAGGGCACGCCGCTGCAAGCCGGCAAGGCTCTTTCGATCGAAGAAATTCGCGCGGCCATCACGCCGGAGACATTGATTGTTGAGTTCTTCCAGACCGGCGACCGCATCCTTGCCTGCCTTCTCGGGCGCGATCGCCTGCACATCATTCCGGTGACGCTCGCTTCGCGCATCGCAAATGTCCTCCGGCTGCTGCAGTTCCAATTGTCGAAGTTCCGTCTTGGGACTGAATATGCAAAGGCATTTCAGGGTTCCCTGATTCAGTCAACGAACGCTCACTTGAAAGCGTTGTACGACGAGTTGCTCGGCCCGATTCGGGAGCGACTCGATTCGAGGCATCTTCTCTTCGTCCCGCACAGCGCTTTGCACTATGTGCCTTTTCATGCGCTCTTCGATGGCGAGCGGTATCTGATCGACGATCACACGGTTTCCTATGCGCCGAGCGCGAGCATCTACGCAGTCTGCGCGACGAAGCCGGTAAATACTACCGGGGCGGCTCTGTTGATGGGCGTCCCAGATCAGAACGCTCCCTCGATCCTGGAGGAACTCAGAGCCTTAAGTAGCATCGTTCCGCATCCAAAGCTTTTTGTCGGGAATGCCGCAAGCGAGTACATCCTGAAGAGCGCTGGTCCGAGCGCACGGCTCGTCCACATCGCCACACATGGGTATTTCCGGCAGGACAGTCCCATGTTCTCTTCGATTCGCATGGGAAAGTCGTATCTGAGTCTTTATGATCTCTACCAACTCCGGTTGCCTGTTGAACTGGTGACGCTTAGCGGTTGCGCCACCGGGCTCAACGTGGTCGCGGCAGGCGACGAACTAATCGGATTAGCTCGTGGGCTATTTCAAGCTGGTGCTCAGTCGCTACTGCTCAGCTTGTGGGATGTCCACGACCAGAGCACAGCCGATTTCATGACGGAGTTCTACCGACGCTATCAGAATGGCGAACACAAGGCGGTAGCAATGCGCGACGCCATGCTCGCCGTCAGGAAGAGCTATCCGCATCCATATCAATGGGCTCCGTTCGTCCTGATGGGCAAATATTCGGGGTAAAGGCAGCATACAAATTTTTCGTAGGACCCTATATTTCGGCTCTGACTGCGAAGCCCTTATGGGCAGTAATAAGTGAAAACCTGATTGACCTAACTGCGGTTCCGGGAAAAAGAGGGCTTTGCTGGAACGGACAGGAAAATGATGAAGCATATCGCTCAGGAAAAGTTGGCTGAATTCGTTCGAGAGACTTTGGCGCCAGCCGAGGCAGATGCGGTTCGCGAACATTTAAACGGCTGTTCGGAATGCTCGCAGGTTATAGAGCTATTTCGCGACGTGATCCGCGTTGGCGCTAATGAATCCGGCTACGAGCCGCCGGCGGGAATTGTTCAGATGGCCAAAGCGTACTTCGCGACGGAGCAGAACAGAATTCCGGAGGCGAAGAGCGCATTTGAGCTGCTCTTCGACAGCCTGGCACAACCCGTTGCTGCAGGCGCGCGAGCTTCTGTGGCTTCCGCTCGGCAGTTGCTGTACCGCGTTGGAACGGTTTACGTGGACATGCGCGTCGATTCGGAGAACAACTCAGAGCGCGCCGCGTTGGTTGGACAGATGCTCGACAGCACACGACCGAATCACCCGGTTTCTGGCGTTCCGGTGGTGCTGCTCGATGGCAGAAAGAACGTGGCCAGCACAATCAGCAACACAAATGGCGAATTTCATTTGGAGTTTGCTTTGAAGAGCAATTTGCGGCTATCGGTTACAGTTGGCGATCTGGCGCCTGTTTATCTGCCGATTACAGGCATTAGCGAACGCAAGCGGCCGTCGGAGCCAAGCCGAGGACCGAATTAGAATTCGTTACCTTCGTAATTGGCCAGAGAGCCAATACGGGGCATAGACTTTAGTTTCCTCCCCGCTGTAATCCCCATTCGAAATTCGCCGAGACAAGTGTCTCTGGAGCACCGAATGAAGAGCTCGAAAGAACTCGCTCTGCGATACAGCAGACGCAAGGCGGGTATTTCCATCGTTCTGGTCCTGGCGCTGTTCACCGTTTACGTGCAACCCGGCTTCGCGATTAAGTCCCCGATGCCAAAAGCCAACGCACAACTGCTGAGCGGCTTATTGGGCAGCGGCGGCCTGCTGCCCACGAGCCGATACATTGTTCGCGATACGAAAGGCTTGCTTGGCCTGAATCTCACGTGCCTGGTGTTCGGCTGCAAAGTGCTTGAGGGCATCGGCGACCCTGATGGACAGTTGTACGTCGTAACTACTTCGAGTCTGCTTAGTCCGGTTGTGTTCCTCACCCAACTTTTGTCTGGCGCCGGAATTACCAACGTCGAACCAGACCAATCGGTGAGCACGCAGGGAACGACGGTCGGCGCGACTCCTGATTATCTAACCGACAAGACGCCAGTTTCTTACTACGGAGCCACGGTCTGGGAAGGCTACGTCGTGCAGACGCCGAATCAGATCATCAACACTGCGCAGACGCAGTCTGCATTTGGAGTTACCGGAAATGGCGTGCGCGTCGCCATCATTGATACCGGCGTCGATCCGAACAACACAATTCTGAAAAGCCGTTTGATTTACGGTTATGACTTTACCCGCAATCAGACCGGTGGGTCGGAGATGGCGGACATTAATCAGTCCACGGTTGGTGTTCTTGACGGCTCGCAGCAGCCGGCTCAGGTGAACCAGTCCACGGTCGGAGTGCTCGACCAGTCCACTGTCGGTGTTCTCGACGGCTCGCAGTTCGCAGCTTTTGGCCATGGAACCATGACGGCGGGCATCCTGCATTTGGTGGCTCCGCAGGCGCAGATCATGCCATTGAAAGCATTCAATGCGAGTGGCACAGGCTACGCCTCAGACGTTTTGCGCGCGATTTATTACGCGGTGAACCACGGAGCGAAGGTCATCAGCATGAGCTTCGATTTCACCAGCCCGTCGCAGGAGCTTGCGACTGCAATTAATTACGCGACGAATCGCGGCGTGATCTGCGTGGCATCAGCCGGCAACGACGGCAGCATGGAAACCGTCTATCCGGCCAGCTTGCCCAACGTGATCGACGTGGCTTCCACTTCGAACAGCAACGCGCCTTCGGCGTTTTCGAATTACGGAGCGCCTCCGGTGCTGCTCTCCGCTCCCGGCGAAGCGGTAATGACAACCTATCCTTTCAACACCTATGCAGCAGGATGGGGCACGTCGTTCAGCGCGCCGCTGGTGTCGGGCACTGTGGCGTTGATGGCCCAGTCGAATTCACTGCTCCTGAATAAGCAGCAAGCTGCGCAGGCTCTCAGCCATGCTCAGCCGATCCCGTACACGCAGTTTGGAGCGGGAGTGCTGGACAGCTATCAGGCCGTGAAGGCCTGGAGAAGCGGTCTGGGATTCAGCTTGTTCTAAATTGGGAACGAGTTCATGGGAATGAGTCTCCATCAGACGTTCGATTCGTGGTCACCGCTGTTTCTTCGATTGAAAGAGCTCGAAGAGCAGCAGGTGACCATGCGCACCGCGGTCATCTGCGCGTTGAACCAACTGCTTGATCTGAAAGACCTCAATACCGGAGTCCACAGCACGCGTTTAGCGGAGTGGGCGGTGCGCGTTGCGCGCAGGCTCGGCATTGAAGAAGAAAATCTCTACCAATATGAAGTAGCCGCTCTGCTGCACGACATCGGGAAAATCGGCGTGCCCGATGCAATCCTGAAGAAGCCCGGCAAGCTTACGGACGAAGAGCGGGCAATCATGAACAAGCATCCGGAATACAGTTGGTCGATTCTCCGCTTGTTTCCTGGATTAGAAGAGGCCAGTCTCTTCGCGTTACACCACCATGAATCGTTCGACGGAACGGGTTACCCCGGAGGACTGAAAGGCGAAGAGATCCCTCTCGGCTCACGTATCGTCTCGATCGTCGATGCCTTCGATGCGATGATCTCGAATCGCTGCTACCGCAAAGGTCTCGAACACGAAGAAGCCATTCGTCGCTTGAACGCAGGCCGTGGCACACAGTTCGATCCCAACGTGCTGCGCTGCTTCCTCGAAATTGCCGAACTCGAAGTGGCTGGGGTCTTTGCCGCTACCGGAACGAGCATCACCGCGGTTATCTAGGCTTCACGCGAACACGAGAAAGCAAAACAGAAACGTCCACAAAACTGTCATCGCAGCGAAGTACCACGTTGAAAGATCGACGGCAATGTATTGTCCCATTGCTGTCCATCTTGTCTGGCGGGCGATGATCCAAATAAGCACGAGCACTCCCATTACGATCTGCACGGCGTGAGCTCCAGTGAGCAGGTAGAAAAACGCGACACGCGCGTTCGTGCTCATCACCAGTCCATGAGCTTGCAGCAGCCGCCAGACCATCGCCTGACCAGCTAAAAAAACCACGTCCAAAGCAATAGCTGAATAAATCCACAGCGATCGGCTCTGCGGAACAAGCTGCTGTGACGAGGTCTGCGCAGATCGCCTGCGCGCCAGGTCCAGCGAGAGACAGCCAAGGATCAAGATGCACGAGTCGAGGACCAATAAGGGAATTGGAAGCGGGAGCGACTCCCATTGCGTCGAATATGCTCCGGCGCCGCTTTCGTAAGCCGGCATGCCGCGCCTAACAATCGAGGCGCTGATAAACGCAACAAACACCATGACAACGCCGCAAACCCAAAGGCCGAGGGCAAGGCGATAACGCCGGAGCATGGCTGTGGTATAAGCTTGGCGCGCAGTTTAATCAAGCCTGCCTTTCCTGTGCGACGATAAGGAAGGTGAAATCCGATGGTTCCCGCAACAACGCACAAGACTCACAGCCTGGTCTCGATTCAAGAGTTCACATCTGAACTGCGGAGGCTGCCAGCTCCGGCGTTCGACAAAGTTGATGATGTGCATGACTTCCTGCGAATGCATCCGGTGAATCCAGAGACGCTTTCTCCATATCTCGTTTGGGATCGTCAGCACTACACGCGAAATCTGATCGACAAGACGCCTCTCTACGAACTCGTTGCGATCTGCTGGGAGGTCGGGCAAGTAAGCTCGATCCACAACCATCGCGATCAAAACTGCTGGATGGCGGCGCCGATCGGACGACTCAAAGTCCAGAACTATCGCGTACTGTGGCAGGACGAAGCGGCAGGGAAGTGCAAGATTGAACCCACTGACATTCTGGAAATGAACCAGGAGAATCCCGTTTCAGTAGATCCTCTCGAGCCCGTCCATCGAGTCTTTAATCCTGCCGAGTTGAACCAGCGAGCAGTCAGTCTGCACGTGTATTCGCGCCCCTTCGACAGTTGTGTGGTCTATTCAGACCAAGGGACTTGCGGAACCATCGAACTGCACTACACCACGGAGTATGGGAAGAAGGAGTAATGCTTCGCTAAGCTCGAAGCGTCGAGTACAACGCAAGATAACTGTCCTGAGGCTCGGCACTGGTCACAGTGGTTCGCGGTCACGGAATTATCGCCTGCACTACTGATGAAAATGCGCTCTCCATTCCGGCATTATTCACTGCAGTGACAACGTAGTAGTAGATTGATGCCGATTGTACAGTCGTGTCGGTATAGGACGTTGTTGTTGCCAACGAGCTATTTAACTTTGTAAAACCGTTACCGCTCTGGTTCGAGCGGTAGACGTTATATCCGGCAACAGTGGAATCCGTGTCGACCCAGCTCAGCGCGACCGAATGCTGAACCACAGGCGAAACTGTGAGCGTGATGCTGGCTGCGTGCGTTTCGGTGCCGCTAGCTGCAGTCACAGTAATCGGGTATGTACCTGCCGGGGTAGCGCCTATCGTAGTTATCGTGAGCTGCGCACTGCCTGTTCCGTTTATGGAAACAGGATTGAAGGTCGCCGTTGCTCCCGCAGGTAAACCGGCCGCGAGCAAGTTAGCTACTCCCGAATATCCACTCTGCCCAGCGATGCTGATGGTGTAAGTC
>Ga0070741_10005105_pt1 | contig 29624 bp, 24 predicted proteins | sample Coa_R1_4_FD_66440 | JGI IMG/M metagenome (GOLD analysis project Ga0070741, IMG submission 66440) | Surface soil microbial communities from Centralia Pennsylvania, which are recovering from an underground coalmine fire - Coalmine... | ecosystem: Environmental > Terrestrial > Soil > Unclassified ... | reverse complement strand
GGCGTTGCGGCTGACGGCACGGCACAAAGACAAGGCGCAAGAGGCGGCAAGTACCGTACCAGACAAAGCTCTGCCGATGGCCGCGTGAGCGGAGCAAAGACTTTTGACACCCTACTTAGCTCCCCTCTCCCTAGCGAGCCTGCGAGCGATGAAGGGAGAGGGGCCGGGGGTGAGGGTGAACCTGCCGTACTCGCCCTTTGATACGGGAGCTGAATCACAAATCCCGCAGGATACTCTCCGCGTCCAGGCCGCACTCGCGGCGATGGAAGCCCTGCGAGCCGTAGCGACCGGAGATGTAGCCCCGCGCGCAGCGATGCGTGAAGCGGGCCGGAGCCTCGCCGGGTTCCAGGAGAGCGTGCGCAAGCATCTGACCTGCGCTGCCCTGCGCGACATGCTCCTCCACCACATAGAGATGCCGGGAACGGCGCAGGTCGTCGAGGAATTCGGTGGGGAGCGCGGCGGCGGTGATGGGCAGTTCGGTCACGATCCAGAAGGCGGGACGCCGGGACGCGGGCAGCGCGCTCAAGGCCGCAAGCAGGCCGCCTGCCAGCGGCCCGACCGCCACCAGAGTCGGCCCTTCGCCGCGCAGCAGACGCCGCCAGGGTGCATAGGGCGGCAGCGCGAACTCTGCTGGCAACTCGCAGCGACCGAGGCGCAGATAGGCCGGGTGGTCAAAATCAGCCAGGCGTCGGATAAGAATCGGCACATCGGAGGCGAAAGCCGGGATGAACGCGCGCATCTCCGGCAGGCAGAGCAGCGCGCCGTAGTCTTCCAGCGCGTGGTGCGTGCCTCCCATCACGCCATACGCATAGCCGCCGCCGTTGCCGACCAGCTTCACCGGCAGATCGTGCAGGCAGACATCGTTGCGTATCTGCTCGTAGGGCCGCGCGTAGAGAAAGGGCGCGATGCTGTAGACCCAGGGCCGCAGTCCGGCGCGCGCCAGCCCTGCCGCCACCGACACCATGTTCTGCTCGGCCACGCCCGCGTTGAGGAAGCGCGGCCCGGCGGCCTCCCGCAATGGTTCCAATGCCTGAAACCCCAGGTCGCCGGTCAAGAAGACGAACCGGGGATCATCGGCGGCCAGGCCCGTCAGCGTCTCGCAGAGGACGTTCCTCACTCGCCGCAGACCTCCCGCATCGCCTGCTGGAACTGCGCCTCGTTCAACGGCAGATAGTGCCACTCCATCCGGTTCTCCATGAAAGAGACGCCGCAGCCCTTGCGCGTACGCGCCAGAATCACGTGAGGGCCGTCCGCAGCACGCGCGCACGCTTCGGCAATGGCCTGTAAGTCATGCCCGTCTATCTCTACAACCGGCAGCCCGAACGCGCGGAACTTCTCGGCCAGCGGCTCTAATCCGGCGACCTCCGCCGTCGTGCCGAAGCCCTGTAAGCCGTTCGCATCCACGAGAAGTGTCAGGTTGTCCAACTTCTGATGGGCGACAAACAGCAGCGCCTCCCAGTTGGAGCCTTCCTCCCACTCTCCATCGGACATCAGGCAGAAGACGCGGCCCGGCTGCCCTTGCAGCCGCCTGCCGAGCGCCATGCCCGCCGCCAGCGAGAGGCCATGTCCCAGGCTGCCCGTCGCGAAAGGAATGTCGGGATGCCCGCTCGGGGCCGGATGCCCGCTCAGCTTCGTGCCGTCCCTATGGAACTGCCGCAGGTCGTCGTCGCTCAGGCGGCCTAGCGACCAGAGCGTGACATAGAGCGCGCCCGCCGCATGGCCTTTGGAGAGGAGAAAGGCGTCTTCCTCCCGCATCACCCGATGGTGCAGCGTCATCAGCATGTCCAGGCACGACAGATTGCCGCCGATATGCCCGACGCCGCTCTCATAGTGCATCTGTAGCAGCCGCGCTCTCGCTTTGCGCACGACCTCTGCGAAAGATTCCATCTTTTCCCCGGCGAACGAATTCGCGGAACGTCTGAACCAGGATTTATCGGATTAGAGGATGGACTAGGATTAAGCCAGGCTTAATCCTAGTACTCTGTCAAGGCAGAAGTTTGGGATGCTGCTTGAGATAGGCGAACAGCGTTCTCAATCTCATCGTCTAGGCAAAGTTTCTACCGGGATGGACTACTAGTCCATCCTCTAATCATTCTAATCATGGTTCAGACAGCACGCTTCCCGGTGCAGTTTCAACTGCCGCTGTAACATGGATTCCATTTGACGCGCGGCTCGCCACGCGCTATAATAAGGGGGCTTGGCCGTCTATGCCCTGGTAGTCCAATGGCAGAGACAGATGACTTAAAATCATTCCAGTGCGAGTTCGACTCTCGCCCAGGGCAGATCAGGCCGCACCATGGCCCGGCCTGGCTCTTGTAGTCAGGACGCTTCCGGGTAGGAGCCGAGGACGCGCACGAACAGCGAATGCTCCTTGAGCAGTTCGATGGCTTTGGCGACGGACGTATCCCGGATGTGGCCCTGCACATCAATATAGAAAACGTACTGCCAGGCCGCCGTTTTGGTCGGGCGCGACTCGATCATGGTCATGTTCACGTCATACTTCTCGAAGGCGTTCAGGGCATGAACCAATTCCCCCGCCCGGTTATGCACCGAGAACATCAGCGACGTCTTGTCCCTGCCCGTCGGCTCCGGCTCGTTGTAGCCCAGCACCAGGAAGCGCGTGTGGTTGGACGGATTGTCCTCGATGTGTTCGCACAGGATCGGCACGCCATACCGCTCTGCCGCCAGCTTCGTGGCGATAGCCGCCGCCTCGGTATCGCTCGCCGCCAGTTCCGCCGATTTGGCCGTGCTGGACGCCTCGATCTCCTCCACGTGCGGCAGATGGTTGCGCAGCCATTGGCGGCACTGCGCCAGCGGCTGGAAATGGTAGTAGAGCCGCTTGACCTCGCTCAGCGTCTTGCAGTGGGTCAGCAGGTTATGCGTGATCGGCTGATAGACCTCCGAGACGACGCGCAGGTTGGAGTTCATGAACGTGTCGAGCGTCTCCGGCACGACCCCGGCCCACGAGTTCTCCACCGGCACGATGCCGTAGTCGCACGCGCTGCGCTCCACCTGCGCGAAGACCTCCGCAATGCTCTCGACCGGGGAAAAGGCGGACGAGTTGCCGAAGCGGGCGATGGCGGCCAGATGGCTGAACGTGCCTTCCGGCCCCAGGAACGCCACGGCCAGTGGCTTCTCCAGCGCGCGGCACGCCGAGATGATCTCCCGGTAGATAGCGCGAATGGCCGCCGCCTCCAGCGGGCCTTTATTGAGAGAAAGCAGGCGCTTGAATACCGTATGCTCGCGTTCCGGGGTAAAATAGTGAGAACGGGCGCTGGATTTTGCATGGCCGATCTGCTGCGCCAACTCGGCGCGGCGGTTCAGCAGTTGGATCACCTGCTCGTCAATCTTGTCAATCTCTTTGCGCCATTCGGGCAAACTCATCGTCGTGTCGTGTCCTTCAGTGGAAATGTCCGCGCGGGCCGCTTTAGTTTACCCGCTCCGAGCGGTTTTTCCTGCCACCGATCCGCCTTCCCCACCGATTCGGGGTCACGCCAACCGTGCGCAAAAGTTTCCTGAGAGACAGAGAAGAAGGAATGTGAACTATGGCTCGTGGAGGTTGGTTTCGCAGAAGCCATCGTAACGGCAAAACGCAGGCGACCGTACCCGAGGGCCTGTGGAGCAAGTGTCCGCACTGCGGGGAGATCCTTTTTGCGCGCGATGTCGAGCGCAATCTGCACGTCTGCCCCAAGTGCGACTATCACCATAAGCTGCGCGCGCAGGAGCGCCTGGCTCTCACCGTAGACGAGGGCAGTTTCGAGGAACTGGATGCGCAGGTCACGGCGTGCGATCCGCTCGGTTTCCCGGACTACGCCGACAAGATCGCCCGCGCCCGCGCCAGCACCGGCCTCGTGGACGCCGTTCTCACCGGCTACGCGCGCATCGAGGGTCGCCCTCTGATCCTCAACGTCGCCGATTTCAGCTTCATGGGCGGCTCGATGGGCAGCGTCGTCGGCGAGAAGATCGTGCGGGCGATGGAGCGCAGCGCACAGGAGCGGCTGCCGCTCGTGCTGTTCACGGCCAACGGCGGCGGCGCGCGGATGCAGGAGGGCCTGCTCTCCCTGATGCAGATGGCAAAGACGAGCGCGGGTGCGGCGCGGCTCGACCGGGCGGCGGTTCCCTATATCGTCGTCCTCACCGACCCGACGATGGCGGGCGTCTTCGCCTCCTACGCCTCGCTGGGCGACATCATCCTGGCCGAGCCGGGAGCCTTGATCGGATTTGCGGGCCGCCGCGTCGGCAATCAGGACCTGGGCGTCAAGCTGCCGGACGACTTCCAGACCTCCGAGTTTCAGTTTCGGTGCGGTATGATAGATCGGATCGTGCCGCGCAAGGAGATGCGCGGCACGCTGGCGAAACTGCTGGCATTCTTTGCGGAGGAGGGCGCCCATGCTCACCAACCCGCTTGATTTCGAGAAGCCTATCGCCGAACTGGATGCGTTGATCGCCGAACTCAAACGCATCGCTACTGATGCGAGCGCGCGGGCGGATGCCCAGACGAAAGGAATCGACATCGAAGCCGAAATCGCCCAGGTGGAAGCGCTGCGCAACGAGAAGATACGGCAGATATTTGCCGATCTGACGCCCTGGAACCAGGTGCAGATGGCCCGGCATCCGCAGCGCCCGTATACCCTCGACTACGTCCGGCTGATCTTCGAGGATTTCCTTGAACTGCATGGCGACCGTACCAATGCCGACGATCCGGCCATCGTGGGCGGGCTGGCGCGTTTTCAGGGGGAGTCGGTGGTCGTGCTGGGACATCAGAAGGGGCGCGACCTGAAGGAGCGGCAACTGCGCAACTTCGGCAGCGCGCGGCCTGCCGGGTTCCGCAAGGCGCTGCGCCTGATGAAGCTGGCCGAAAAGTTCAACAAGCCGCTGATCGTCTTTGTGGACACGCCTGCCGCCGAGGCGAACCTGCTGGCCGAGGAGGAGGGCATCAGCCGGGCGATCGCGGTCAACCTGCGGGAGATGATTCTGCTGCGCGTGCCGATCGTCGTGGCGGTCATCGGGGAGGGCGGCAGCGGCGGCGCGCTCGGCATCGCCGTTGGCGACCGTATCCTGATGCTCGAACACGCCGTCTACTCGGTCATTCCGCCGGAGTCGTGCGCGGCCATTCTCTGGAACGACCGCAGCCGCGCGCCGGAAGCCGCCGAAGCCCTGAAGATGACCGCGCAGGACGCGCTGGAGCTCGGCCTGATAGATGAGGTGCTGTCGGAGCCGCTCGGCGGCGCGCACCGTGACCTGCCCGCGACGGCGGCAACGCTCAAGCAGGCGTTCGCGCGGAGCCTGACGGCCTTAAGCAAGATGTCCCCGGACGAGATTCTTCAGGCCCGTTACGAGAAGTTCCGCCGCATGGGCGTCTGGGACGACCCGGCGCAGCAGCCCGCTCCCCCGCCTCCGCCCGCAGGCAAAAAACCGAAGAAGGCCTAGCGCGGCGGGTCAGCGCAGCGCGGCGCGCAGTTCGGCGGCGAAGCGCGGCACGGCAGTCTCCGGCGGCTCCTCCATCTCGTACTCGATGGCAAGGAATCCGCGATAGTCCACGTCATCCATGATCTCGCGCACCCGATGGTAGTCCACGGGAATCCAGGCGCCCTTCGCATCGTGCGCGCCGGGCTTGGCGTGCGTCGCGATGGCATAGGGCGCGCAGGCGATGAACTGGGTGTAGATGTCGCCGGAGAAGTTGCCGAAGTCCAGGTTGATGCCCAGCGCCGGATGATCCACCGCGCGCACCAGGTTCAGCGTTCCCTCGGCTGTGGCCGTCAGGCCGCCGTGATTCTCCAGCGCCAGCGCGACGCCGCGCTCCCAGGCGTACTCCGCGCACTCCTTCAAGCACGCCACCACGTTGTCGAAGGTCGCTTTCTCGCTCTGTCCCTCGCGCACGGCTCCGGCAAAGACGCGCAGCGTCGGCGCGCCCAGCACGACGGAATGCTCGATCCAGTTCTGCGTCATCGTGACATGCTCGCGCCGCTTGGCGGCGTCCGGCTGGGCAAAATCGCTGCCGACCGCCGTGCCGGAGATCGCCAGTCCCTCCTTATGCGCCAACTGCTTGATCTCGTTCAGGAACGGACGCTCGGTCGTGGGAAAGTAGTAGGCGGTCAGTTCGACGCCGTCGAAGCCGATCTCCCGGCAGGCGCGCAGAAAGTCCGGCAGGGTCATCTTGCCGCCCTGAAGGTTCTGCCGATAGGAATACGCACAGCAGCTCAGTCGCATGATAGCCTCCTTTTCCCTTAACATTGGTGAGCCGGAGGCGCTATTCCTGCCCGTCTTCTGCAACGCAGGGCCGTTCCGTTCTCACCCTCACTCCCTTTCTCCTAATCCTGGGAGAAGAGGGAGGTTCAATTCCCCCCTCCCAGGATTGGGAGGGAAGATGGGGCGAGGGGGCCACAAAGCAGAAATGGAACAGCCCGGGCAGACCCCTGCGGCGCGCAGGAACCTGCCCTCCGAAAAGAGAAGATACCTCATGCCCCCTCCGGCAAGACGTTTCAAGGGCGGACAGGCGGCCATCACCTCTATGACGAGGCACGAGGGAATGAATTCCCTCGCTGAGTAGCCTGCGGCTCAGTGTCCTGCGGACACGGTGTAAACTCCCAATCGGTACTGTGTCCGTTAGGACACCGGGCGGAACGCCACACAGCGAAGGGTTTCAACCCGTCGTACACTGTCCGCCCCTTCCGGCAGGACGTGGGAGAGAGGAACGCCATCCATGAAGACGCTCCAGGTTTTGAAAGGCCGGGAATTCGCGATTCGCGATCTGCCCATCCCTCAGCCTGGCCCTGGCGAGGCGCTGCTGCGTGTCGAGGCGGTGACCACCTGCCCGCAGTGGGATCTGCACCTGCGCCACAACGAGCCGATGTTTGTGGGCCACCGGTTCGAATATCCCTACACGCCCGGCCAGCCCGGACACGAAGCGACCGGCACGGTGGCCGCGCTCGGCGAGGGTGTCACCGACCTGGCGGTGGGAGATCGCGTGAGCGCCTGGCGCGACGCGGGACAGAACAGACCTGGCTGCTACGCGCAGTACGTTGTCCATACAGAGGAGAACCTGATCCGGGTCCCCACGCACCTGCCGCCCGAAGCGACCGCGCCGGTCGAACTGGCGATGTGCGTCGCCTCGACCTTCCTGCTGCTCAAGGAGATGAATGCGGTGCGCGGCAAGCGCTTCGGCGTGATGGGACTGGGGCCTGCCGGGCTGATCGCAGTACAGATGGCCCGCGCCGAAGGAGCGGAAGCCGTCATCGGTTTCGACTTCCATCCTTCCCGCCGCGCGCTGGCGCTGGCGCTCGGCGCGGAGGCCGCTTACGATCCTCGCGACGATCTGAGCCAGCGATTTCCCACGCGCCTGCAAGCGAGGCCGACGCTCGACTGCGCGCTTGACTGCGTCGGAGCGAAAGCCTCGGTAGAGTATCTGATGGATCGCACGGCCGATGTGGTGGCGCTGTTCGGTGTGCAGCGGGAGAACTATACGTTCGCGCCGCATCATTATGGCGGCCTGCGGCTGTGCGGCTATCGCGGCCACAGCCGCGCGGCGGCGGAGTACGCGGTCGGCCTGATGGAACAGGGCAAGCTGAGCCTGGCTCCGCTCGTGACCCATCATCTGCCGCTGGAACGCTATGCCGAAGGCATTGACCTGCTGGAGAGGCAGGAGGCCATCAAAATCTGCTTCTGGCCCTGGAAAGAGACGCTGCGCGGACGAGAGGACGATGCCGACGCCTCGCTTTGACGACCTGAAACCATCCCGTCTCACGCTCGGCGCGGTGCAGTTGGGAATGCCTTACGGCATTGCGAACGTCACCGGCCAGCCCTCCTACGAGCAGGCGCGCGAGATACTCGCCTGCGCGGTTGAGGGCGGCATCACCTGCGTGGACACGGCGGCGGCCTACGGGAACAGCGAGGAGGTGTTGGGCCGAGCGATGGCGGAACTCGGTATCGCGGACCGGCTGCTGGTCGTGACGAAAGCGCCTGCGCTGGACGACTCCCTGACCGCAAAGGCGGCAGCGCGACAGATCGAGGCGGCGGTCGCGCGTTCGCTGCAACGGCTGCGCCTGGATCGGCTGCCCCTCTGCCTGTTTCATCGAGAGCAAGATTTTCGCTATGCGGAGACCCTGCAACGCCTGCAAAGCCGGGGCCTGATCCATGCCCTCGGCTGCTCGATGGAGACGCCCGAAGCCGCCGATACGGTTTTTGCGAGCGGAGAGGCGGACGCCATGCAGGTTCCCGGCAACCTGCTGGATCGCCGTTTCCTGAGCGCCGACTACGGCACGCAGCCCCATTCCAGGCCGACGCTCTTCGTGCGCAGCGTCTTTCTGCAAGGGCTGCTGCTGATGCCGCCGGAGCGCATCCCTGCCGGTCTGTCGGAAGCCATCCCTGCGCTGCGCGCACTGCGCGGTCTGGCAGAGGCGGCGGGCATGAGCCTGGAGGAGATGGCGATCCGCTATGTGCTGTCGTACCGGGGAGTCGCGAGTGCGCTGATCGGGGTCGAGACCGTCGCGCAGATGCGCCGCGCCCTCTCCTTTCTGAATAGCGCACCGCTCGATGACGCGATGATGCAGGCGATCCACGACGCCGCGCCCGCCCTGCCGGAGCGCGTCATCGTGCCGCATCTCTGGGAACAGAAGCCAGGATAAAGCTCCTGCGGCTCTTTCATGTCCAGGCGCGCTGGATTTTGGAGATGGCTTCGGCGATGGCGTCCATGTCCTGCTTCTCTCCAAGCAGCATATTCTGATAGAGCCACACAGCATCCTGACACACCGCCTCACAGACCGGCAGATCGAGTTCGGGATAGTTGATCGCCCACCCGAACTGACACCACGAACCCCGGCCTATCGTCTTGTCCGTAAACACCCGCTCCTTATACAGAGGCACATACCCTGCCATACACGGCACGCCCTCGGCCCGCAGCGCCTTCAAGAACTCTGCGTGCGGACGCCCGCCAAAACCCGCCGCTTCGTAGCGGAAGACGTAGCAGTGATGGGCGTGCGTGGTCACGCGCGGATCGGTCTGAAGCGTCCGAATTCCGGGAATGGCGGCAAGCTGCTTCGTCAGATGCGCCGCGTTTGCGCTGCGCCGCGCCATCTGCTCCGGCAGGCGCGTGAACTGCGCCAGCAGCAGCGCCGCCTGAAACTCGGTCATCCGAAAGTTGCCGCCCAGCACGTGATGCTCGTACCACTTACCCGCACGCACCCGCCCCACATTCGACACCGACCAGATTTTATCGGCCAACTCCTCATCGTTGCAGAGGAGGATGCCGCCCTCGCCAGAGTTGAGGTTCTTGCTGGCCTGGAAACTGAAGGTCCCCAGCGTGCCGAGGGCGCCGACCCTGCGGCCCTGCCAGGCGGCTCCGTGCGCCTGGGCCGCGTCCTCGATGACATAGAGACTATGCTTGTTGGCGACTTCCAGCACGCCGTCCATATTGGCCGGGCAGCCCGCGATATGCACGGGAATGATGGCTTTCGTGCGGGGCGTAATCGCGGCCTCGATCTGAGCGGGGTCAATATTCAGGCTGTCCGGTTCGATGTCCACGAAGACGGGAGTGGCGGAGACCGAGAGAACGCTGCTGGCGGTGGCGATAAAGGTGTAGGGGGGAACAATGACCTCGTCTCCACAGCCGATGTTAAGCGCACGCAGTCCGACTTCGAGCGCGGCGGTTCCATTGGTGACACAGATGCCGTAGTTCGCGTCCTGGAAGCGGGCGAAGGCTTGCTCGAACTCCGGGACGCGGCTGCTGTTGTGCGACCACCACTGTCCGCTGCGCAGGACATCGAGCAGGGCTTTTTCTTCGGTTTCGTCCCAGACGGGCCATTGGGGCCAGGGTGTGTCATGCACTTTCGCGCCGCCGTCTATGGCTAAGCTCGAGGTGGATAGAGCGGTCATACAAGTCTCCTTAACGAACCAATCCCACCCGTAATCGGTGTGGGGTGGGACATTCCAATGTGATTCGGCGATTCTGAATGTGGATCGGTGTCAGCGCGGCGCGGACGGATTGCCGGGAAGACCGGTGGGAAGGCCGCTTGCTCCCGGAGGCGACATAGCCTGACCCGCCTGTTGCATCTGGCGCTTCATCGCCACCGCTGCCTTGACCTCCTTGCCCATATCTGTGGAGGTCGGTGCGGGACTGAACACGCGCCAGGCGATCAAGGCCAGTATCCCGACAGCGACCAGCAGGGCAGATACAAAAATGCGGGGACTCAGTTCCTTTTTCACGTGTCTTGTTCTTTCTGTTTAGCGTATGCCGGAAAACCCTGTCGCAGATTGTCTGAACTGTGATTGTCTGAACTGTGATTAGAATGATTAACGGATGGACTATGATTAGACGGCTCGTAATCATAGTCCATCCTATAATCCGATAAATCACGGTTCAGACAATCACAGTTCAGACAGTCCACGAATGCACTCGCCGAGCAAGGATTTTCGAGAGGCGCTTACAGGTTGTTCCCGTCGTAGATGATCTCGTCGGGAGTAGCGATGGCCCCCTTATTGGGGTTGTAGCCGGAGTATTCCAGCAGATCGGACAGCCAGGGTTCCGGGCCGTAGTTCGTCCATTTGGTATGTCCGTCGGCGAAACTGACATTCCAGGCGCGCGGCACGTCTCCCTCATGCGTATGGGTGTCTATCCAGCTATCCTGAATGAGGATGCAGCGTGTAATGTCCTTCTTGATGGCCGCCTGCGGCGCGTTGCTCAGCCAGAGATTGTACCAGTAGCTCGTGCGTCGCTCGGCTCCGGGATACTGCCGCCAGTATCCCAGCGGCCCGCCCTCCACGTTGTCTTCCGGGCAGAGCCAGATGCCGGTTCCCAGCTTCAGCCCGGCGCTGTTGGTCGTGATGCCCTGCTTGATGTAGGGGTAGATGGCGGTGGCGACTTCGACATCCACATCGCCCCATATCTGCCGACGATAGTTGTCCCAATGTACCGGGAATCGCTCGTCGTAGTCCTGGGAGTACATCAAGATCGCCAGACTGAGTTGTTTCAGATTGCTGGCGCAGGTGATCTTGCGCGCCTGATGGCGCGCCTGGGCGAAGACAGGAAAGAGAATAGCCGCCAGTATCGCTATGATGGCGATAACGACGAGCAGTTCGATCAGCGTAAAACCGCGACGCGGGGCCGTTGTCCTTTGCTTTGCAAAGGATGTCGGCAGAGAAGGACAGATCATTTCTAACGCTCCTTTTCGTGGAAGTGCGGGCGTCCCAACCGGGATAAAATTCCGTGCGGTCACGGGAGCAGACCCGTTGGATAGAACTGGGTCGCGATGGATTCGGATAGGGAGGAGGATTCCCTGCCTCTGGTTAAGTCTAACACAGGGGTTGCCTTTCCAGGTCGGTTTGCAAAAAAGATGAACGCTTTCCGCTTCTTTGCCCAGAAAGTGAGAGGCGCGCAAGCGGAGGGAGTATCTCTCAAGAGGTCAGACAGGAACGGAAGACCATGCAAAAGACCGTTGGGATGCTGCTGCGGGATGCGCGCCTGGCGCGGAAGCTGTCTCTTCGCGGACTGGCGGCGGCGGCGCATATCTCGCCGAGTACCCTCAGCAACTGGGAGGCCGGGAAAGCGCAGCCGCGCATCCCGGAGTTGAACGCCGTCCTGGACGTCCTGAACTGTTCGGAATCGCTGCGTCTGGAGGCGTATGCGCGCATTGACGCCCCGCGCGCGCTCGCCCAGTTGAAGGAGCGCCTCGATCTGCCTGCCGACGATAGAGAGCCGGAACGGGCCTGGTTTCCCTCCTCGGGCGATCTGCTGCGTTCCCTGCGCCTTCGGCAGAATCTCTCTTTGGAGCAGGCCAGCGCGCTGCTGCGCGTACAACCCTGCAGGATGAGCCGCTGGGAAGCGTCGAAGACACGGCTGCCGGAACGCTATCTGGATGCCTACTGCGCCTGCCTTGCCGCCGGACCGGAGGAGCGCGCCGCCCTGAAAGGCGTTTTCCTGCAACTGCCCCAGGAACCGGAGACATCGTCTTTTTCCCGGAGTGCGCTGGAGCAGCAGCTCGAACAGTTGCGGATAGATGTCGTGCAGGGCGCATCCCGGCTGATGGATCTGCGGTTCCTCACGCTGGAAACGCATCTAAGCAAGCTTTCCAGCCAGCACCTATGGGCCTGGCATTTGCTGACAAGGACCTATATCTGGCACGCCCAATGGCTCCAGTGGCGCGATAGAGTGACCGAGGCGGGGCGGATGGCCCAACGCGCGCTGTGCATGATACCACGCGATAGGCAGCCCCATCCGAGCTGGTTCCGCGCCGTCCTCACCTATTCGAGCTACCTGGTCAACGGCGCCTCCGCGCCCAAGTTAGCGCAGGGGATCCGATTCTTGCGGGACTGGCAGCCTGCCAGCCGATGGCCCCAGGTGGAAGCCTGGATGTACTATAATATCGCGCACTATCATGTCCGCATCGGCGAGGTTCGGGAGGCGCTGCGGCTTGTCGAGAAGGCGCGGGAGGCGGCAGACCGGACAGAGAGAGGGACGGTCATTCGGAATTCGCACTACGATAGCGCCGCCGTTCTCTTGAGCGTGGGGCAGATCGAGAAGGCGCGTGCGTTTCTGGATACGGGCGAACAGCCCAACATCTATCATCGGATCACCGAGGCTCATGTCTGGGCGGAGATGTCGCTGGCGCTGGGAGATCCGTCCGGGGCGCATTACTGGGTTGAGCAGATACAGGACGTGATCGAAACCTACGCGCTTCCCATCAGCTATCAGCAGCGTCTCCGGCAGCAGTTCGACCTGCCAGCCTGACCGCCGCGCGCTTTTGCGGCGCGAATGCTTCCATTGGAAGCGCAGAGCGCGGCCTGCGAAGCGGGTTCTCGCAGAGGGCCGCTGTGGAAAAATTCGCACCCGATCCAGTAGGAAAGGCGAAACGCGACCGCGAATGCGCTCGTAATGGAGAGTGTAAGCGGAGAAGTGACTGTCTGAGCTGTTTCCGATTGCGCCCGGTTCGTAACCGAATGAGGGTTGAGACCGAGGAGGGTTTGTGCCGTGAAGAACGTATTTCTGTTTCTCCTGGCCCTGTTCCTGGTGTGGGTCGTCTGGAATATCGTGATGGGCCTGCTTTTCAAAGTGGTTAGCCTTGCCATCACCATAGGGATGATCTTCCTGTTCTGCTGGCTGGTCTATACCGTCTACAAAGCGATGACGCGCCAGAAAATATAGGGCTGTCTTTGCGACAGTCCGCCTTGCGGCTCAGTCGGGATAGAGAGCCGCGACGGAAAGCGGCGGCTCGGAAACCTGATCCAGGCTCAAACGCGCCTCCCTGCAAACAGGCAGGGAGGCATTATCCCTCCCTCGCCCTCCCCTTCGTAAGGGGAGGGAATCGTTTTGTTTGGCTAGCCCACCGCGCTTCGTCTCTAGATCGCGTTCCCTCTATCGAAAGCCCTGATCTGACCTCACTCCTCGAATCCGGCGAAGCCGTCGCGCTGCAGCCGGGCCAGCAGCCGCGCGAGTCGGCGCGCTGTGCGGTCGAAACCGGCCTTTTCCGCCCAACTCAGGAGGGCGCGCACCGGCGTCTCGATCTGCTCCTGCGTTCCGGTCAGGCGAGGGAGCGCCTTCTGGAGTAGCTGCAAGTCCAGCGCAGTGCGGAGATTGCTTTCGGCGCTGTCCGGCGCGAGCAGGCCGCGCCCCTCCTGGTCGAAGCTGTTGGCGCTATAGCGCAGGACTTCATCGCGGATGCGATAGCCGAAGTGGAGGCCGTGCGGCTCCAGCAGCGCGTTCGCCTCGGCCAGCGTCTCGACCACGCGCGCCGCGAAATCGGCCTTGCCGGAGCCTATCTGCCGCAGCTTCGCGCACGCCGCCCCGACCGTCGTGACCCGCGCCAGCAGAAAGAGCGCCTGCCGCACCTCCGCCGCAAACGGCTCCGAGACCTCGGCGGGGTCTTCCGGCGCGTCGGCGCGCAGCGCGACCTCCTGGAACGAGATCGTATTGGCCCGATCCAGCACCTTCCGTGACAGGGAGTGCGTCGCCTCATCGAGGTTGAGCGTGCCGGTGATAAAGAGGTTGGCGGGCAGGCGCACAGCGCGTCCGTCCGGCAGGAGCAGTTCGCGGGTCGGCGTCTCCATCGCGGAGAGGATTTCGGCGAAGTAGTGTTCCACGCGGGCCAGATTCATCTCATCCAGGCAGAGGAAAAAGGCGCGATAGGCGTTCTCCGGGCGGGCGGCGCGCAGCAGGAAATCGAGAAAGGGCGTGGAGTGAAAACGCCCGCGCCCGTTGTCGCCCACTGCCAGCAGGTTGACATAGCCGAGCAGCGGCGTCGAGTCGGCCCAGTCGGGGCGGACGGGCAGCAGGCGGTACTGCGCGTCGGCATGACCGGTGAGGGCTTCGGCAAAGAGCGAGGTCAGGCGGGACTTGCCTGTACCCGACAGGCCCGACAGCAGCGCGAACGGCCTGGTTTGCAGGCTGATGGCGTAGTCGCGCACGGTGAGCGGCGGATAGGTGAAGCCCTGCGCCGCGACATACCGTTCCAGATAGGCCAGCAGTTCCTCCTGGGAGGCGGCGGAGATGTCGGGAGCGTTGGGCGTCAGGTGTTGGGCGTCAGGCGATGAGGAAACGCCGGGTTCATAAGCCGGTAGGTTCTCCTCGCGAATGTGGGACTCGGTCGGAACGGCAGCCGGGTGGGGCGCATAGAGCAGAGGGGCCAGCGCGCGCCGCCTGCGGAACGGCTTCGCCGCCATCCCCTGCGTCAGCAGACGGTGGACTGCAACGAAATCCGCCGCTTCCAGAAGTTCTCGCACGGCCTCATAGAGGACGACATCGGCCAGCAGGCGCAGCGCCGGATCGCTCTCCGGCACGCCGCCTGCCGCCGCCTCCACCGGCTCCTCCGGCAGGTGGAAACGCGCTCGCGCCGCCTGCAAAGCCGCCGCCTGCTGCGCCGCCGTCAGTTCCAGGGCATTCTTTCCTGTCTGCGTCACCAGGGGCCATTCGGTCGGGAAGGCCGCGCAGAGCAGTTGCAGCGCCGTCTGCCCGCCCGCGTGCCGCCGCAACAGAAAGTTGCGCAACCTTAGCGGAGGCGTTCCTGTCCCAAAGAGCAGATCGCGCAGGTCGTGGTTGAGGGCAGCAGGTTCGCCTGGACGCCGGAGCAGGCGCGCGTCCAGATTCGGGTTCGGAGCCAGCGCGCGGGCCAGCGCCAGCAGGCGAGCCATCTGCGCATAGGTGAGATCGCGGCCCTGCGCGAAGCCGGCGTCGGCCAGCAGTGCGGCGAAGGCGCGCAGAGTCTCGGCGTCCTCTTCCCGCTGCTGCAGGCGTTCCAGGCGCTCTTCGTCCTCGCCCTCCTCCCAGGCGGCGCGGCAGGCGAGCAGGCGTTCCTGTTGCGCGGCGGTCAGGGCGAACGGTTGTAGGGTGGGCTGCGCTTCGGGCATCCTCTCCACTCCGGCCAAAAAACGTAGACATACTTATGATACCCTAGAGTCGATTCCTGTGATATAATCGTGGTACGTACAGACATTGGGGAGGAAGGCAACGATGAGCGAGATCGTGTTGGAGCAGGCGCGGAAGGCGAAAGCGGCGGCGCGCAGACTGGCGACGGTGGGAATGAACGTGAAGAACGCGGCGCTGCTGGCGATGGCGGACGCGCTGGTGGCTCAAGCGCCTGCGCTAAAGGACGCGAACGCGGCGGATGTCGCGGCAGGGCGGGAGCGCGGCCTGACGGACGCCCTCATAGACCGGCTGACGCTGAACGACAAGCGGATTCAGGCGATGGCGGACGGCCTGCGCGAGATCGCGGCGCTGCAAGACCCCATCGGGCAGGTCATAGATGGCAGTCGGCGTCCGAACGGCCTGGAACTTCAGCGCGTGCGCGTGCCGCTCGGCGTCGTCGCGGTCATCTACGAGAGCCGTCCCAACGTCACGGCGGACGCGGCAGGGCTGTGCATCAAGTCCGGCAACGCCATCATTCTGCGCGGCGGCTCCGAAGCGATCCGCTCGAACACGGCTATCGCGCGGCTGCTGGCGGCGGCAGGCGAGCGGGCCGGGCTGCCTGCCGACAGCCTCCAACTGATCGAGACGACCGACCGCGAGGCGATGCGTTCTCTTCTCTGCGCCGAGGGACTGGTTGACCTGCTCATCCCGCGCGGCGGCGAGGGGCTGAAAAAGTTCATCCTGGAGAACGCGACCGTTCCCGTGCTGACCGCGCTCGGCGGCAACTGTCACACCTACGTAGACCCGACCGCCGACTTGGCGATGGCGGCGGACATCGCGTTCAACGCAAAGGTGTCGCGCCCCTCGGTCTGCAACGCGATGGAGACGCTGCTGGTGCATCGAGACGTGGCGGAGGAACTGCTGCCGGGGCTGTGTGCGCGCTTCGCGGAGGCGGGCGTGGAGATACGCGGCTGCGAGCGGACACGGCAGATCGTTCCGCAGGCGACCCCGGCGACAGAGGAAGATTGGGAAACCGAGTACCTGGCGCTCATTCTGGCGGTGCGCGTCGTGGACTCGCTGGACGAGGCGCTCGACCATATCGCCCGCTACGGCTCCGGTCACTCTGAAGCCATCGTCACGCGCGACTATGCGGCGGCCCAGCGTTTCACGCACGAGATTGACGCGGCCTGCGTCTTCGTCAACGCCTCCACGCGCTTCAACGATGGCTATGAGTTCGGCATGGGCGCGGAGATCGGCATCAGCACGCAGAAGCTGCACGCGCGCGGCCCCATCGGTCTGCAACAACTGACCACCTACAAGACCATCGTGCGCGGTAACGGCCAGATTCGCGTATAGACCTTTCGATGCGGATAGAGACGGCTCCGCACTGAAAAGCTGACGGCAGGGGAAATTTGGAAACGACTCCTTGCGTGGAGCATAGCCGGAGGGCGCGGCGTATAAAGTAGTAACCTATGTTACGCAGGCAAGCCATTTGTTACGGTCTCAGAGTTGCCGGGTACAGAACGTACCCGTCTGGGTGGCCTGCGGTCAACCGTCCTGCCGGACGAGGTACATATTGAACGCTTCTGCCTGCGTAGCCCTCTTAACTGTATGCAGAGAGAAAGACTTTTCTGAACGGGCGCGTCCGTGAGGACGCTTGGCGGCGCAGCCGCCCCACAGACGGGTACGTTCTGTACCCGGTAAAGTTTCGATACGAAAGGAGTCGCCCTATGACCCCCCGCGTGCAGGAGATCCTCAGTTGGTACGGCAGCGACAATCCGGGGACGCTGACGAACCTCGCTCGTCTGCTCAATCACGGCAGGCTGGGAGGAACCGGCAAACTCGTCATTCTGCCGGTAGACCAGGGCTTCGAGCATGGCCCGGCGCGCAGCTTCGCGCCCAATCCGCCTGCCTACGACCCCCGCTATCATTTTCAACTGGCGATCGAGGCAGGCTGCAACGCCTACGCCGCTCCGTTGGGCTTTCTGGAAGCGGGAGCGCGCGAGTTCGCAGGCGACATTCCCCTCATCCTCAAGACCAACGACCACGACCTCACCATGAACGAGCGCGATCCGAAGCAGGCTGTCACCGGCAGCGTGGAGGCCGCGCTGCGGCTCGGCTGCGTGGGGATCGGCTTCACCATCTACCCCGGCTCCGAACACCGTTTTGAGATGTACGAGCAGTTGCGGGCCGCTGCCGAGGAAGCGAAGCGGCACGGGCTGGTCGTCGTGGTCTGGTCGTATCCGCGCGGTTCGGGGCTGAGCAAAGAGGGCGAGACGGCCATAGATGTCTGCGGTTATGCGGCCCACATCGCCGCGCAGTTGGGCGCGCATCTCATCAAGGTCAAGCTGCCAACGGCCCACATCGAGCAGGACGAGGCGCGCAAGGTCTACGAGGCGCGGCACATCCCGGTCAGTACGCTGGCGGAGCGGGTCAGCCACGTCGTCCAGTGCGCGTTCAACGGACGGCGAGTCGTCATCTTCTCCGGCGGGCCGCAGGAGTCGGATGAGGCGCTGCTTCAGGATGTCCAGGCGATCTACGTCGGCGGCGGATTCGGCAGCATCATTGGGCGCAACTCCTTCCAGCGGCCCAGAGCGGACGCCCTGCGCCTGCTCAGTCAGATCATGGACATCTACGCGGGACACGGATAGACCGACCGTTGCAGGAACCCGATGGATTTCGACCAGGCCGGCTCCTCACGAGGAGGTAGTCGTGGGCGGCAGGTGCGGCGGGATAGGCTGAAGGATTTTGCGCCGCTCCGGCGTCAGACGATCCAGCAGGGCTTGCGAATAGACGTAGCCGTAGCGAGTCGTCGCCCAACTGACCCCATAGCGATAGATGACGATGCGCCGCTCTCCTTCCGGGTTGGTGCGGCTGCCGCCGCCGTGCATCAGGCCGTCCACGAACAGCAGCGCGTCGCCCGCCTTCATAAAGACCTCGATGGCTCCGGGCAGCGTATCCATCCGGTCGCCGCGCGCATAGTCTCCTGCCAGCGGGTGCGGGAAGTTGGATTTGTGGCTGCCGGGAACCACCATCGTCGCGCCGTCGCCGGGGCCGATGTCCGTCAGGGCGATCAGGATGTTGCACTGCCCGCAGCGAAAGACGCCGTCTTTATAGCGGAACGCGCCGCGCAGCGCGCCCCGGTATCCGCCGGAATGAACAGGATGATGTCCGCCGGGGCCGCGTTTCGAGGCGATGCACTCGTCAATGAACAGCCCCTCCACGTAGGAATGCTCCTCCCCGCAGTAGTGGCGCACATAGTTGATCCAGCTCGGGTGATCTATGAGCCGCTCGAACGGTTCTCCGGCCTCCACGCAGTTGTGCAGCTCGAAGCCGGTATCCGCCGTATAGTCCCGGCGCTGCGCATTGCCCCACCACTCGCCGCGCTGGAGCGGCGGAAACTCGTCGAACGCCCGGTTCAGGTCGGCCAGCAGTTCCGGCTCCAGCGCGTTTTCCAGCAGCAGATAGCCCCGCAGGTCGAAGAGAAAGTCGTCGAGCGGGGTCGGGTTTCGCGGTTCCATGTCAGGCAGTCCTCACCTTGTGTTGATGTTTAGCGCGGCCAACAGAACCCCACCCCAGCCCTCCCCTTCGCTAGGGGAGGGAGTTCCGAATGCGCCCTCGCCTCCTTCGCAAAGGTAGAGAGTGCAAAACGGCTCTCCCCCTCCTTACGAAGGTGGGGGCCGGGGGGAGGTTGTGTTAGGTGTCCTTAGCGTGCGGCCGCTTCCGGCATCGGAATGTCGGGACGGCGCTCTTTCCAGGTGCGTGTCCTCATGTCGCCAAGCCAGGGCTGGACGATCTGCCGGTCGAGATCAATTTCGGCCAGTGCAAACGGATGCTCGGCATTGGCCTCCGCCAGTATCTTCCCGGTCGGATCAATAATGCAGGTCTTCATGTCGTAGCTCGATGAGACGAGGAAGACATGGTTTTCGATGGCCCGTGCCATTGCCAGCGTCTCGCTGCCGCCCCAGATGGGCAGCAGAATCATCTCCGCCCCCTGCAAGGCCAGTGCGCGGGCCGGTTCGGGGAACTGCACGTCCCAGCAGATCATCAGCCCGATCTTGCCGAAATCGGTCTGGAAGACGGGGTAGCTATCGCCCGGCGTGATGCCCGCCTCGAACTCTTCGCGCGGCAGATGCGTCTTGCGATAGGTTCCGGCGACCTCGCCTTCGCGCCCGATGAGGACGGCAGTATTGTAGATCAGGTCGTCCACGCGCTCGAAGATCCCGGCCACGAGATAGCAGCGCCGCTTTTTCGCCAGCGCGCCCAGCGTCTGAGTCGTCGGGCCGGGGATCGGTTCGCTGACCTCGGCGTAGCTCTTGCCCGTTCCGATGATCGTGATGCCTTCGGGCAGGCAGACGATGTCAGGCTTGTGGGCGTCGGAGTCGAGAAGGCGGCAGAACTCCTGCACGCTCTCGGCGGCGGACTTCGTCTCGCGTGGGCGGTGATAGATCGTGGCCGCGCGCACGAGACGCTGCCGGGCCTGGGCTTCCTCCGCCAGCGTAATGTCGTCCCAATAGACCGTGCCGCCCGCCGCCCAGCGCAGCGAGAGTTCGATGCCGACGCTCTGCGCGGTGTCGGGAGCAGGCACAACCGTCTCCACCTTCGTCCAGCCGCCTTCCTCGCCCACATCCAGCACGTAGTCCGAAGGGCGGGCCTTCTGGCCGCCGGCGTCGTACCAGTCCAATCGCGCGGCGACGCTGTGGCGCGCATAGGGGACATGACGCGCCCGGCAGTAGGCGGTGAAGCGGTAGATGCGCCCGCCGACGATGCCCTCCACGCGCCGTTTCCAGCCGCCGAACGCCGCCGGCGAACCGCAGGCGATGCAGAGCGCGCCCTGCCCCGCGCGGCCCGCTCCGGCCTCTACGGAGAAGCGCGGCGCGAGCGCCGGACGCGGCGTCCAGGTCTCCCAGCCTTCCGGCAGGCTGCCCGGCGTCTGGGGCGCGAAAGCGTGGAAATGCGCGATGGTTTTCATCTTCGGACTCCTGTGTTTTGGAAGGCAAGCGCGGCGGAACGATTCGGAAAATGTCACCGTCTGACTGGAAAACGGTTCCAGGCGTTGCCAGGAGAAAGACCATGACCTCTTCACTCTGGACACTCGTGATGATTCTATTCGTTCTCTGGCTGTTGGGCTTCCTGTTCCATCTGGCCGGAAGCTTCATCCATATTCTGCTTGTGGTTGCCGTAATCCTTGTGGTCGCGACGGCGCTGCCCAAAGGCAAAGCCCCACTTTAGCGCGAGAATCACCGCACGAAAGCGCAAGCAGGAGAATCCAAAGGCAGCCGTCGAAGTAGGAGGCAGCACTCCGCCGCCACGCGCTCTTGAGGCCGCCTGTGGCGAGGATGCGGCAGCGGAGAGCAAGGGTTATGGCCCGGCAGATTTTCCCGCCTACCGCCGAGAGGCCGTCTGGCTGAGGGAGAGCGATGCAAGACCCATCGGAATCGGCTCTAAGGAACGAACTCGAGCGGCTCCGCGCGGAGAACGCCCGATTGAAGGCGGCGGAATGCCAGCGCGATCAGGCTGAGGCGGCGCTGCGCGAGAGCGAGCGCCGCTACCGGCATCTGGTAGATCACGCCAACGACATCCTCTACCGGGCGGACAAGGGGGGGCATTTCACCTACTTCAATCCGGCGGCGGTACGGCTGATGGGCTATTCCGCCGAGGAGATACTGGGCCGCCTCTATCTCGACCTCATCCACCCCGACTATCGCCGCGAAGCCAAGAAGCTCTATGTCCGGCAGATTAAAGAACAGATACCGAACACCTACTTCGAATACCCGGCAGTGCGAAAGGACGGCAGCCTCCTCTGGCTGGGACAGAATGTCCAGCTTGTCGTCGAGAGGGGCGAGGTGACGGGGATACAGGCTGTCGCCAGGGACATCACGCAGCGCCGGGAAGCCGAGATCCAGTTGCAGCGGGCCTACGCGGAGTTGGAGCGGCGTGTTGCGGCGCGCACTGCCGAACTGCGCGCCATCAATGAGTCACTGAAGCAGGAGATCGCGGCCCGGCAGCGCGCCGTAGAGCGGCAGAGGCGGCTGATGCAGATCGCCGCTGCCATTCCTGCCAGCACCGCGCTGACCGACATTCTGCGCATGGTCTACGATGCGATCATGGAAGTCGGCGGCTTCGACCGGTGCGGCGTGCTGCTCTACGACCGGGAGACGAAGGCGCTGCGTGGAGCCTGGGGAACCGATCGCGACGGACAGCCGGAGGACATTTCGCACCATGTCCAGTTCGTTCGAGAAGACCATCCCTCCGTGACCGACCTGTTCGAGGGGCGTCTGGACTATCTGCTCAGCGCGGACTATACGGCCCAGCACGCCGTGACACCGGGCGATCCCATGTATGGGGTTCACGCGCACGCCGCCGTGCCGCTGCGGGTAGGGCAGGAGGTCGTGGGAATCGTCAGCGTGGACAATCTGCTGCGCGACGCGCCGATCACCGAGCAGGAGGTCGGCGAACTGCTCCCCTTTGTCCAGTTGGCTGCTGTCGCGCTCTATAACGTCCGGCTGTTCGAGGAGCTGCGCCAGACGCAGGAGGCGCTGTTTCACTCCGAGAAGCTGCGCGCCATCGGGGAACTGGCAAGCGGCGTGGCGCACAACGTCAACAATGTGCTGCAATCGGTGATGGGCTATGCCGAACTGATCCCTCTGGCGGAAGGCGATCCCGATGTCATCAACGCCTACGCGTACACCATTATGAACGCCGCCGCGCAGGGCGCGGAGATCGTGCGGCGGATGCAGCAGTTTGCGCGCAAGGAGATGGAGCCGAACAGGGAGGTCTTCGATCTGGCCGAAGCTGCCTGGGACGCCATCGAGCTGACCCGCCCGGCCTGGCACAACCGCGCAGTGGGCCTGGGAGCCAGCATCGAAGTCGTCACTTCCCTACAGCCGCAGATGTGGGTCTTCGGGGTGGCGTCCGAGATTCGCGAAGTGTTGGTCAACCTGATCAAGAACGCGGTGGATGCGATGGCGGACGGCGGCACGCTCTCTCTGCGTGGGTCTATCGAAAACAGCCAGGCTGTCCTGGAGGTCGCCGATACCGGCCCTGGCATGGAAGAGGCGGTACGACAGCGCATTTTCGAGCCGTTCTTCACGACCAAGCGCGTGGGCCAGGGCGTCGGCCTGGGGCTGTCGGTGGCCTGGGGCATCGTCTCCCGGCATCAAGGGAGCCTCACCGTGCAGAGCGCGCCCGGCCAGGGAACGGTCTTTTATCTGCGGCTTCCGATGACGGATCAGGCCGTGATCGGAACGAAAACGGAGATGCGCGATCCCGGTCTGGCCGGGGCGCATCTGCTGCTGGTGGAGGACGAGGAGTTCGTTGCCGGGAGCCTGGCGCGTGGGTTGCAGGCGAGCGGAGCGGTCGTTGCGGTGGCCTCGAATGCGGAGCAGGCGCTTCGCTGGCTGGCGGCGCATAGCGCCGAGTGCGAGATCGTGGTCAGCGATCACGGCATGGCGGGGCTGACCGGCATCGAACTATTGCGCCGGGTGCGCGATCTCTATCCGCACCTCCGCCGCGTGCTGCTTTCCGGCTGGGGCGCGCAGGTTCCGGGCGATGTGGACACTTCCGCCGTCGAGTTGATTCTTGCCAAGCCGATAGAAAAGAGCGCGCTGGTCGCCGCGCTGCGGGGGCTGCGCGCCGCCGAAGCGCCCTTGAAGAGGGGCTAATGCGATAGTCGAGGCACGGACACGGGAGAAGCAGGAGGATCGCGTCATGTCCATGCGGGAGTGGTCGCCTGGCGCTGTGCGCGGTGCGGTCATGAGCTAGACACGCCGACGCCCCTATGGTGTTCGCGCTGTTCTCGCATCGTCTGCCGAGGATGTATGGCAGGCTCTCCTTTCATCCTGCTGCCCTCCACGCGGATCGTCTGCCTGGATTGCGCGAACGCCCCTTCTTCTCCTCCGAAGCAGGAAGCCGACACTTCCAACAAGTGAGCTATTCCGGTTAGCGAATCGCCTGGTTCCGAAGGCGGGCAAGGTACTGATGACAACGCAGGACGCCCGGAGCATCCTTCGCTTCATCCGCCAACACCTGGATAAAGCTCGCCTGATCATTCGCCAATGTGAAGCTGGTTTCTACCGGTCGGCAGGGGTAGCGGCAGCCCTATCAGAATGGATACAAGAGGATGACACCTTGCTACAACGTCAGTACCTTCCCAACCTGCACGTCTATTAACTGGTACTGGAAGCGGCTCAAGAGAGCGACCGACATAGCAACGTCAACACAGAAAATGCGCAACTCCTCGCTTTGTTCAGAACGATAGGAACCCCAGAGTAACCTTTTGGCAGCGTCTGCTGCATTGTAACACACTGCGCCCTTGAGCAGTTTGGAAACCAGGGCGCAGCGTGCCAATGCGGAAGTAGCAACGCCGGCAAGCGGCGATTACGGAGTCCAGTCGAGGTCGGGAGTGACGCGCTCGACGAAACCGGCCATCAGTTTGGCGGCGTTCTCGATGTCTTCCAGCGCCATGACCTCGCAGGGCGTGTGCATGTAGCGGAGCGGCACGGAGATAAGGCCCGTCGCCATGCCCGCGCGGCTGATCTGCATCGCGTTCGCATCGGTTCCGGTTCCGCCGGGCGCGGCCTCGATCTGATAGGGAATGTCGCTCTCCTTCGCCGTCCGCACCAGCAGGTCGAAGACCTTCGGGTTGATGTTCGCGCCCCGCGCGATGATCGGCCCGCCGCCGAGTTTGACATCGCCGACCTTCTTTTTGTCCGCGCCGGGATAGTCCATCGCATGGCCGACGTCCGTTGCCAGGCCCACGAGCGGGTCTATGCCGAACGCCGAGGTGCGCGCCCCGCGCAGCCCGATCTCCTCCTGCACCGTCGCGACGCCGTAGACCGCGCACGAAAGCCGCTTGTCCGCCAGCAGGCGCATCGCCTCCGCCACGATGAAGCAGCCCATCTTATTGTCGAAGCTGCGCGCGGTGGCGCGGTCGCCCTGAAGCCGCTGCAAGTCCTGCGCGTAGGTGACGCAGTCGCCGATCTGCACCAACTCTTCGGCCTCTTTCTTGTTTCCCACCCCGATGTCTATCCAGAGATCGTCGGTCTTGGGGACTTTGGTGCGCTCGTCCTGGTCGAGCAGGTGGATGGCTTTGCGGCCCAGCACGCCCAGCACCGGCCCGTTCCGGGTATGCACATAGACGCGCTGCCCGACGGTCACGATGGCGTCATGCCCGCCGACCTGCCCGAAATAGAGAAAGCCTTCGTCGTTGATGTAGCGAACGATGAATCCGATCTCGTCGGCATGGCCCGCCAGCATCACGCGCGGGCGGCCCTCCGGGTTCTTGATGGCGAACACGTTGCCCATCACATCGGTACGCACCTCGTCCACGTACCGGCGGACCTGTTCGCGGTAGACCTTCTGTACCTGCTGCTCGTAACCGGACGGCCCCGGCGTATCTACGATCTGTTTCAGAAAAGCAAATGACTCTTCCCGCACCGACGTACTCTCCTTTCGCGTTCCGTAACCCTCTCAGTGCGCCTGACCGAACCCCTCCCCAGCCCTCCCTTGCGTAAGGGGAGGGGACAGCTTCGTCAGGCGTTCTTATTAGCAACACATACTCAGGACAGACCCGGCCCGTTCCAAAAGACTCCCTGGCAGGCTAAAACCCCGTGCCTACCGAGAAGAAAAAATACTTGCCGCGCAGCAGGCCGAGGGTCGTGTTCAGTTCCACCGGCCTGCCATACCGCCGCGTCCGCGCCGTCAGCAGGACGCCCAGGTTCACGCCGAAGCCGTCGTACTCCACCCAGGTGCGCAGCGGCCTGGCAACCTGGTAGCTGACCGACCCGAACAGGCTGCGGAAACGATGCCGTCCCGCGCCGAGCGTGAGATAGACCGGGTTCTCGCGCGTGTCCCACCGATAGGTCACGACGCCGAAGACAGAGCGTGAGACCGAATTATCGCCGGGGACGCCGGTTCCCGCCGCGCCGCCATTACCGTTCCAGTCCTGCACGCCGATGGACCCGACCCACTTTGCGCCGGGAGAGGGGATGTACTGAATCTGGCAGTTATACGACTGATCCAGATCGCCGCTCTTGAACATATCGGAGAACAGGATATTGAGACGCCCGACGGTCTGGCCGTAGCTGATAATAGCGGTTCCGTTGGAGCCTCTGCCGCTGAAATCGGGCAGCAAGCGGAACGAGGCTTTGGCGATCTCCAGGCGGAGATGACTGCGTCCCAGGACATGCGCGATGGGCGTGGAGAGGGCCGTCGGCCCGGAGAGCGAGGAGTAGCCCTGCGAATCGACCCCATAGCCTCCGCCGGAGAGACCGGAAAGATTGCGAAACTGCGGAAACTGGCCCGGCCCGATGGTGGGGTCGCCCTGCGCCCCGGCGCTGCGCGCTCCTCCCAACAACACAATGCCGACCAGCAGGATCGGCGCGATTCCCGCGCGCTTCGGCGCTCCTTCCAGAGAGCGGCGCATTCGGTCTGCAATACAAAACATGGCGTCCTGTCACCTCACTGTAAATTCAGGCTTCCAGGGCGTCCCGTCCGGCTTCCTCTGCAAAGCGCGCCGATTTTGAGCCTGTTGCGGCGTGGCGACACAAGTTGGCACGGTTTTTGCATTTATAAGCAGAGAAGGCGGCGCACCGGCGAGTCTGGCCCGCATCATGGCAAGCCCGGCTGATCTATCGCTCCCTTCTACGTATCCGTCCCGCTATTCGTTTTCCGCCAGGCGCGCAGACGCTCCAGTTCAAAGGCCAGCACCGGCGCGGGTATCTCGGAGGCGTTGGCGATGCGATCCAGCATTCGCGCCAGGCTCCGCTCCGTCAGATCGTCGGCAGGCTCCTGATAGAGCGTGTCCATCGCCTCGACGAGCGTGTAGAGCGCCTCGTTCGCATAGCGGGCCTTGCCCTGCGGCAGCGCGCGGTGCGGGGTCTGCATCAGCAGGCGCGAGAGATATTCGTAGAGCGTGTCCCAGGAATCCGTTTGGGCGCTTTCGACCGTCCGGCGGGCCTCGGTGGAGTGGCGCATAGTCGCGATCCGGGCTTCGCGCTCCTTGAGCGCCTCCCAGTCCGCCGGTGTCGTCCCTTCGATGAGACGCACCTTGAGCGGATGCCCGAAATACTCCTCGACCGTCTTGGCGATGGTGTTCATCGTGCTGGCCTGCTGAATGTAGCTGGCGCGATTGAAGTTTGCGGGGTCTAACCCGATAATCAAAGTATCGTCTTCGACCGTGACAGCCTGAGTCAGCTCGATGGCTTCCCAGAACGAGCGGTTGTTGACCCGGTCTTTGAGACGCTGGATGCAGTTGGCCCACAAAAGGGGCAGTGAGGCCGCATTCATCAATTCAAGGCTCCTGTAGGAAGATAGCTAATCCGTGACGTATACTGTAGCCAAGTCGGCGGCGCGGCGCCGCAAAACCGGTACTTGTGTCTGGCGACGATTATACGCTTCTCCACCGTATTAGTCAAGCAGAAGCGGAGAACCAGGCAGTTCTATATCTCGACGGGCGATCCTCCTGCAATGCGCGACCGCGCGCACGGGGAGTACGGCCCCTGGAAGAAGGAGTAATCAACGATGCACATCTCTGCGAGGAATGCGCGTGGACGCCATGCGGTTCTGTGGTCGCTGACCTCTGCGCTGGCGGTCACGGCGCTGCTGGGCTTCGGGGTGTCCCGCGCCAACGCGCAGGCCCAGACCCCCGAACAGCCGGGCGCGGCCCAGCCGGGCGGAATGCCGATGCCGTCGGTGATCGGGGATGACGCCATTGACCCGAATCAGCCGATCAAGCCCAACTTCATCATCAATGTCAGCGTTGTCGGCGAACCCGATCCGAGCGGCAACTATGCCGTAGACCCGGCGGGCAACGTCGCTATCCGCTATCAGGGCGTACAGACGCCCGTTTCTGTCCGGGGCCTCACGCCTCCCCAGGCGGCGGATGTCATCGCCAAGTTCCTGAAGACCTACATCAAAAACCCACAGGTCGCGGTCACGATCGTTCAGGTTCCCCGCCCGACCATCTTCGTCAGCGGCGCGGTCAAGAACCCCGGCCCGGTCATCGTCAATAGCGACATCACGCTGGTGGATGTCCTCTCCCGCGCGGTCTGGACGGAGAACGCCGACCTGAGCCAGGTGCGCATCACCCGCCGCGACAAGGGCGCCAACGGCGAGAGCAAGACGCAGACCATCATCATCCAGTTCGACAAATATATCCGTGTGGACCCGAACCGGCCGCCGGATGAGACGCAGAACCCGACGCTTCAGGACAAAGACAGCATCTTCGTGCCGTTCAAACTCCTGCCGGGCAACGGCGTCGTCTCCGTATTCGGCGAGGTCGCCAAGCCGCAGCAGGCGATTCCGCTGCGCCAGAATCCGCCGATGACCGTGCGCGAGGTCATCAACCTGGTCGGCGGCACGAACCCGGTCGCCAACCGCAAGGCCATCAGCATCCGCCGCGCGACGGTGGATCGCCCTCTGGTCATTGACCTGGACAAGGCCGAGCAGGGCGATCTGGTCAACAATATCGAACTCAAGCCCGATGACGCGGTCTATGTCGAGAAGCTGGAGAACAACGCCTATATCAACGTGAACGGCGGCTTCGTCAAGACAGGCAAGTACGTCTACGACAAGCGCACCACGCTGACCCAGGCCATCATGGAATCGGGCGGCGTCGCGCCGTATGCGAAGGCCAAAAACGGCAAGATCTTCCGCCACCCGGACAACGATCCGAAGAACACGCGCGTCATCGCCTTCAACTGGAATGACATTGCGACGGGCAAAACGCCGGACATCGAGCTTCAGCCCGGCGATAGCGTCTGGATCGAACCGGGACAGCCCTCGCAGCGAGCGGATGTCTTCTCCATCCTGGGCGGCCTGACGTCGGTGGTCTTCCTGTATAACAACCTGACCGGTCGCTTCGGTCGGTAAAGACCGGGCATTGAAATACCCGTCTGGGTGTCCTGCGGCCAACCGTCCTGCGGACGGACTTGCGTTCCAGGCTTTCTCCGTTGTATCGCGATTGGCTGCATACGAAGGGAAAGGCTTGCGGAACGAGTGCGTCCGAAGGACGCTCGTCCCGTGCAGCCGACATCCAGACGGGTACGTTTCGTACCCGGCCCTGCTGGGGGACGTGCTGCGTCCCCTGGTTTGCGCCTCTCTATTCCTCGCTTCGTTCTGCCGATAACCAGGCAGGTATCCTTCCCATGGCCGTCACCGACCTACAACGCGATACAGCGAGCGAGGCTGCCCACGCAGGGCTATCGGAACCGTCCCGTGCGGCTCCCTCCTATCCTCCGCGCTGCGTGCCGATAGCGTTGTGGGCCTCCGTGCTGCTGTTTGTGGCGCTGGCGCAGCAGGTGTTCGTCTACACGCCCGATGACAGCTTCATCACCTTCCGCTATGCCAAGAACCTGGCCGCAGGCTACGGCCCTGTCTTCAACCGCAACGCTCCCCTCTCGGACCGCACCGAAGGCTACTCGTGTCCGCTGTTCCTGTTCCTGATGGCGCTGCTGTGGAAGCTGCCGTTGGGGTTGGAGATGCTGCTGCGGGCCAAGCTGGTGGGGATCGTCTGTGCGCTGGCGGCGCTGGTGGTGGCGCAGCGGTTGGCGCAGAGAGTGGGACTGCCCGTCTGGGCGCAGGCTGCCACGCCTCTCCTGCTGGCCGTGCATACGAGTTTCGTGATCACCGGCATTCACGGCATGGAAACGATCCTGATGACCCTGCTCGTCACGCTGTCGGCGTACTGGTTCATCGGGGAGTGGGAGGCAGAGCGGGCAGGCAGCGAGAAAGTCGGCCTCGGTTCGGCCTTTGCGCTGGCCGGCTGCGCGCTGACCCGCCCGGAAGGACTGCTGTTCGGAGTGATGGCGCTGGGCCTGCGGGTGGGAAGCAAGCGGGGCCGATTGAACCGGCGGGAGGTGCGTTGGTTGGCGGCGCTGCTGGTTCCGGTGGGAGCGTTTCTGCTGTGGCGGCACGCTTACTACGGACTCTGGCTGCCTAATACCTACTATGCGAAACAGCTTCCGGCGGAGTTGGCGGTCGTCTCCGGCGGCAAATACCTGCTCAACACCTTCTTCCGTGACCTTTCCGGCCATCCAGTCTATATCGCGCTGGCGCTGGGATGGTGGGCGCTGGTCGGTGTCGGCGTCGTGGCGAACCGGTTTCAGCGCGCTCCCGGCCTCATCGTGCCGCTGCTGGCAGGCGCGCAGATCGTTTTCGTGCTGAAAGCCGGCGGCGACGGCATGGGAGGCTGGCGTTTTATGGCGTCGGCGCTGCCCCTGCTGATGCTGCTGTCGGTGGCGGGCATCGCGGAGATCGCGGAGGGGCTGAAGCGGCTCGGCCAGGCGTCCGG
>Ga0070741_10005104_pt1 | contig 29630 bp, 27 predicted proteins | sample Coa_R1_4_FD_66440 | JGI IMG/M metagenome (GOLD analysis project Ga0070741, IMG submission 66440) | Surface soil microbial communities from Centralia Pennsylvania, which are recovering from an underground coalmine fire - Coalmine... | ecosystem: Environmental > Terrestrial > Soil > Unclassified ... | reverse complement strand
AGCACGCCGGCCGGGCTGAAGACACCCTTCACCGTCTTCGCGAGCGCGTTGACGGCGCCGAGATTCGGATCCTGCTGGTACATGATCCGCCACGTCACGCCGGTGGCGAACGCGGAGATCGCCATCGGCAGGAAGACGACCGTCTTGAACGCGACCGCCCAGCGCACGCGCTCGGTGAGCACGGCGAAGAGCAGGCCGAAGGCGGTGACGAGCGCGGGGACGACTGCGACCCAGATGGCGTTGTTCTTGATCGCCGTCGTCAGCGTCGACGTCGTGAAGAGGTGCCGGTAGTTGTCGATCCCGACCCAGGTGCCGAGGTAGCCCTGCTGGCCGAAGAAGCTGCGGATGACCGTGTAGATGGTCGGATAGACGAGCCAGACGGCAAGCAGGAACATGGCAGGCGCGAGGAAGAACGCACCCGTCAAGTACCGCCGCCATCCGCCGGGCTCGGCGGAGGGAGGCGGAGCCGCCACGATGGGCGGCTCCGCTGTTACTCCCCCTGCGCTCACTGCGTTGCTACTTGCCCTTCTTGTACGCCGCGGCGGCCGATGCCTCGAGCTGCTTCTGGATGCCGCTCACGTTCTTCGGGCTCTGGAGGAACTTCTGGAAGATCCCCCATTCGCCCTGGCCCGTGGTGGAGCCGAACGACGCCGGCTGCTCGTCGGACATGTCGAACACGACCGCCTTCGCGGTACCGAGCGGCGCTTCCGTCGCCCGGGTGATCGCGTCCGGATAGATGCTCGCAGGCACGTTGTGGTTGCCGGTGCCGAAGCCACCGATCTTTGCCCACACGTCAGCGGCCTTCGACGTCGCGAGGAACTTCACGAACGCCTCGATCGCCGGAGTGTCGCGGAACGTGACGAGCAGGTCGCCGCCGATCTCGACCGCGCCCGCGTCGGCGCCCGGCGTGATGGCGGGGAAGACGGCCGCGTTGAAGCCCGTACCCGGCTTCGACTTCGTGGCCGACGTGATCGCGCCGCCGACGAAGTCGGCCTCGAACACGATCGCGCCCTTCGACGGAGTTCCGAACGCGTTCGTCACGCAGGTCGGGAAGTCCGTCTGGAGCGAACCGCTCGAGCCGCCGGCGAGATTGCCGGTGTCGCCGACGATCTGCCCCATCGTCTTCAGCGCCGTCGCGACCGACGGGTCGGTCCACTTGATCTTGTGCTCCGACAGCGCGTTGTACTTCGCGGTCCCGAACGTGCGCAGGTAGATGTTCTCGAAGAGGTCGGTGAGCGTCCACCCGGAAGCCCCGCACAGCGAGTACGCCGGCACACCGGACGACTTCAGGACCTTCGCGGCGGACTGGAGCTGTGCCCACGTCTTGGGAGCCTGCACGCCCGCGGTCTTGAAGTCGGGGACGTTGTACCAGTACGTCGACTTGTTGGCCGCCTTGAAGACGAGTGCGTACAGCTTGCCGTTGACGGAGCCGAGCTGCTGCCACGCCGGGGCGTAGTTGGCGGCGATCGTCGACTTCGCGTACGTGATCGGCTTCAGGTGACCTTGCTGGGCCAGCTGCTTGATGAGGCCCGGCTGGGCGATGTCCGCCATGTCGGGCGGATGGCCGCCGGCGATCGCGGTCGCAAGCACCGTCGGGACGTTGTTCCCGACCGGCTTGTAGTGGACCTTGACGTTCGGGTAGACCTTGTTGAAGGCGGCAATTACCTTCCCGAAGGCAGTCGCTTCGGCAGCGGTCCAGATCCCGTCGAACGAGATCGAGCCCGACACCGCCAGGTTCTGGTGCGCCCTGGCCGGTGAGCTCGTGCGGGCGCCTGCGAGTCCGGCGACGAGCAGCGCGGTCGCGACTGCAACGGCAGCGACGATCGCGATGCGAGTACGGGTCATGCGACTCCTTTCGTGGATGTTCCGTCGTAGATGCCGAGCCCCGTCTGGGGGTCGAAGAAGTGCAGGGACCGCGTGTCCACGGCCACCTCAATGCTCTCGCCGGGACGAACGCGCGAGCGCGCGCCGAAGCGGCCGACGAGAGTGGCGGTGTCGCTGTCCGCGGCCTGCTCGACCGCGCGCTCGTCGCCGACGTCCTGGGCGAGCTCGCGGACGTCTTCCGTCGTCGCGTGCTTCGCCTTGATCGTGAAGTGCGCCATGATCTCGGAGCCGAGCGCTTCCGTCAGCGCCGCAGTGCCGCGCAGGCGCTGCTCGTTCGGCGAGCTCGGAGCGAGTGCGGCGTCCTCGAGATCCTCGGGCCGGATGCCGAGCACGACCTGGCGGCCCGCGTATGCGGCCAGGCCCGGGCGGGCCTTGACCTCGTCCGACTCGATCGTGATCGACTGGTCGCCGACCTTCGCCGAGAAGCCGCCGTTCTGCCGCTCGAGCGTCGCCTCGATCATGTTCATCGCCGGGCTCCCGATGAAGCCGCCGACGAACAGGTTGACCGGACGGTCGTACAGCGTCTGCGGATCCGCCACCTGCTGGAGCTCGCCCTTCCGCATGACGGCGACGCGGTCGCCCATCGTCATGGCCTCGATCTGGTCGTGGGTGACGTAGATCGTCGTCACGCCGAGGTCGTGCTGGATCCCCGCGATCTCGGCCCGCATCTGCACGCGCAGCTTCGCGTCGAGGTTCGAGAGCGGCTCGTCCATGAGGAACGCCGCCGGCTCGCGCACGATCGCGCGGCCCATTGCGACGCGCTGGCGCTGGCCACCGGACAGCGCGCGCGGCTTGCGCTTCAGGAAGGGCTCGAGGCCGAGGATGCGGGCGGCGTTCTCGACGCGCTTCTCGATCTCGTCCTTCGGAAGCTTCTTGATCTTGAGCCCGAAGGCGATGTTGTCGTACACCGTGAGATGCGGATAGAGCGCGTAGCTCTGGAAGACCATCGCGATGTCGCGGTCGCGCGACGGCACGTGGTTGACGACGCGCTCGCCGATCTTGAGGACGCCGCGTGAGATGTCCTCAAGGCCGGCGACCATGCGCAGAGCCGTTGTCTTCCCGCAGCCCGAGGGGCCGACGAGGACCATGAACTCTCCGTCCTCGATCTCCAGGTCGAGCGCGTTGACGGCTGTCGTGCCATCGGCGTAGGTCTTGGTGACCTGATCGAACGTGACTCCGGCCATACGGGATTCCACCCCTCCTGGTCGACTCCCTTGGCGCGATCCTAAACGCACGACGGCGCGCGCGTGAAGTATCGTGTCGTTTGTCACCAACCGACGGTGGAGGTGGAAGATGCAAATCGGCGGCGTGATGCGAACGCAGCTCGTGACCGCGAGGCCGGACCAGACCGCAGCGGAGGCGATTCGCACGATGCTCGATGCGGGAGTCGGCTCCGTCGTCGTCTGCGAGGGGCCCGAGCCGGTCGGGATCTTCACCGAGCGCGACGTGTTGCGGCTCGCCGGTAACGGCGCAGCGTTCGGGACGACGCTGCTGCGCGACGTCATGACGCCGAACCCGCTCACCGCGTCGGCTGACGACGGCATCCTTGCCGCCGCGCAGCTGATGGGCGAGCGCAACCTGCGTCATCTCCCCGTCGTCGAGGGGGGCAACCTCGTCGGCATCGTCTCCATCCGCGACGTGCTCGGCTTCCTCGCCGAGCGCTTGTGGGCGGAAAAGGACGAGGCCGCGCACGACACCGCGCGCGCGCTGCTGGACCGCCGCTAGCCCGTCGCCTGGGGCGCCCCGCCGGTCGTCGCCGGCGGCGGCTCGACGACGATCGCGTCCCGGCCGCGCCGGCGGCGCATCTCTGCGAGGACGCCGATGACGATCGCCCCGGCCGCGAGCCCGAGCGTCCAGTGGCAGATGCTTCGCACCGTGTCCTGGGCGGCGTGCTCCCAGTCGCCCCGGCCGCTGAGATTCGACGGGCTTCCGTCCGGGATGAAGTCGACGCCGATCGGGAACCGGCGCTCGTGCCGGCCGATCCAGCCGTGCGAGAGGCCCGGCAGCACGGCGCACACGACGATGCCGGTGATCGCGGCGAGGTAGATGCCGTGGCGCCTGAGCAGCAGGCCGAGCGCGCCGGCCGCCATGACGATCGCCGGCGCGATCAGAGCCGCGAGCCAGACCTTCGCCTCGGTGGCTCCCGTGCCCGGCGACTCGTGCCTGCCGACGATGTGGGGCCGGTCGAGCGCGAGCGACGCCGCCATCAGACCGGCGAAGTAGATCGGGACGGCGATCAGGCCCGCGACGGCGAGCGGTGCCTTCGACTGGAAGAGATTGCGCACCCTCACAGCCGGCCGGCCTCGATGATCCGCTTGAGGAACTCGCGCGTTCGTGGCTCGGTGGGGTTGCTGAAGATCTGGTCCGGCGGGCCTTGCTCACAGATCACGCCCGCGTCGAGGAAGCACACCTTGTCGGAGACTTCACGCGCGAAGCTCATCTCGTGCGTCGCGATGATCATCGTCATCCCCACCTCGGTGAGCGAGCGGACGAGGTTGAGGACTTCGGAGACGAGCTGCGGATCGAGCGCGGAGGTGATCTCGTCGAGCAGCAGAACCTTCGGGTTCATCGCGAGCGCGCGTGCGATCGCGACGCGCTGCTGCTGACCGCCCGAGAGCCGGTCGGGATATTCGTCCGCCTTGTCTTCCAGGCCGATGCGGACGAGCAGCTCCATCGCGGCTGCCCGTGCCTGCTGGCGGTCGAGGCCACGCACCTTGCGCGGCCCGAGGCTCACGTTCTGCAGCACGGTCATGTGCGGAAAGAGGTTGTACGCCTGGAAGACGATCCCGATCTTGCGCCGGAGCGCGTTCACGTCGACCTTGCCGTTCGTGACCAGCTGGCCGTCCACGACGATCTCGCCCTCCTCGACGCGCTCCAGCAGGTTGATGCAGCGCAACAGCGTCGACTTGCCGGAGCCGGAGGCGCCGATGAGGCAGACGACGTTGTGCTCGTTCACGTCGAGGTCGACCCGGCGCAGGACCTCGAGGTCGCCGAAGCGCTTCGTGACGCCTTTCAGCGAGACGAACGGCTGCGCGCTCATACCATCGCCGCGCGCTCGCGCCGCTCGCGCTCCCGGATGATGTGATCGGTGTAGCGGGCGAGCGGGATCGTCAGGTAGACGAAGAACACGGCGCCGACGAGGTAGCCGGTGAAGTTGAAGTAGCTGTTCGCGTAGTTCGTTCCCTGCGCGGCCGCCTCGGTGACGCCGATCGCGCCGATGATGGCGGTGTCCTTCTGCAGGCCGATGAAGTCGTTGAGCAACGGCGGGATGACGCGCCGGATCGCCTGCGGCAGGACGACGTACCGCAGCGCCTGCATGTACGAGAGACCGAGCGAGCGTGCGGCCATGCGCTGGCTTCCGTGCACGGACTCGATGCCTGCGCGGTACACCTCGGTCACGTACGCGGTGTAGACGATCGTGAGCGCGACGACCCCGAGCGCCTCACTCGACGCGTTCCTCACCACTGAGTAGCCGAGGCCCGGTAGTCCGAGGATGCACGCGAAGGCGACGATCGTCAGCGGCGTGCCGCGGAAGAAGTCGGTGTAGAGGATCGCCAGGCCGCGGAACGGTTTCGCTCCGCGGCCCGGCAACCCCCTGACGATGGCCATGAGCAGTGCGAGCACGAGCACGAGCGCCTCCGCGATCACCATCATGTGGACGTTGATCAGGAAGCCCGACCAGATATCGGGCAGCGCCTGCCGAAACGCGAACGGATCGGCGAACGCGTGGAGGACTCGATGCACGCCTCTCCTCTTGTTACTTGAGGACGGGGATCTTCGACACGTCGATTGCGAACCACTTCTGCTGCAGCTTCGCGATCGTTCCTTCCTTCGTGAGCGCGCGAATCGCGGCCGACACGTCCGGCGTCAGCTGCGATCCCTTGGCCATGACGGCGCCGTACTGCTCGTGCGTGACGATCTGTCCGGCGACGGGGCCGTACGCCGACGGCTTTGTCTTCTTCTGCGACGCGATGATCGGCACGTCCATGATGAATGCGTCACAGCGTCCGACCTGAAGCGCCGCGAACGCCGCCGACGTCTTCGTGAAGATCTGGATGTGGGACGCGTGCAGCTGGTGCTGCGCGTAGTCGAGGCCGGTCGTCGCCGACTGTGCGCAGAGGCTCATCTTCTTGAGGTCGGCGAGGCTGTGCGGGGCGGTGCCGCCCTTCTTGAGCAGCACGCCCTGGTTCGCGTCGAAGTACGGCGCCGAGAAGTTGACGACCCGCTGCCGTGCGACGGTGATCGTCGCCTCCTCGAACGCGAAGTCGAACGGCTTCGCGCCCGGGCGGAACAACGTCTCCCACGGAATGACCTTCCACGAGATCTTGGAGGCCGGGATCCCGAGCTTCGCCGCGATGGCCTTCCCGAGGTCGATCTCGTACCCGGTCGGCCTGAGGACGGTGTCGCCCCGCAGCGTGCCGACCTGGAAGCCGACGGCGGGTGGATCGAGCCCGATCACGAGTTGACCGGGGTGCAGGGTAGGCGGCGAGGCCGGCTTTGCGGCCGCCGCCGGAACGGCGACGAGGGCCGTGAGCAGGACGGCCATGACAAGACGCTTCAAAGTGTCCTCCCTGTGAGTTGCAGGAGGGCCGAATCTATCGCGGTCCGGGCGGAGTCTCCAGAGCGGCCGCCGTCAGCTGCTGGAAGTGGCCGATGAGCTGCTCGCTCCGACCCATGAGGACGCCGTGCTCGAGCGCGCCGCTCGCGATTCCCCGGTGAACGCCCTCGACGAGGTCCCGATCCTCGATCCCGACCTGCGTGTCGAATGCCATCAGGTCGTCGATCCAGGGCTGCTCGACGCCCCGCCCGAAGAAGTAGTCGAGAAAGCGGTACGTGCGGTCGGGCGTGAGCGGCACCATCGGCCCGATGGAGACGTTCGCGTGCCCGGCGAAGATGTTCACGCCGAGGTTCGGCCACAGGAAGTGGAACTGCGAGCGCTGGAGCTCGCCTTCGAGCACGACGTTCTCACGTACCGGCCCGCGCTGGCTCGACAGGCGTCCCTCGGTCGAGAGCCCGTACGCCTCCGCCGAGACGTCGATCACCTCGGCGAACGCGGGGTGCGCGACCTGGCAGTGGTAGCACTCGAGGAAGTTCTCGCAGACGATCTTCCAGTTCGCGTCCAGCTCGGCCTCCCAGCGCGAGTGGAACACGAGGTCGTCGACGTCGAGACCGAGCTCGGCGATCTGCGCGGGCATCGAGCCGAGCGCGTCCACGAGCGGTTCCGGGTCCGGGCTCACGTTGACGAAGACGAACGGCCCCCATGCGCCGACCGCCGCCGGCACGAGCCCGAGCTCCTCGCGCGGGAAGCCGGGCTCTTCGTCGGAGCGCGGCGCGCTGCGCAGGGCGCCGTCGAGGCCGTACGTCCACGCGTGGTACGGGCACTGCAGCGTCTCGCGCTTGCCCTGACCCTTCGCGACCGTGGTCCCGCGGTGGCGGCACACGTTCACGAACGCGCGCAGCTCGCCGTCTCGCGCGCGCGTGACCACTATCGGCGTCATCGCGGCCCGGCCGGCGAAGTACGTCCCCGGCTCCGGCAGGAGGCCGAGGTGCCCGACGTACTGCCATGCCGGGCGGAAGATCAGCTCACGCTCGCGGCGAAGGATGTCCGGGTCGGTGTACCAGCTGTACGGGAGCGTGCTCTGCACGGCGAGAATGTACTCGTGCGCGCGATGGTCCTCTCCGCGCCGGGCGAGCCGCTCCAGCTGCGCGACCTCCCGGTCCCCGAGCCGGGGCCAGGACAGGTGCGCCTGCGCGTCAAGGCGTGCGGGGTCTGCCGCACCGATCTGCACGTCGTCGACGGCGAGCTGCCTCATCCCAAGCTGCCGCTCGTCCCCGGCCACCAGATCGTCGGCGTGGCCGACGACGGCCGGAGGCTCGGCGTCCCGTGGCTCGGGTGGACGGACGGCACGTGCCGGTACTGCACGGACGGCCGCGAGAATCTCTGTGACAGCGCTCGCTTCACCGGCTACGACGTCGACGGCGGCTATGCGGAATACGTCGTCGCCGACGAGCGCTACTGCCTCTCTCTGCCCGGCGGCTACGGCGACCTCGAGGTCGCACCGCTCCTGTGCGCGGGCCTCATCGGCTACCGCTCGCTGCGCCTCGCCGGCGATGCCGAGCGGCTCGGCCTGTACGGGTTCGGCGCGTCGGCGCACATCGTCGCCCAGGTCGCCCGCCACCAGGGCCGGCGGCTGTTCGGCTTCGTGCGGCCCGGTGACGACGCGGCGCGCGCGTTCGCGCTCGAGCTCGGGTGCGAGTGGGCGGGATGGTCGAACGAGCGGCCGCCCGAGGAGCTCGACGCCGCGATCGTCTTCGCTCCCGTCGGCGCGCTGGTCCCCGCCGCGCTCGCGGCGCTCGCGAAGGGCAGGACCGTCGTCTGCGCAGGGATCCACATGAGCGACATCCCGAGCTTTCCGTACGACCTCTTGTGGGACGAGCGCGCGGTGCGCTCGGTTGCGAACCTCACGCGCCTCGACGGCGAGGAGTTCCTCGAGCTCGCGCCACGCGTGCCGGTGCGCACCGAGATCGAGGCCTTCGCGCTCGAGGACGCGAACGACGCGCTCGACCGATTGCGCAGCGGCGGCGTACGCGGCGCAGCGGTGCTTCGTCTGTAGGCTCGTTCCGGTGGGCAGGCCGCCTTTCGAGCAGTTCTTCGCCTTTCGGCGCCTCTATCCGGTCGCGCAATTGACGCCGGACGGCGAGCGCGTCCTCTTCGTGTCGAACCTCTCCGGCCAGTTCAACCTCTGGTCGGTCGAGCTCGACGGCGGCTGGCCCGACCAGCTGACGACGTTCGTCGACAACGCAGTTCGCGGCGTCGCCGTGCGCGAGGACGGGACGATCCTCTTCCACGCCGACCACGACGGCGACGAGTTCCACCAGCTCTACCGCATCCCCGCGGAGGGCGGTTGGCCGGAGCAGATCACCGACCGCGAGCAGGTGCAGCACGAGCTCTCGCCGGGATCGTGGGCGCCGGACGGAAAGAGCTTCGCCTTCTCCTCGAACATGCGCACGCCGACCGACGGCGAGGTGTTCGTCTGGCGAGAAGGCGACCCCGAGCCGCGCTACCTCTTCGGCGAGGGCAGGTACACGTTCGCCGTCAGCTTCTCACCGGACGGCGCGAGGCTTCTCGCGGTCGAGTTCCGGTCGAACAGCGACACGTCGGTGTGGGTGATCGACGTCGAATCGGGCGATGCGACCGAGGCGACGCAGCACGACGTCGAGGCGAAGTACTTCCCGGGGCCGTGGAAGCGCGACGGCTCCGGCTTCTACGTCGTCACCGACGAAGGCCGCGAGTTCGCCGGGCTCGCGTTCCAGTCCCTCGAGACCGGCGCGCGCGAATGGGTCGCGGCGCCCGAGCACGACGTAGACGACGTCGCCGGCTCCGGGGACGGCCGAGTGCTTGCGTGGATCGAGAACGACGACGGCTGGGCGACGGTCCACGTGCGCGACGTCGAGCGTGGCGTCGACCTTCCGGCGCCGAGGCTGCCGCGCGGCGCCATCTCGATCGTCGGTTCCGGGCTTTCTCTCTCGCACGACGGATCGCGCCTCGCCGTCGTCTGGGACACGCCCGTACGTCCCGCCGAAGTCTTCGTCGTCGATACCGCGACGGGCGACGCGCTGCCGGTCACGGAGAGCAGAGCAGCCGGCCTGTCGGCGCTCGACCTGCTCGAGCCGGAGCTGATCCGGTACGAGAGCTTCGACGGCAGGCAGATCCCTGCATGGCTGTACCGCCCCGAAGGTGCCGAGCCCGCCCCGTTCGCCTTGCTCATCCACGGCGGGCCGGAAGCGCAAGAGCGCCCCATCTACCGGCCGTACGTCCAGTACCTGCTCTCGCGCGGTATCGGCGTGCTCGCGACGAACATCCGCGGCTCGACCGGCTACGGCAAGACGTACCAGAAGCTCATCCACCACGACTGGGGCGGCGGCGACCTCGAGGACTGGCGTCACGCAGCGGAGTGGCTGAAGGCGCAGCCGTTCGTCGACGGCGAACGCCTGGCCGTGTTCGGCGGCTCGTACGGCGGGTTCGCGACGCTCACCTGCGTGACGCGCCTGCCGGCGTACTGGCGCGCCGCCGTCGACATCGTCGGCCCGTCGAACCTCGTGACCTTCGTCCGGGCGGTGCCGCCGCAGTGGCAGAGGTTCATGGCGCAGTGGGTCGGCGATCCCGACACCGAGGAGGAGTACCTGCGCGCGCGCTCGCCGATCACGTACGTCGACCAGGTGCAGGCGGCGCTGCTCGTCATCCAGGGCGCGAAGGACCCCCGCGTCGTCAAGTCCGAGTCCGACCAGATGGTCGAGCGCCTGCGCGAGCTCGGACGTGAGGTCGAGTACTTCGTCTTCGAGGACGAAGGGCACGGTTTCACGCGCTACTCGAACGACGTGCATGCGTACCGGCTCACGTGCGACTGGCTCGAATCACATCTCGGTTGAGGGAGCACACGCGACTCCGCGTCGCGATCGAGCTCGCTCTCCTCGCACTTTTCCTCGGGCTCCTCGTGTGGGGAATCCGCGGCTCGTTCCACGCGGCCGGGAAGGACTTGAGCAACGCGAATCCCGCGCTGCTCGTGCTCGCGTGTGCGGCGGTCGCCGCGTACTACCTCGTGTTCGTGCTCGGCTGGATGAAGATCCTCGCTGACTGGGGCGTCCGGATCTCGTACCCGACGGCGCTCAACTCCGAGATCGTCTCGATGCTCGCGAAGTACGTTCCCGGCGGCGTGTGGACGCCGGCCGCGCGCGTCGTGGCCATGCGCCGCGCAGGCGTCAACGATGCCGCGCTCGTGACTGCGGCGATGCTCGTCGAAGCGGGGCTCTCGGCGGTCGCGGGCGTGCTCGTATTCGCGATCTCGCTCGTGTGGGTGCGCGGCGTGAGCGGCCCGGTCATCCCCATCGGCATCTTCGGAGCGGTTATCGCCCTGCTCCTGCACCCGCGGGTCTTCCATGCCCTCGCGACGCGGTTCCTGCGACGGTTCGGCTATCGCGAGCTGCCGCCGCTGCGCGCGTCGACTCTCGCGGGGCTGCTCGTCTTCTACGCGGGAACGTGGGTGATCGGCGGGACCGGCGTGTGGCTGCTGCTGCGCTCGGTCGGTGCGCACCCGTCGGTCTCGACCATCGTCTTCCTCGGGGGCGTGTCGGCCGTCGGCGCCATCGTCGCGGTGCTCGCGTTCTTCGCGCCCTCCGGGCTCGGCGCTCGCGAAGGATCGATGTACGGCCTGATGCTCGCGATCACGTCGTCGGGCGCGGCGCTCTCGGCGACGCTCCTCAACCGCGTCGCGATCACACTCGTGGAGGTGCTCCTGTTCCTTTTTGGTGCGCTGGTTCTTCGTCGGCGGCGAGGTTCGCGCGCAGCTTCGCCAACGTCCGCCGCAGCCGAGCCTGCTCCGCGTCCGTGATCCCGGCCATCACGTGAGCCTCGAACTCGCGCGCGACCGTCCACAGGAGCTTGTACACGCGCGTGCCCTCGGGTGTCAGCCGCAGCCGTTTGACGCGGCGGTCGTCGGGATCGACCTCGCGCTGCACGAGCCCGAGCTTCTCGGCCCGGTCGACGTGGTACGTGATCGTCGCGCCGTCCACGTGCGCGTGGCTCGCGAGGATGCTGTGGGAGACAAAGCCTTCGTCGCTGATCGCGTTCAGGACGATCCAGATGCCGAGCGAGCCTCCGGCGCGCGCCATCGCGTCCTCGAACGCTTCGCGCAGCGCTTTGGCCGTGAAGACGAGATCGCGGCCGATCGGCTCCACTTTGTTACCGGAATTACTTTGAGTCGAAATCATTTGACATCCTACCATCGCCCTCGCTAGGGTCGAATCCGTGCTTGCCCGTCTCGCGCACCTGATCGTCCGCCGTCGCCGTCTCGTCATCGGCGCCTGGGTCGTTCTCACGCTCTTCGGCGCGTTCTCCGCCTCCCAGGTCTCGAAGCGGTGGTTCCAGAGCTTCTCCATCCCGGGCTATTCGGCCTACGAGGCGAACAAGCGGACGCTCGAGCGCTTCGGCACCGGCCAGCAGGCCCCGCTCGTCGCCGTCTTCCACACGAATGGCGACGTCGTCAAGGTCGCCGGCCTGGACAAGGCCGTCGCGAGCGCCGCCGCCGTCGACAAGGGCTCGCGGACGTCGTCGTTCTGGTCGACCGGCAGCCACGCCTACGTCTCGAAGGACGGGCACACGGCGTTCGCCGAGATCTATCCCCCCGGCTCGCCGAACTTCAGCTCGGACACGCACATCAAGCAGGTGCGTGCGGCGCTGAAGAAGGCGACGCCGAAGGGCGTGACCGCGTACCTCACCGGCCGCGACGCGCTCGAGGAAGCATCCTCCGGCGGCGGCAAGGGGCCGAGCGTCCTCACCGAGGGGCTCATCGGCGGCGCGGGCGCGCTCGTCATCCTCTTCTTCGTCTTCGGGACGCTGCCCGCCGTGCTGATGCCGATCGCGATCGCCATCGCCGCGATCCTCAACACGTACTCGCTCGTGTGGGCGCTGACCTACGTCACGAACGTCTCCATCATCGTCCAGTTCCTCATCGCGCTCGTCGGCCTCGGCGTCGCGATCGACTACGCGCTCTTGATGATCTTCCGCTTCCGCGACGAGCTGCGCGAGGGCGAGGACGTCGAGACCGCGCTCGTCGAGACGATGACGCACGCCGGCCGCTCGGTGATCGTCTCCGGCTCGACCGTGGCCGTCGGCCTCGTGTCGATGATCGTCCTGCCGCTGCCGTTCATCCGCTCGATCGGCCTGGGCGGCTTGCTCATCCCGCTCGTGTCCGTGCTCGCGGCGATCACGCTGCTGCCGGCGCTGCTTGCCGTGCTCGGCGAGCGCATCAACAGCTTGCGGCTGCTGCCGAGGCGCTTCGTCGACCGCGGCCATCCGGAGGACGGACCGTGGGGACGCTGGGCGCGGCTCGTCATGCGGCGTCCGTGGCCGGTCGCCGTCGCAGGCCTCGCGATCGTCGGGGTGCTCGTCTTCTTCGGCGTGCAGATGAACCCGAGCGAGGCGCAGGCGAAGGACATGCCGGGCAGCGGCGACGCAATCATCGGCCGCGACGCGCTCTCGAGCGCAGGGATCTCGCCCGGCGTGATCAAGCCCTTCGACGTGCTCGTCGAGAACGGCGCAAATCCCGCTCCGATCGTGGCCAAGCTACGCGCGACTCCGGGCATCGCCGGCGCGGTGGCGCCGACCGGTCCGACGTGGCGCAAGGGCGGCGACTCGATCGTCGAGGCGTTCCCTGCCATCGACGGATCGAGCAAGCACATTCAAAGCCTCGTCACGCGCACGCACAAAGCGCTGAACGGAACCGACGCGACGCTCGGCGGCATCGCGCCGGCGGACCGCGACTTCGTCCACGCCGTGTACGGCAACTTCCCGTATGTCCTCGGGCTCGTGGTGCTGCTCACGGTGCTGCTGCTCATGCGCGCCTTCCGCTCGATCATCCTTCCGTTGAAGGCCGCGATCCTCAACCTCGTCTCGCTCGGAGCGGCGTTCGGGATCATCGTCTTCATCTTCCAGATGGGTCACGGGTCGAATGCGATCTGGGGCGTCCCGGCGACGCAGTCGATCATCCCGTGGATTCCCCTCATGATCTTCGCGTTCCTGTTCGGGCTCTCGATGGACTACGAGGTCTTCATGCTCACGCGCATGCGTGAGGCATACGACGAGACCGGCGACACGCCGAACGCGATCGCACTGGGCCTCGCACGTACCGGCAAGCTCGTCACGAGCGCGGCCGCGATCCTCATGTTCGCGTTCTTCGTGCTCTCGATGAGCCCCGGCACCGACATCAAGCAGTTCGGCATCGGGCTCGCCGCGGGGATCATCTTCGACGCCACCATCATCCGCGCCCTGCTCGTCCCTGCGCTCATGCGCCTGATGGGCTCGTGGAACTGGTGGCTGCCGAGCTCGTTCGCGCGCGTGCTGCGCGTCACGCCCGCAGAGCGCCTCGAGCAGATCACCGAGCCCGGCTAGAGCCTCCGCGCGAAACGCTGCGCGTTTCGCCCGGGAAGAGGTTTCCGCGGGTTTCGGCCAAGGGTGGTGTTGCACGGGCGGTGGTGCGCTTTGCGCATCCCCGCCCGCGGGTTCGATGGAGCGTGGGTGCGGCGCGTCTCAAGCTCATGTCGAGTTTCGAGTTCCGGCCAGGCGGTAGCCGCAGTGCATGCGGGCTCCGCTGACGGTGTGGGTGACGTGGCTCGGCCTGATGGCGGGCGCGAACCTCGCGACGCCGCTCTATGCGGTGTACGCGCAGCGCTTCCACTTCTCGAGCCTCGTGCTCACGGCGATCTTCGCGACCTACGCGTTCGTGCTCGTGCCGGCGTTGATCGTCTTCGGCCGCCTGTCCGATCGGTTCGGACGGCGGCCGGTGATCCTCGCGGGCCTCACGGCCGCCGCAGCGGGGCTCGTGCTGTTCGCGGTCGCCGACGGAACTGCTTGGCTCTTCGCTGCCCGTTCGCTGCAGGGCCTCGCTGTCGGCATGATCGGCGGCGCAGCGACGGCGGCGCTCGTCGAGCTCGACCCGGCGAACGACCGTAGGCGTGCGGCGCTCTTCGCCGGGCTCGCGCAGGCGGGCGGCAGCGCGCTCGGGCCGGTCGCCGCGGGCATGCTCGGACAGTGGGCGCCGGACCCGCTGCGGCTCCCGTACTTCGCCGGGCTCGGCGCGACGGCGCTCGCCGCCGGCGCGACGCTGACGCTGCCCGAGCCACGCGTGGACGAGCGGGAGCCGTGGCGTGTGCAATGGCCTCGCGTCCCGGCCGAGATACGCGGCCGCTTCGTGCTCGTCTCGCTCACGGGCGGAATCGTGTGGGCCGCGGTCGCGCTCTACCTCTCCATCGTCCCGTCGTACGCCGCCGGTCTGCTGCGGACGCACGACCTCGCGCTCCTCGCCGCGATCTCGGCCGTCGCGCTCCTCGCGTCGTGCGCGACCCAGATCGTCTCGCAGCGTCGTGAGGGCTCACGGGGCCGCGACCAAGCCGCCGGGCTGCTCGTGCTCGCGGCCGGGATGCTCGGCCTCGTGCTCGCCTCGCCGCTCCACTCGCTCGCCCTGCTCGTCGCCGGCTCGATCGCGGCCGGTGCAGGGCACGGGCTCTCCTACCTCGACGCGCAACAGGAGCTGAACGAGCTCGCGCCCGAGGAGCGTCGCGGCGAGGTGACGTCCGCGTTCATCAGCGTCATCTACTTCCTCGTCGCGGGCGCGGTCATCGCCACCGGGCTCCTCGATCTGCGGTTCTCGCTGGCTGTTTCCGTCGCGGCGGTCTCGCTCGTCCTCCTCGCGGCCGCCGGTGGGGCCGCCATCGCTCGGTGGCGGTCGTCGTCGAACGACCGCCACGTCCGACCTGACGTGCGCGCTAGCGTCAGAGTGTGATCGTCCGGCTCACCGCCGCGCTGCTCGCGGTCGCGGCCGGCGCGACCGCGGTCGCGCTCGCCGTGCTGCTCCTGCACGGCACGCCCGGGCCGGCGAGCGCCGCGCCTGCTGCGCTCCCCGTCGCCTCCGCGCCGACGCCGCCGTCCGCCACGCGCTTCCCTGCGCCGCCCGCGAACGCGGTCGTGTTCAGCCGCGAGAACGGCGCCGACGCGCTCGCGCTCGCGGTCGTCGCCCGCGGAGCGGGCGTCCTCGTGCAGGCGTCCGTCGTCGGCCCGCAGGGCACCGGCGTGCGCGGGCTCTCGGTGACGCTCGGCGCGCATCGCGCAAGCGCATGCGGAGCGGGGTGCTACCGCGCGACGCTGCCACTCCGAAGCGCGATCGACGTCCACATCGGGACCGCGCACTGGCTCGTCCGGCTTCCCGCGCCGTGGCCGCCGCGCGACGCGTCCGCGCTCGTCGCGCGTGCGACGAACGTGTGGCGTTCGCTGCGCACGCTCACGTTCTATGACCGGCTCGCCTCCGACCCGACGCACGTCGTCGTCAGCACGTGGCGCGCCGTGGCGCCGGACCGGCTCGCGTATCGCATCAAGGGCGGCTATGCGGCGGTGATCGTGGGCGGGCGCCGCTGGGATCGCGCGCCGGGGGGTCGGTGGATCGAGTCGGCGCAAACGGTGCGCCTCCGCCAGCCCGTTCCCGTCTGGCAGTCGGCGACCGACGCGCACGTCGTCGGCGCGACCGCGACCACCTGGCACATCACGTTCTTCGATCCCCGCACACCGGCGTGGTTCGCGATCTCGGTCGACAAGCGCACGCTGCGCACGCTCGACCTGCGCATGACGACGACCGCGCACTTCATGCACGAGCGCTACGGCCCGTTCGACGCTCCGCTACGGGTGACGCCGCCTACGTAGGAGCGGGGCCGGTCGTGCTGCGCACGACGAGCTCGAGCGGGAGCAGCTCCGTCCGCACGTCCACCTGACGGCCCGACAGCGCCCGCAGGAGGAGCTCCGCGCCGCGGCGGCCGCTCTCGAACAGCGGCTGGCGCACGGTGGTGAGCCCGACGTACGAGGCGACCTCGATGTCGTCGAAGCCGATCACCGACAGCTCCTCGGGGACGCGGATGCCGAGCGCGCGCGCCGCCTCGATCGCGCCGAACGCCTGCGTGTCAGAGGCGGCGAAGATCGCCGTCGGGCGGTCGGGGAGCGCGAGGAGCTCGGCGGCGATCCCGCGCGCGACGTGCAACAGGCGCGTGCCCTCGCGGACGTACTCCGGCCGCACGTCGATGCCGGCGCGCGAGAGCGCCTGCTCATAGCCGCGGGTCCGGTCGCGGCTCCAGTCGAACCGGAACTCCGGGGGCGGATCGCCGATGAGCGCGATCCGACGGTGGCCGAGCTCGATCAGGTGGCGCGTCGCCATCTCCCCGCCGGCGACGTCGTCGACGGCGATGCTCGGCAGCGACGGGTGCACGCCGTCGACGAGGATGCACGGCAGACCGGCGGCGTTGATGCGCTCGACCTCGAAGTCCGGCGGGTTGGTGGAGACGACGAGGAGCCCGTCGGCGCGGTCGCCGCGGTCGAAGAGCTCGAACGCACGGCGCTGCCGGTCCTCGGACTCGATGTCGAAGACCATCAGGTCGTATGCAGAGCCGTTCAGGCCGTCGACGATGCCGCGCACGCGCTGGACGGCCGACGGGTTCGTGAACCAGGGGAGGAGGGCTCCAATCACCATCGTCCGCTGGAGCGACAGGTTTCGGGCCACCGAGCTCGGCCGGTAGTTGAGCGTGCGAATCGCGTCCAGGACCCGGTCCCGGGTCGCCGGCCGCACGTTCGCATGGCCGTTCAGGACCCGTGAGACGGTGGCCACGCCGACGCCCGCGTGGGCGGCGACGTCCGCGATCCGGGCCTGCGTCCCCGTTGAGAGCGGTTCCATCGCTAACCAACCCTCGCGCTGCGGCGTCTGAGAGTCAAGAGACGCAAGGCTTGATTTTTCTGGCATCAGGGCGTAGTCTCGCCGCCCATCCGGTCTGAAACCGGTTCCAAAGGAGGGGTATAGGTCATGCGCAAGCGCTTGGGAGTGGTCCTCGGCCTGCTGATCGCCGTGGTGCTCCTGGCTGCGACGGCACAGGCCGGGACGCGGGGGTCGAAGGTCACGACCGTCACCCTGTCCGGCTGGTCGTCAGGGCCCGACGAGGATGCACTGCTGCAGCAGGTGGTCAACAACTTCAACAAGTCGCATCCGTCGATCCACGTCGACTACTCGGTCATCAACGGCGACTACGGAACGGCGATGACCGCCCGGTTCGCCGCCCACAACCCGCCGGACGTCTTCTACGTCGACTCGAGCGTCGCAGGATCGTGGGCGCAGCAGGGCGTGCTCCAGCCGCTCAACGGCTACATCAAGTCGAGCAAGTACGACACGTCCAAGTTCTTCCCGAGCCTGCTCGGCGCGTTCACCGTCGGGAAGACCATCTACGGCTTCCCGAAGGACTGGTCGCCGCTCGCGATGGAGATCAACAAGGGAATGCTCGGCCAGGCCGGCGGCAGGGCGCCGACCAACTGGGCGTCGCTCCAGAAGGTCGCGCAGACGATGGCGAGCAAGGACGTCACGCACGGCGGCAAGCCGATCTGCCTCTCGCCCGACTGGGCGCGCATGCTGGCTTTCGTCTACCAGGCCGGCGGCTCGCTCTCGAACATCACCTCGCCGGCCGCCGCAGCGGCGGTGAACTTCTACGTCGGGCTCATGAACAAGGGCCTCGCAACGACGCCTGACAAGCTCGGCTCCGGCTGGTGCGGCGAGGCGCTCGGCAAGGGCAAGGCCGCGATCATCTTCGAGGGCAACTGGGTGCTCCCGTACATGAAGTCGACGTACCCGAACGTCCAGTACGGCGTCTTCCCGATGGTCAAGGACAAGACCGGTGGCAACCTCGCCTTCACGGTCTCGTACTCGCTGGCCAAGGACTCGAAGAACAAGCAGGCCGCGTGGACGCTGCTCAGCTGGCTCGCCGGCAAGCAGGGCATGACGCAGTGGGTCTCGAAAGGGCTCGCCCTTCCGTCCCGCTCCGACGTCAAGGCCATCGGTGGCCGGCAGGCGTTCCTGAGCGCTGCGCCGTTCGCACACGGCTGGGGATTCGGCAATCCGCACTTCTCCGCCGCGTACACGGTGATGAACAACGACCTCACGGCCGTCATCGCCGGGAGCAAGTCGGTGGCCTCGATGCTCTCCGACGTCGCCTCGGCGCTGAAGGGCTGACGCAGACGTAACCCACCGTCCCCCCGCGCGGCGCGCCCGCGCGGGGGGCATCCCGCCATGGCAACCGCGAGCCAAGCAGCCCCCGCCCCGCGCTCATCGATGCTCGGCGCCCGCCTGCGCGAAGCAGGCTGGGGCTACGGCTTCGTTGCGGTGCCGATCGTCGTCTTCGGGCTCTTCTTCGTCTACCCGTTCGGCTACGCGATCTACATCAGCTTCTTCCACTGGGGAATCCTCGGAAAGCAGGCGGGCGCCGCAGGGACGTTCAACTACCACGCGGTCCTCCACGACCGCGTCTTCCACATCGCGCTCAAGAACATCGCCGAGTACACGATCGGCGTCGTTCCGCTCGAGATGGCGCTCGGCCTCTCGCTCGCGCTGGTGATCAACCAGAAGATCCACGGGCGGAATTTCTTCCGCTCCGCCTTCTACTTCCCGTCCATCGCGTCGTCGGTCGCGATCACGACGATCATGCTCTACATCTTCAACAGCGACGGGCTCTTCAACCACATCATCGGCAGCCACACGCCGTGGTTCCAGAGCGCCGGCACGGCGATCTGGTCGCTCGTCGGGCTGAACGCATGGACGACCTCCGGCACGGTGATGATCTACTACCTCGCAGGCCTGCAGGCGATCTCGACCGACGTGTACGAGGCCGCGGCCCTCGACAACACCGGCGCCTGGAGGACGTTCTGGAAGATCACCTTCCCGCTCCTGCGCCCGGCGCACTTCTTCGTCCTCGTCGTGTTCGGCATCGGCGCGTTGAAGCTCTTCGACCAGGCATTCATCGTCGGTGGCGGCAGTGGCGGACCGAACAACGCGACGCAGACGCCCGTCCTGTACATCTACCGGGACGCGTTCTCGAACTTCGACTTCGGGAAGGCCGCCGCGGCCGGCGTCGTCCTCTTCGTCATCATCTTCACGCTGACCCTCGTGCAGCGGTTGACGGTCGGCCGGCAGGAGGCAGCGTGACGCTTCAGACCTCCGTCGCCGCCGCCGAGCCGTTCATCCCCGGGCGTGCGCGAAGCGCGATCGCCCGCAAGGCCTTCTTCTACGTCGTGATCCTCGCGGTCGCAGCCGTGTTCTTCATCCCGTTCCTGTGGACGCTCGCGACATCCTTCAAGACGATTCCCGACAGCGTCAACGTCCACCTGATCCCGCATCCGTGGACGAGCTCGGCGTGGCGCGCGATCTGGACGCAGTACGACTTCAAGCTGTACATCAAGAACAGCCTCTTCCTCGCCGTCGTCGTCACCGGGTGCAATCTCGTCCTGTCCGGGCTCGGCGGCTATGCGTTCGCGCGCCTGAAGTTCCCCGGCCGGGAACTGCTCTTCCTACTCGTGCTCGGCACGTTGATGGTGCCCGACCAGCTGCGCCTCATCCCCGTGTTCGTGATGCTCACGAACTGGCACCTGATCGGAAGCTTCTCCGGCTACATCCTCATCAACCTCGTGACCGCGACGAACCTGTTCTTCATGCGCCAGTACTTCCTCACGATCCCGAAGGACTTCGAGGAGGCGGCGAAGCTCGACGGCGCAGGCCCGATCAAGACGTTCTGGAAGATCATGCTCCCGCTCGCGCTGCCCGCCATCTCGGCGCTCGTCATCCTCCAGTTCCAGGGAACGTGGAATGACTTCTTCTGGCCGCTGATCCTGTTCGGGCAGGGCAGCCCGCACCTGTACACCGTGCAGCTCGGCCTGGCAGAGCTCAACTTCACGTACTCGACGCTCTGGCCGCAGATCTGCGCCGGCAGCGTCATCGCGATCCTTCCGATCCTCGTCGTCTTCCTCGCGTTCCAGCGCTACTTCATCTCCGGTGTCGTGTCCGCGGGGGTGAAGGGATGAGGTCGGGCGTGGCGCTTCGGCTCGCGGTGCGCGACGTGTTCCACAACTCGTGGCGGCTCGTGCCGGTCAATGCCGCGCTCGGCGCGGTGATCGTCGTCGTGTCGGTCGCCTCGATCGCCGTCCACGCCGCACTCGTTCTCGCAGTCCTTGCGGGACCGTTCGCCGTTGCGCTCGTGCACTGCTCCGTGACGCTCGTGCGCACCGGCAACCTTGCGCTCGCGGATGCGTGGGAGGGGTTGAAGCTGCACTGGCGCCGCGGCCTGCAGCTCGGCGCGGCCGGCACCGCCCTCGTCGTGCTCGCCGCGCTCGCCTTCCGCTTCTACACACGCTCGAGTTACGGCTGGCCGCTCGCGTTCGTCACCGTCTACCTCGTCGTCCTGCTCGGCATCTATGCGGCCGTATTGGCGACCTTCGCGGTCGCCGAGCCCGAACGGCCGCTGCGGCTCGTCGCGCGAGAGGCGGCCGCACTGGGAGCGCGGAGGCCGGGTGCAACCCTCCTGCTCGGCCTCGCGCTCCTGCTCGTCAACCTCGCCGGCGTCGCCGCTGCGGTGATGCCGTTCCTCACGGTGACGGTCGCATATTCCTTCGTCGCGGTCGCGCACTTCGCCCTTCCCAAGGAGACCTGATGGCCCCGATAACGTTCGAGCACGTCACGAAGCGCTTCGACGACTCAACCGCCGTCGACGACCTGAGCATCGACGTCGCCGACGGCGAGTTCCTCGTGCTCGTCGGGCCGTCCGGATGCGGGAAGACGACCGCGCTGCGCATGCTCGCCGGCCTCGAGGACGTGAGCGGCGGCCGCATCCTCATCGGCGACCGCGTCGTGAACAACGTCGCGCCCGGTGCGCGCGACGTCGCGATGGTGTTCCAGTCATACGCGCTCTACCCGCACATGACCGTGTACGACAACCTCGCGTTCAGCCTCCGGAACCAGAAGCTGCCGAAGGCCGAGATCGACCGCCGCGTCGGGAACGCCGCGGAGGTCCTCGAGCTCGCCGAATACCTGAAGCGGAAGCCCAAGCAGCTCTCCGGCGGCCAGCGGCAGCGCGTCGCGCTCGGCCGCGCGATCGTGCGCGAGCCCGCTGCGTTCCTCATGGACGAGCCGCTGTCGAACCTCGACGCGGCGTTGCGCGTCCAGACGCGCGCAGAGATCCTGAAGCTGCAGCAGCGACTCGATACGACGACCATCTACGTCACGCACGACCAGGTCGAGGCGATGACCATGGGCGACCGGATCGCCGTCATGAGCAAGGGCGTGCTGCAGCAGATCGGAACCCCGGAGGAGCTGTACACGCGCCCGGCGAACACGTTCGTGGCGAAGTTCATCGGCTCCCCGTCCATGAACCTGCTGCCGTCCGCTGCTCTCGGGCTCGGCGGCACCGGCCAGCTCGCCGGCTTCCGTCCCGAGCACGTGGAGCTCGGGAACAGCCGCTCCGGAACGGTGCACTACGAGGCGACCGTCGAGGTGGTCGAGTACCTCGGCGACGAGCAGCTCGCGCACGCGCGCCTCGGCGACCACGACGTCCTCGTGAAGCTGCCGGTCGAGCCGCGGCTCGAGGCGGGCCGGCTACAGACGTTCTCCGTGCCGCTGCAGAAGGTGTTGCTCTTCGACGAGCAGAGCACGCACGCCGTCGGGACCGCCGCCTAGCGTGCCGCTCACCGTCCTCGACGGCTCGACGTTCTGCGTCTGCGACGAGCGCGGAGACGTCGACGGCATCGCCACCGCATCCGGGTTCTTCGCCTCCGACACACGGTTCCTCTCGCGTTCCGTCCTGACGCTCGGCGGCGCGCGCCTCGAGCCGCTGTCGCACGATCAGCCCGCGCCGCACATCGCCGCGTTCGTGCTGCGCAACCCGCTCGTGGACGGGCTCGAGCCGAACGAGCTCTCGATCGAGCGCGAGCGCTTCGTCGGGGACTGCATGGAGGAGCGCATTACCGTCGAGAACCACGGCCACCGCCGGGTCGAGGTCGAGCTCGGCCTCGAGCTCGAGGCCGACTTCGCGGACATCTTCGTCGTGAAGAGCCTGGAGCCCGGGTTCGGGACGCCGAGCGACGAGGTGCTGCCGCCGTCGCGGCCGCTCGAGCGCCTCGAGAACGGGACGCTCGTATTCGCCGACGATCCGTTTCCGGCGCGCACGATCGTGCATCTGTCGGAGCCGTTCGGCGAGCGGCAGGGCGCGGCTCGGTTCGCGCTCTCGCTCGCACCCGGAGAGCGATGGCGGCTCGTGGTCGGCGTGCAGCCGCAGCTCGACGGCGTCGAGCCGTTCGCGAGCGCATCGTTCGCGCGCGAGCTCGACGACGAGCGCCGGCGTGCGGAGGAGTCGCTGGCGGCGTGGCGTGCGTCCGCTCCGCGGCTCCGTGCGCGCTGGGACGGCCTCGTGCACACGTGGAACACGTCGGTGGCCGATCTCGCCGGGCTGCGCATGCGCGCAGGCGACTCCGAGGTGGGGGGACGGCTGCTCGCCGCCGGCACCCCGTGGTTCATGACCGTGTTCGGCCGCGACACGCTCATCTCGTCGTTGCAGACGCTGCTGTTCGGCCCGGAGCTCGCGGCCGGCACCCTGCGCGTCCTCGCTGCGACTCAGTCGGCCGTCGACGATCCCGAGCGCGACGCGGAGCCGGGGAAGATCATCCACGAGATGCGCCGCGGCAAAGCCGCGCTCGCATGGACTGACCGCTACTACGGCACGGTCGACGCAACGCCGCTCTTCCTCGTCCTCCTGTCGGAGCTCTGGCGCTGGACCGACGATCCCACGCTGGCGCTCGAGCTGGAGCAGCCGGCGCGCCGCGCGCTCGCGTGGCTCGACGGCCCGGCCGATCGCGACGACGACGGCTTCGTCGAGTACGAGCGCCGCGCGTCCCACGGCATTCGGAACCAGACGTGGAAGGACTCGGAGAACTCCATGGCGTTTCACGACGGGACGCTCGCCCTCGCGCCGATCGCGGCCGCCGAGGTGCAGGGGTACGTCTACGACGCAAAGCTGCGCGTCGCCGAGCTGGCGCGATCGGTCTGGCGCGATCCCGATTTCGCCGACCGGCTGGAGCGGGAGGCGGCGGAGCTGAGACGCCGCTTCGACGAGGCCTTCTGGGTCGCCGACCGCGGCTTCTACGCGCTCGGTCTCGACCGCGAGAAGCGGCAGATCGATTCGCTCGCGTCGAACATCGGCCACCTGCTGTGGAGCGGGATCGTCCCCGAGGAGAAGCGCGGCGCGGTTGCCGACGCGCTCGTCGGCGAGCAGCTCTGGTCCGGCTGGGGTGTGCGCACGATGGCCGCTGGAGAGGGCGCGTACAACCCGCTCGTCTACCACAACGGGACCGTGTGGCCGCACGACAATTCCCTCGTCGCGTGGGGTCTCGCGCGCTGCGGGCGCCGGCACGACGCGGCGCGCATCCTCCACACGATGATCGAGGCGGCGGCGCACTTCGACTACCGGCTGCCGGAGGTGTTCGCCGGCTTCCCGCGGCACCGCACCCGCTTCCCAGTGGTCTATCCGACGGCGTCGTCGCCGCAGGCGTGGGCGGCGGCGACGCCCATCCTCCTCCTCCAGATCGTGCTCGGGCTCGTGCCCGATCGCGCCGCAGGCGTCCTCCGCTCGGACGCCACCGAGCTGCCGGAGTGGGCGGACGGGCTCGTGCTGGAGGGCGTGCGCGCCTTCGACCAGCGCTGGACGGTGCGCGCCGAGGACGGCGGCGTCACCGTCGAGCCTGCGGAGAGCTGAGGACCTTCCGGGTCAGCTCGAGGCCGCGTTCGTCGAGGCCCGCGAGGCGATCGCTCGTGAACGAGAGCCCGCCGTAGCGCTCGAGGTGCGCGGCCCACTCCTCGCGCTCCCCGATCTCCGGTCGGGCGACGAGCGTGTCCGGATCGTTGATCCAGAGCCGCCCGTTCATCCACGAACGTGCGGCCGTCGAGCGAATGACGTGCGCGATGTCGGCCTCTTCCCCGGGCAGCTCGGGGAGGACGTCGGGGCCGATGCGCATCGCATCGACGAGCCCGATGCTCGGGAAGATCGGCGCGCCGCAGCCAAGCAGGATCGGATCGGGGCCGACCGCCGCGCGAATGATGCGGAGCCCCTCGCGGTAATGCTCGTCTCCGGGGAGCGCGCCGGCGAACAGGAAGTCGAGCTTGAAGTACGTGAATCCCTGCTCGCGCAGCGTCCGAAAGGTGTGGAACAGATGGTCCGCTGCCTTGGCGACGTCGAGGACGCCGAGGGATTGACCCCAGTTCCAGCCTGCATCGGCGCCGTCGACGATCCATGATGGATGCGCCGCCGCGAGCGCACTCCGCTCGCCGACGAGGAACGGCGCCACCCAGATACCTGCCTGTTTCCCCGCCTCGTGGATGTGCGCGACGACGTGCTCGAGCGACCCGAAGCGCGGCGCGACGTCGAGCCAGTCGCCGATGCCCGCCTCCCAGCCGTCGTCCACCTGGACGATCTCGATCGGCAGCTCGAGCTCGACCGCCGTGTCGACGTTCTCGATCACGTCGCCCGCGGTGACGTGGGAGAAGTACTGCGACCACGAGCACCAACCGGGCGGTACGGGACGGAGCGGCCTCGGAGACAGGCGGTCACCGACGGCGGCGAGGACGGAGTCGAGATTCGCGCCGCGGAACTCCTCCTCGCCGAACAGAACCGCACGGGCGCCGCCGTCATCGGAGAAGACCACGAGGCCGTTGCCGTCCCCCTCCGTCGTGGGCGGCGTCCACGACTGCCAGCCCTCCGCATAGAGGATCTCCATGAACGCTCATCTTGCCCTTAGCCTATGGAGGCAGAATCCGTGGCTCACCAGCGAGAGGAGGCGACCGTGGCCGAGGAACGGTTGGAGCAGGCGCTCTTCGAGATCCGCAAGGTGATCGCAGGCCAGGACGCGATGCTCGAGCGCGTGCTCGTGTGCCTCCTCGCGCAGGGGCACCTGCTGATCGAGGGCGTCCCCGGACTTGCGAAGACGCTGACCATCAAGACGACCGCTGCGGTGCTCGGCGGCTCGTTCGCGCGCATCCAGTTCACGCCCGACCTCGTGCCGGCCGACCTCGTCGGCACGCGCGTCTACCGCCCGGACCAGGGCAGCTTCGACACGGAGCTCGGGCCGGTGTTCTGCAACTTCCTGCTCGCGGACGAGATCAATCGCGCGCCCGCGAAGGTGCAGAGCGCACTGCTCGAGGTGATGCAGGAGCGCCAGGTCACGATCGCGCACACGTCGTATCCGGTACCGAGCCCGTTCCTCGTGCTCGCGACGCAGAATCCGATCGAGTCGGAGGGGACGTATCCGCTGCCGGAGGCTCAGATCGACCGGTTCATGCTGAAGATCCTCATCGACTACCCGGAGCACGACGAGGAGCTGACCGTCGTGCAGCGCCAGCTGTCGCCTCAGCCTGAGCTGCGCGAGATGCTCAGCCTCGACGACCTGCGCGCGCTCCAGGCCTCGGTGTTCGACGTCTACGTCGATCCCGGTCTCGTCAGCTACGCAGTCGCCCTCGCGGCAGCGACGCGTGCGCCGAGCGAATACGTGTCGTACGGCGCGAGCCCGCGCGGCCCGATCAGCGTGACGCAAGCGTCGCGTGCGCTCGCGCTCATCCGCGGTCGTGATTACGTGACCGTCGACGACGTGCGCGCGCTCGCGAAGGACGCGTTCCGCCACCGGCTCGTGCTGAGCTATCAGGCGCTCGCCGAGGGCGTCACGGCGGACACGATCCTCGACCGCGTGCTGGCGGAGGTTCCGGCTCCGGAAGTGGAGCTCGCGCGGCCGCCGGCGGCATGAAACCGGCGGTGCTGCTCGGGGAGGGAACGCCCGAGCGGCCGGGACCGGGGCCCCTGCCGCCCGAGCTCCTCCGCGCGCTGCAGCTCGACATCGCGCGCCGCCTGTCGGCCCTGCTCGCCGGCGACTTCCGCTCCGCCCATCACGGGCCGGGGACGGAGCTCGCTCAGGTGCGCCCGTACGTGCCAGGCGACGACGTCCGCCTCATGGAGTGGAACGTCACCGCCCGCACCGGCGAGCCGCATGTGCGCGTGCAGCTCGCGGAGCGCGTGCTCGTCACGTGGCTCGTCCTCGACACGTCGCCGTCGATGCAGTTCGGGACCGGCGAGCGGCGCAAGGCCGACGTCGCCGCCGGCGTCGCACTCGGCCTCGGATACATCGCCACTCGAAGGGGGAACCGTCTCGGCATCGTCACCTTCGGCGATTCGAGCCCGCAGACCGTTCCGCCCACGCAGGGGCGCCGCGGCCTCCTCGGGCTGCTCGGAACGCTCGGCCGCGAGCCTGAGGCCGCGGCCGGCGCGACGTCCATCGGCGGCGCGCTCGGCCGCGTCGGCGCGATCGCGCGGCAGCGGGGGATCGTCGCGCTCGTCTCCGACTTCCGCGGCCCGCTCGACTGGCGCGCGCCGCTGTTGCGCGTGCTCGACCGGCATGACGTCCTCGCGATCGAGATCCGCGACCCGCGCGAGCAGGAGCTCCCCGATGTCGGCGAGCTCTGGCTCGTCGACCCCGAGACGGGCCGCCAGGTTCGGGTCGACACCGGGAGCGCATCGCTGCGCGAGCGCTTCGCCATCGCCGCCGCGGAGGAGCGCAGTGGCGTGGCGCGCGTCCTGTCGGCGCTCGGCGTGCCGCACGTCGTCCTCTCGACGAGCGGCGACTGGCTGCGGCCGTTCGCTGCGTTTCTCGGCGGTCGCCGGTGAGCTTCCAGGACCCGGTCGCGCTCGCTGCGCTCGCGGTCCTGCCGTTGATCGCATTTGTGTGGATCTCGCTCGACCGGCGGCGCCGCCGCGCTGCGAGCGCGTTCACGAGCCTCGCGCTCCTGCCGAACCTCGTCGACCGATCGCCAGGCCGGCTGCGGCTCGTCCCGCCCGTGCTCTTCCTCGCCGCGCTGGCGGCGCTCGTCGTCGGCTTCGCGCGCCCGCATGCGAACGTTCGCGTGCCCCGGCACGAGGCGACCGTCGTCCTCGCGATGGACGTCTCGTTCTCAATGCAGGCGAACGACGTGAAGCCGACGCGGATGATCGCGGCTCAGCGCGCCGCGCTCGCATTCGTCGACCGCGTGCCGGACACGTATTCGATCGCGCTCGTCGGCTTCGGCAGCCGCGCATACGTCGCCGTCCCGCCGACGCGCGACCGCACGCTCGTGCGGCAGGCGATCGCCAACCTGACGCCGGGCGAGGGAACGGCGATCGGCGACGCGGTCGCACTCGCCGCCCGGCTTGGCTCGAGGCAGCGGTCAGTGGACGGTGTCGTCCCGCCCGAGTCCGTGCTGCTCCTCTCGGACGGCGCTCCGGACGGCGGCCGGACGCAGACGGCCGTGGCGGTGAAGCAGGCGAAGGCGCTGCACGTCCCGGTCTCGACCGTCCTGCTCGGAACGGCGAGCGGCGTCGTCGAGAAGAGGGTCACCGGCGGGTACACGGCGCAGGTGCGCGTACCGCCGAGCCCGGGGACGCTGCAGTTGATCTCACGGCAGACGGGAGGCGAGTTCTTCCGGGCCACGTCGGCAACGGCGCTCGACACGGTCTACCGGCACCTGGCCACCCGCGTCGGCCACCGCACGGAGAGCCGCGAGGTGACGGATCTCTTCGCGGTCGGCGCGCTCGTGCTGCTGCTCGCCGGCGGAGTCTTCTCCGTGCTCCGCTTCCGGAGGGTCCCGTGAGACGGGCGTTCGTCCTGGCCACCGTGTGCGCGGCCGCGGCCGTCGCCGCTTCTTCGGCCGGAGCGACGAACGAATGCCGCGGCCTGAAGGTCTGCGTCCCGGTCGTCGGCCCGTGGGTGGTCACGGCCGGCGGCGCCCAGGTGTCCTTCCAGCTCTCGTGCCCGAAGCGGTTCGTCGTGGCCGGTCTCGACGCCGAGCTCAGCCGGGCCGGCGTGGACGTCACGTTCCGCGGCTCGCTCGGTACCCCGGTCAATCCCGGGATCACGACGTCGAGGTCGGCCGAGTTCCTCGCGCGTCTGCTCGCAAGCGGCGCAGCGGCGACGTTCCGTCCGCACATCGGCTGCGTCCCCGCCTCCGGCGGGGGGCAGCGCTTCCCGACCGTGCACCGCACGGTCCGGCCGGGGCAGCCGCTCGTGCCGACGGTCGTGCAGCTCTCCGTCGTGTCGGGCGTGCATCCATACATCGAGCGGTGCCCGGCCGGGAAACACCTGCTCGGCGCGACGCACGCGATCGGGTTCTACGGCCGGGCGCCTCCGTCGGCCGCGCTCGTGCGGAGCGTCACGGTCGCGCAGGCGGTTCGAGCCGGCACGATCCATCTCGTCGTGCGCGCCGCGCCGCTGCCGGGCGTGTACGCGATCGTGCAGGTCGACCTGGACTGCGCATGAGCTTCGGCAGCCCGCTCATGTTCCTCCTGCTCCTCGTCGTGCCGCTCGTGATCGGCCTGCACGTGCTCGCGGGGCGGCAGCGCATGCGGTACGCGGTGCGGTACACGAACGTCGACGTGCTCGCATCCGTCGCGCCCGGCCGGCCGTGGTGGAGGCTCCTGCCGTCGATCGTCTTCCTGCTCGCGCTGACGACGCTCTGCATCGCGGCCGCGCGCCCGCGGGTGCACACGCTCGTGCCGAGCGACCGCGCGACCATCATCCTCGTGCTCGACGTCTCCGGCTCCATGCAGGCGAATGACGTGAAGCCGAGCCGCCTCGCCGCGGCGCAGCAGGCGATCAACGTCTTTCTCGACCGCGTGCCGAAGCGGGTGAGGGTCGGGCTCATCCTGTTCGCGGGCGTGCCGCAGCAGGCGACCCCGCCGACGACCGACCATGCTCTCGTCGCGCAGGCGGTGAACGACGCCGACGTGTTCCAGGGCGGCTTCGGCGGCACGGCGATCGGAGATGCGCTCGCCGCGGCGGTGAAGGCCGGGATCGCGTCGGCGGGCATCCAGGGCTCCCGCGGCCTCGCCGTCCATCACCCGGCGGCTGCGCGCGGCGCGGCAAGCACGCTCGTCACGATCCTCTTCCTTTCCGACGGGCACCAGAATCGCGGCACCTTGCGGCCGCTCGAGGGCGCGGCGGTCGCGAAGAAGGCAGGCATCCCGGTCTTCACGGTGGCGCTCGGCACCATCGGCGGGAAGATCACGAACTTCAACTTCGGCGGAGGCGGCGGGTACACCGGCAGCTTTTTCGGCGGCGGCCCGGGACTGCGCCAGGCGCTCGCTCCCGACCCGAAGACGCTGCACGCCATCGCGACCGAGACCGGCGGCCGCTTCTACTCGGCGAGATCGGCCGGGGCGGTGCAGGCGGCCTACGCGAAGCTCGGATCGAGCCTCGGCCGCGTTCCCGGGCGCAGCGAGGTGACGGTCGACTTCGCCGCCGGAGCCGCCGCGCTCCTGCTCATTGCCGGTGTCCTCGGCGC
>Ga0070741_10005103_pt1 | contig 29640 bp, 22 predicted proteins | sample Coa_R1_4_FD_66440 | JGI IMG/M metagenome (GOLD analysis project Ga0070741, IMG submission 66440) | Surface soil microbial communities from Centralia Pennsylvania, which are recovering from an underground coalmine fire - Coalmine... | ecosystem: Environmental > Terrestrial > Soil > Unclassified ... | reverse complement strand
GTGGAATCGATCTGGGTCTCCAAGGCACCAGTTCGAGCGTGATCACCGCCGGCGCAATGATCGTGAACTCCTCGGGTTCCAGTTCAGTGCAGCTAACCGGCGGCCCAACGCCCCAGGTTGGACTGCTGGAAATTGCCCAAGACGGAAGCGTCCAGGGGAAAGTGGCGCCCAGTTCGAGCGGTGTAAAGTTCATCAACGTTCCTCAAGTGCCCGACCCAACCCTCTCGATGAACCGGGGGAATCAACCCACGGTCCCGACTTTACAGCAAGTCGTCAATAATACGCCAGGGCAGGTTGTCTACGGCGTCCCGGGAGGGTTTAGCAACACGACGCTGACGCCCGGCGCTTACATAGGCGGCACGTACAATCCGTCAAGTAAACTGTTCGACATTTCGGGAGCGCCGATCACTCTCACCAATGTGACATTTAACTCGGGCGGCAAACCGGGGACCTACATCTTTTTCGGTGGCCTCAACCTCGCTGGAAACGTCAAGCTCGACCAGGGCACATATGTCATCGCCGGCGTCTCTAATGCCAGCAATCCCATACTCAGCTTGCAGGGATCTAGTCAGCTCAACTTGACAGACGGCGTCAGCGGTCCTGGGCCCGGCAGCTACCGGGGAGAAATGCTTTTGCTCACCCGTCCCGACTACACGCCGGACGGATCGGGATCGAATGCCGTGAAGCTTTTGCCGCCCGCCTATAGTCCTCCGATTCAGGCCATGACGAGCCTTTTTACGGTTCAGGCGGGCGTTCCGGCAGTACAACCATCGCCGGGCACGCCGTGGGCGGCGGTCGCCAACTGGGGCTTTGGCGGAATTTCGGAGTCGAATTCGGGCAAGGGAAATCTATCGGTCAACATCACGGGGCTGGAGAATTATCCGGCCTGCGATCCGGGCGTATGCGAGTCTCCGGCCACGAATCCACTGAATAACTCGAATTACCTGTACCAGCCGGCGATTGTGTGGGTGGACCGGCGCAACACCCCGCTCGCAAACAGCGCTATTAATTCCGCAGGCCTTCCCTGGCCCACGCCCGGTGGATCGGTCTGTCCCACTGCCACTTTTCTAGCGCCTTGCCCAACACAGAACACAGCCACCTGGGATGCGCAAGGATCGCCGCCCGCCGGGTTCAACGGGATGATTTACATGCCGCAAGGCTCGCTGATGAACATGCAGGGCGGCGGTGCGACAAGCCAGCCGACTCTGATCATCACAGGGGCCATGAGCCTCAACGGTAATGCAACCATAGCCCTGGTTTCGCCCAAGACGCCGGCTTTACAGACTCTCGTCTCCCTGATTCGCTGATATGCCGCAGAACGCCACAGCCCGCCGCAGCCTGTTGCCTTCGTTGAGCGACATGATTTTCTCGACGACGCTGGCGTTCCTTTTCCTTTTCGGCAAAGGAGCGACGACGCTGCTGGGCGATTCCGACACGGGCTGGCATATCCGCACCGGCGAGTGGATTCTCCAAAATCACGCGGTTCCCCGGCACGATTTGTTTTCCTTCTCCAAGCCGGGCGGCGAGTGGTTCGCCTGGGAATGGCTGAGCGATGTCCTGTTCGCCCTTGTACACCGTTATGCGGGCCTGGCAGGCTTGGTCCTGCTGGCGGGGCTGGTGATCGCGCTGGTGTTTACGTTCCTGTACCGATTCATGGTCCGGCGCGGCGCCAACGTGCTGCTGGCCACCGCCCTGGCGGTCACCGCCTCTTACGCCGCCTCGATCCACTGGCTCGCCCGCCCGCACATTTTCAGTTGGGCGTTCGCGTTGATTTTCTACTGGGTGCTGGAAGAGGCGCCGGTCGAGCGAAACGCGATTTTCTGGCTGGCGCCTTTGACCATACTATGGACGAACTTACACGGTAGTTTTGTCGTTGGTCTGTTTTTGATCGCGCTCTACGGGGCCGGCGAACTGGTGCAAGCCGCGCTGGCTGCGGGAGAAGACACGGCGGCAATACGCCGCGGGGCGCTGCGGCGGGCGGGCCGCTACGCGCTGCTGTTGGCGGTCTCCGGAGCGGCCAGCCTGGTGAATCCTTACTTCTATAAGGTTCATGTCCACATCTTCGGCTATCTGAAGAACGCCTACATTCTGGACCACATTACCGAATTCTTTTCGCCCAATTTCCACGCCGCGCCGGAACGCTTCTTTGAAATCCTTCTGCTAGGCGGAATTGCGAGCGCGCTCTGGGCCTGGCGGCAAGGGCGCTATACCGAGGCCCTGCTGGTGGTCAGTTTCGCCCACTTCAGTCTTCAGTCCGCGCGGCACGTCCCGCTTTATGCCATTCTGGCCGCACCGCTGATCGCTGCCGCGCTGACCGACTCGCTGGCTCCGCACCACACTGCGTCCTGGGCAGCCTGGGCTCGCGGGCTGGCGGGCGCGTTCGGGCGTTTCGGCGAGGACATCGCCAGGATGGACCGGGCGCCGCGGGTCTATGCGGCTTCCGCCATGGTCACGCTCCTGGTTGTGGCAATGCTGTGGTCCCCGGCTTCGTCTGCCGGTTTGCAGGATTTTCATCCCCGGTTCAACCCGAAACTGTTCCCCGTGGCGGCGGCGGACTTTCTGGAAAGAAGTTCTTTCTCGGGCAACGTGTTTTCCACCGATCAGTGGTCGAGCTATTTGATTTATCGCGAGTTTCCGCGCGTCCGGGTGTTCATGGACGGGCGCAGCGATTATTACGGTCCGAAGCTCGGCGAGCTGTATCTGGACCTCATCAACGTGCACCACGCCTGGGAGCGCACTTTCCAGCAATACGGAGTCGAAACCGTCGTGCTGCCGGTGGATTCCGGCCTGGTGGGCGCGTTGAAGGAGTCGCCTCACTGGAAAGTCGCCTACGACGACGGGATCGCTATTGTTTTTGAACGTGCCGCAAGCGCGCCGGCCCGATTGGTGGCCTCCGTGCGCGGCGCAGGCCGGCGGGAGCAGTAAGCCCGCCCAGAAACAACTGAAATCAACGCCGGGCGGAAGCGCTGCAAACAACCGGCGCGTTTTTTTGGAGGTAATCATGACATATCTCAAGTTTCTTGCCAGGAATTTCTGGCGAGGAGAAGACGGGCAGGACACGATGGAATACACGCTGTTGCTGGGGTTCGTTGCGCTGGCGGCGGCGGCCATCTTCCCGTTCGTAACCAGCAACATCAAGACCATCTGGCAAATTGCGAGCAACCACCTCTCAAATGCAGCCAGTGCCGCGCAGTAGCGAATCGCAGAGGCGCAGAGAAGCAGAGATTGAAATGCTCTCTGCCTCTCCGCGCTTCTGCGAGGCAGCCGTTGCGCCTGAGTAAGAGTCGCCTCTGGAAAAGGGAGGCGGAATGAGCGAAGCGATCACAAATCCGAAGGAGATTGAGTCTATGCGAAAAACCAAGAACATACTATGCAGTTTCTGGAAACACCAGGACGGGCAGGATACGATGGAATACACGCTGTTGCTGGGGTTCGTTGCCCTGGCGGCGGCGGCCATCTTCCCGTTCGTGACCAGCAATATCAAGACTATCTGGCAAATTGCGAGCAACCATCTTTCGAACGCAGCCAGTGCCGCAAAGTAGAGCGCTCCGGGCGCATGGAGGCCCCCCCAACCTCCATGCCTGCGGCTTGAATCAAAAAGCGCGGATTGCGACAAAGCCGCGCAGAATTTCATTGGGAGAGAGCGGGATGCGGGAACTTCTGGGAAGGTTTACACAAGAACAAGATGGACAGGACACGATGGAGTACACCCTTTTGCTGGGTTTTGTCGCGCTGGCGGCGGCAGCCATCTTCCCGGTTTTTGCCAACAATCTGAAGACTATCTGGCAAATCGCCAGCAACCATCTTTCCAACACGGCCAGCGCCGCCAAATGAGCGGCGCTGGGAATAAGGGTGTCTCATGAACAAACGCCTATTGACGGTGATCGGATTTTCTCTTTGTGTAGCGGCGGCGGCCACGCTGCTGCTCTACAGCCTGATTTCCAGCCGGCTGCACAGCGGCGCTCCGGCCGCGCCTGCCCAGCAGATCGTGGTGGCATCGCGCGATTTGCACCGCGGCGAACTTCTGAAGGATTCGGATATCGGCGTGGTTCGATGGGGTACGTCGATCCTGCCGAAGGGGTCCTTCACCGACAAATCGAACGTGGTGGGCAGGGGCGTCCTAGCCGAAGTCGCAACAGGCGAACCGGTGCTCGAGTCTCATCTTGCGCCAAGGGAAGCAGGGGCCGGCCTGGCGCCTGCTATTCCGATCGGGAAGCGGGCGGTCTCGGTGCGCGTGAACGAAGTAGTGGGCGTCGCCGGCTACGTGCTGCCCGGGTCCCGGGTGGATGTCCTGGTCACCGGCAACGCTCCGGGCCAGAATCAGCAGGGTCCCGAGATCCGAACCGTTCTCCAGAACGTGGAAGTGCTTTCGGCGGGAACCAACATCCAGCACGACGCGGAGGGCAAGCCGGTGCAGGTTCCCGTGGTGACGCTGCTGGTCACTCCGGAAGAAGCTGAGGTTCTGAGCTTGGCCAGCAACGAGACGCGGATTCAGCTTGTGCTCCGCAATCCTTTGGATTCCAACAAGGCGGAAACCAAAGGTACAGCGGTGGCTCGCTTGTTCCGTACGGGGCCGGCGCCCTCGGATACGCCGGCTCCCCCGAAGCCGCGGAAGGTAGTGACGAAGATGGTGGCGCCGGCGACTCCGCCCCCTCCGCCGCCACCGCCGCCGATTGTCGTGGAGCTGTTGAAGGGGCCGAGCCGGACAAGCGAGAAATTCAAGACAGAGGATACTCCGGGTGAGAAGCTGCAATAGCGCAGCGCACGGAAACGCCCGAAGAAGGAGCGCGGTTTGACACTGAAGGCTAAGCGGTTGGGCTCATGGAAATTCTGGTGGAAAGCCGCCCTGGTCTGGACGGCTTGCGCGGCCTTGTGTTTCGGCCAGGCCGCGCCGGCCCCTCAGGCTACGCGGGAGCTTTCCGTTCTGGTCGGCAAGTCGGTGATGATTGATTCCACTCCGATCATTCAACGTGTCTCGGTCGCCACGCCCGAAGTGGCGGACGCGATCATCGTCGATCCCCACGAAGTGCTCATCAACGGGCGCGCGGCGGGCGCCACTAGCCTTATTCTTTGGCAGGAAGGCGGCGGGCGCATTTTCTTCAACCTGACGGTGCGTCCGGATTTGCAGCCGCTGGCGCAGCAGATTCAGGAATCTTTTCCCGATGGCAACGTGCACTTGAGCTACGAAAACAATACATGGTTTCTGCGTGGAACGGTGCGCGACACGCAAGCGGCCGAGCGGGCGCAGGCGATCGCGGCCACGGCGGGAAAGGTCGTGAACTTGCTACAGGTCGAGGCTCCGCCGGCGGAGCCCCAGATTATGCTGAAGGTCCGGTTCGCCGACGTGGACCGGGCGGCGGTTCAGGAACTGGGCGCGAATATTATCAGCACCGGGGCGCTGAACACCATCGGCTCGACAACCACAGGCCAGTTCCAGGGCGGGCTTCAGCGCAACCAGATCGGCGGAGCCAACGCGGCGCAGGTCCCTTTTACCGTGACGGATCTGATGAACATCTTCGCCTTCCGGCCCGACCTGAACATCGCCGCGACGATTCACGCTCTCGAGCAGAAGAGGCTGCTTCAGATCCTTGCCGAACCGAACCTGATGACCGTTAACAACCGCGAAGCGACGTTTTTGGCCGGCGGCGAGTTCCCGTTCCCGGTGGTGCAGGGCGGAGCCGTGGCGGGCGCGGTAACTATTCAGTTCCGCGAATTCGGCGTGCGGATCGGCTTTCTGCCAGTCATTACCCCGCGCAATACGATCCGGCTGCGGGTGCGGCCTGAAGTGAGTTCGCTCGATTTTACGAACGCCCTGACCTTTCAGGGGTTCACGATCCCCGCTCTCAACACGCGAAAACTGGATTCGGAGGTGGAACTGGCCGACGGCCAAAGCTTTATTATCGGCGGGCTGCTGGACAACCGGGTGATTGAAAGCTTCTCCAAGATTCCCGGGCTGGGCGACATACCGATCATTAAGAACCTGTTCCGCAGCAAGTCGCTCACCCGGAGCAACACCGAGCTGATGGTGCTGGTGACGCCCGAGTTTGTCCGGCCGTTCAATGAGGGAGAAGCCCCTCCGCCGCCCAAGATGGACCGGCCGAATCTTGAAATTCCCGGCCAGCACCCGGCGGAGAATCCGCGGGTAAAGGGTGGGGCCGGCGCACAGGGGGCGAACCGTTGAAACCGTTGAGCCTAGCGCTGATTCTCGAACGGCCGAGCTTTCGGGAGCAGGTCCTCCAGGAGCTAAAAGAGATCCCTGTCCGCGTCGTTCTCGACCAGGGGGGCTTTGGCGCCTGGCATCTGGTGCACGAGCGAATCGAACGGCTCCAGCCGGATGTGATTTTAGCGGATCTGGGCGAACAGCCCGATGAGCGTTTCTCGTACATCCAGCTCATGCGCACGATGAGCCATCCGCCGGCCGTGGTCGTGGTTCACGATTCGAGCGACGCCGGGGTCATTCTGAAGGCGATGCGGGCGGGAGCGGCGGAGTTTTTAACCATGCCGCTCGAGCCAGGCGCACTGGTCAACGCCCTGGAACGTATTTCAGCGATTGCGCCGGGCGCTTCCGGCTCTAAAGCCGCGGGCGGGCGCCTCCTGGCGTTTGTTTCGGTAAAAGGCGGCGCTGGCGCAACGACGCTCGCGTGCAATGTGGCTGCCGCGCTGGGAAGATCCACCAAACAGGAAATCTTGCTGGCCGACCTGGATCTGGAGACGGGTAATGTGGCGTTCGCCATGAAAGCCGGATCCCAGTACAGCATTCTTGACGCTTGCCGGAACATCAGCCGGCTTGACGTGCACTACTGGAAGGGGCTTATTTCCAACGGCCAGCCGAACCTCAACATCCTGACTGCGCCGTCGGATCTGCGCGGGTTCGATAATCCCCAGGGCGTTGAAGTCCGCCAGGTTTTGGGCTTTGCCCGAACCATTTACGCTTACAGCGTCCTGGATATGCCGAGCAGCTTGAGCCGCTTGACCCTGGCGGCGCTCGAAGATGCGGACAAGATCTTTCTGATCACCACAACAGATCTGCCTTGCTTGCACCTTGCGAAGAGGGCGTTGCAGAAATTGAATGCGGCCGGGCATCCGCTCGACCGCGTGGCGCTGGTCGTGAACCGGAGTTCGCGGCACGATGAAGTGCTCCCGGAAGACATCGAGCGCAACCTGGGAGTACCGGTCTTTTGGCGCTTTCCGAACGATGCAAAAAGCGTGACGGAATTTTATGTCAAAGGCGGCGTGATTTCTCCGAATTCGGACCTCGGAAAATCAATCACGAAATTCGTCGCCAAGATCTCCGGACCGCCCTCCTTGCCGGAGGCGGGCAAGAAGTGGTCTTTGCTCGGATTGTAGAAGAGCGCCGGCGAGACGCCGGCGTGAAGGGGGTCGAGAAAATCTATGGCCACAAGCACATTTCATTCACCATCAGGCACTAGCTGGGAAGACCGGTTGCTGCTCCGCAGCAACCCTTCGGCGGAGCATCTGGAGCGAAAGTTCGCCCTGCACCGCAAGTTATTGGACAAAATCAATCTGGAAAAACTCAGTTCCATCAACGGCCAGCGCATGCGCAACGAAGTTCGCGCGGCCGTCACCGGCCTGGTCGAGGAAGAAAAAACTCCTTTGAGCCTGGTCGAAAAGGAGCAACTGATCGAGGAAGTGCTCGATGAGGTTTTCGGCCTCGGACCGCTCGAGCCGCTGCTTCAGGACCCGACTATCAGCGACATCCTGGTGACAACGCCCCGCCTGGTGCATATCGAGCGCGCCGGGAAGTTGTATTTGACGCCCGTGCAGTTTAAAGATGACGCTCACTTGCTCCGCATCATCGAGAAGATCGTCTCGCGGGTCGGGCGGCGCATCGACGAATCGTCTCCTATGGTAGACGCCCGCCTCCCGGATGGATCGCGCGTAAACGCCGTGATACCTCCGCTGGCCGTGGACGGCCCGCTTCTGTCAATCCGCCGCTTCGGGCGCGATCCTCTGACGCACGAGGATCTGGTTAAGAATCTGACCCTCACCAAAGACATGCTCCAGTTGCTCAAAGGATGCATTCAGGCCCGGCTGAACATCGTCATATCCGGCGGAACGGGCGCCGGCAAGACCACGCTGCTGAACGCCCTTTCGGCGTTTATCGGGGTGGATGAACGAATCGTCACCATCGAAGACGCCGCCGAGTTGCAGTTGAAGCAGATCCACGTGGCGCGCCTGGAGACGCGGCCGCCGAATATCGAAGGCCAGGGGGCTGTGCGCCAAAGGCAGTTGGTGATCAATGCGCTCCGCATGCGGCCCGACCGAATCATCGTCGGCGAGGTGCGCGGCGAGGAAGCGCTGGACATGCTCCAGGCCATGAACACCGGCCACGACGGCTCCCTGACCACAATTCACGCCAACAGTTGCCGGGATGCCATCAGCCGCCTGGAAACGATGGTCGGCATGGCGAACTCGAACATTTCTCCGAAGAGCGTCCGCCAGCAAATCAGCTCGGCCGTCGATCTGTTTGTGCAAATCGCCCGGCTGAGCGACGGGACGCGGCGCGTCACGCACATCACCGAATGCGTCGGCATGGAAGAGGACACGATCACCCTGCAAGACGTGTTCGTTTTTGACCGGCTGGGCTTGACCAACGAGCGGCGCGTGATCGGGCAGTTCCGGGCGACCGGCATTCGTCCCAAGTTCGCGCAAAAGCTCAAAGCCTCGGGCATTCAGCTTCCACCGGCCATGTTCGAGACGATCACCCACATTCAGTGACGCCGCAGAAAGGCGGCAATGAGGTAGATCATGTTACCGACGATCATTTTGGTCACGGCGTTTCTGATGATCTTCGCGGTTTCCGCGATCGCTGCTTCGGCGGCATGGAACGTCGTAGAGAAGCGGCGCCAAAAAGCTCTGGACTCCCGGCTCCAGCGCACAATCGAGCAGGATGAGGAGGCGGACCCGGATCTGCTCAAGAAGGATACGACGAGCATACTGCCTTTTTACGGCCAGCTATTGGAGAAGTTTGCCTTTACCAGAACCTTGCAGCAATACCTTGCCCAGGCAAACCTGAAGTGGTCGGTCGGGCTGTTGACCGCCATGATGCTCGTGACGGCCTTCCTGGCGTTGAATATTTTGATCCGCCTTTCGTGGTTCCCTGGCTATCTGATCCCGCCCGCCGTGCTGCTGGCCGGGATGATCCCTTACGGCTACGTGATGCGGAAGCGGAGCAAACGGCTGGCGAAATTCGAGGAGCAGTTTCCCGAAGCGCTTGACTTTCTATCGCGGGCCATGCGCGCCGGCCATGCCTTCTCCATCAGCCTGGAACTGCTCTCCGAGGAGGCCATGGACCCAGTGTCTACCGAGTTTCGCCGCACGTTTGATGAGCACAACCTCGGGTTGCCGCTGGAAAACGCCCTGCAAAACCTTGCCGTCCGGGTGCCGCTGCTCGACGTTCGCTTCTTTGTGTCGGCCGTGATGCTCCAAGCCAGGACCGGCGGGAATCTGAGCGAAATTCTCCTGAAGCTGGCGCAGGTGATTCGAGAACGGTTCAAGTTGAGAGGTCAGGTCAGGGCTCTAAGCGCCCATGGCCGGCTCACGGGAAAGGTCCTGACCGTGCTGCCGGTGGTCGTTGTGCTGCTCATGATGGTAGTGAACCCCGAATACATGGTGGCCTTGGTCAAGTTTCCCATTGGAAAGCACCTGATCGGCGCAGCCATTATCATGCAGGGCATCGCCTTTTTGTTTATCCGCAAGATTGTGAATATCGAGGTGTAATCATGTCTTTGCTGATCTTGGGGCTAGTGTGGTTCGTACTGGTGGCCGGAGTGATCAGCCTTGTGGGGTACCGCTATTGGGTGAAACCCGCGGCCTACATGGACCGGGTGGGCGCCCAGACCTTCGATCATCTCGCGGATTACATCGAAGACGGACCCGATGAACTGGGGGTCACGAAGCTCGTACAGAGTCTCGGTGAGGCCGTTCCTGTATCTCCCTCTACCGTGCGGAGACTCCGGCGTCGTTTGATCACCGCCGGCTATCGTTCCGAATCCGCGGTGGCGGTTTTTTCCGGTTTGCGCGTGCTCTGCGCGGCGGGTTTGGCTTTGCTTTCAGCCATCGGGCTGGCGATTACCCACTTGCTTTCGGGCCAGATGATATTGGCGCTGTCGCTTCTCGCTGGCCTGCTGGGGTATGCGCTTCCAAACGAGATTCTGCTGATGTTAATACAGCGCCGGCGGCGGATTCTTCGGCACTCCCTCCCGGATGCCCTGGATTTGCTTGTGGTTTGCGTGGAATCGGGACTGGGTCTCGATCAGGCCATACTGGATGTGAGCAAAGAGCTGAGTATCACCCATCCTCAGCTCAGTGATGAATTTTCCCTGGTTACCCTGGAGCTTAAAGCGGGCAAGAGGCGCTCCGAGGCCTTGCGGAACCTGGCTGACCGGACCGGAGAGGACGAGTTCAAGAAGCTCGTCAGCATCCTGATACAAACCGATCGTTTCGGGACCTCCATCGCTCAGGCGCTGCGCAGCCACGCTGAGTTTATGCGCGTCAAGCGCCGCCAGATCGCAGAGGAAAAAGCAAATAAAGTCGGCGTCAAGCTGGTCTTCCCTATTTTCTTTTTCATTCTTCCGTCGATGTTTTTGGTGACGGTAGGTCCGGCATTATTAGAACTGATCTTCGAGTTTTTCCCGTGGATGAAGACGGTCCAATGATGCGGCCTCGCTGCAAAGTAGTGTAGACTACCTCGATGCGGAGGAAGAATGGACACAACAACCGTAAGAATTGTCTGCGCTGTATTGGCGGTGATTTTGCTGGGTATCATCATCATACGCCGGCGCAGTAAGCGGGAAGAATAGAGCGCTTTCACCTCGACTGGTAAGGCGCGGGCCTCGCGCCGGCTGAGGCGCCAGCGCGCTCGGTTTTTCGAGAATCGTTGGAGCTCGACTCATGTCTGGGGCGGCGTCATTACCGGTAGTCTTGAAACAGTCATCTCTGACTCCGGCGGCGCGGCGCGGGCAGCGCGTCCTGGAGTTCACCGCTGCAACCCTAATAGCCGCGATATGGATCGGCTTCGTCTTCTGGCAGTCTGCTGTCCGGAAGGTGGCTGCGGATTTTGCGCCTTTTTACTGCGCCGGAAAAATCCTGCGCGCCGAAGGCCCGCACGCGCTCTATGACTGGGCTGTCATTCGAGAACAACAGATGCGTCTGTTCCCGGAGGAGCGCAGGACTTCGCCGTTTATCCGCCCGCCTTTTTACGCCCTTGTTTTGTCGCCGTTCAGTTTGCTGTCTCCCGGCCGGGCGCTGCTGGTTTGGTTGAGTCTGAATATCCTAGCGCTGGTTGTCGCTTTGTTCTTGAGCGCCCGGGCTATGAACATGGAATTTTCCGCACTGAGCTGGCATACTGCTATCTTTTTCCCTGCCCTCTACGCCGTCTTCAACCGCCAGGATGTGCCGCTTGTGCTTCTGCTGGCGGCCGCCGCTTACTTATTGCTGGCCCGGGATCGCCCTTTCAGCGCCGGCTTAGCGTTGTCCCTGTGCGAGATCAAGTTCAATCTCCTGCTCCTGGTCCCGCTGTGTTTTCTCATCAGGAAGAACTGGCGTGCGCTGGCAGGGTTCGCCGTCGGCTCATCGGTTCTCTTGCTCATCTCGACCTTCCTGGTGGGGCCGGCCGGGATGATTGAGTACGCGCGAATGCTGATCCAGCGCACTCCGCCGCAAATGGAGTTCCCCGAACGGACGGCGAACGTCGCGAGCCTCGTTGCCAATACCTGGGTGCAGGTTCCCCTAATACTGTCTGTGGCGGCGGCCGTCATAACAGCCGCCCGCCGGCTGCCGCAACTCGAGGCAGTTTCCGCCGCGTGGTTGGGGTCGCTGCTCATTGTGCCGCATGTCTTTATTTCCGATTATCTGCTGGCTTTGCCTGCTTTGCTTTTGCTCGCGCGGCTTAACCCGGCCTGCCTGTTCAGCAGCCTGGTCGTTCTGTTTCCCGTGACGCCAATATTTATGGTTCGCGGCGACCGCTTCCTCCTACTGACGCCTCTGATGGTTCTGGTTTGCCTTGCAGGATCAGCCTTTCTTCCCGCTAAATCATGGAAAACAGCCGTGCAATGACTGCGGGATCTGCCGCGCATCCGGGTGGAGCCGTTCCCGATCCGCGCCGCAGAAAGCGACTGGCCTGTCTGCTGCTTTTTTCCTGCATATTTCTCTATAATTTCACGCGACACTACCTGGGCACATCCGATACAGTGCCGAACATGTATCTGCCCGTGAGCATTATCCTGCACGGCGATTTTTATCTCGATCGTTTCCCGACATTACCGAGGATAAACCAGAGACCACTTCCCTATTTTTTGCAATTTCGAAACGGCCGGGTGATATCCTCGTATCCCGTTCTGCCGGCAATCATGGCGGTCCCCGTTTATCTGGGGCCCGTGCTCTGGCTGAAGGCCGAGGGAATTTCCTACGGCAGCCCGATCTTTTCAGAAATGTGTATATTCTCGGCCAAGCTGGCTGCGTCGTTGATCGCGGCCTGCTCTGCCGTTTTTGTCTTTCTGACGCTGGCGGCTTATGCCTCACAGTCGAAGGCGTTCGCCTTGGCGCATTTATATGCGTTTGGGACATCCGCTTTCGCTATAGCGAGCCAAGCGTTGTGGATGCACGGGCCCGCCATGCTGTTCCTTTCGATTGCGGCTTACCTGTGGCTCTGCCGGCCAAAGCGGCTGATCGCCGCCGGCGCCATGCTCAGTCTGGCCGTTGCGGCGCGGCCCGTCATGATGGTGGCTGCCGGAATCTTCACGATGTATGTGGCCATGCGCCGCCCTCGCGAATTGCCGCGCTTTCTCGCCGTGCCGGCGGTGGTAGCCGCACTGTTACTCGCTTTTAATCTCCATTTTTACAACAGCCTCTCCGGCGGATACCGGGAGGTCAACGCGGATATGTTGCAACATCAACGATTGCCCTCCGTGTGGACCAGCGCAATTCCAACGGGGCTGGCGGGCCTGTTGATCAGTCCAAGCCGCGGTTTGTTTATCTTCTCGCCCTTTCTGCTTGCCGGATTCTGGGGAGGCATCCGCGTTCTGCGTGACAGCCGGTGGCGAGAATGGCAACCGCTGGCCCTCTCGGTTTTCGGCCAGGTGCTCCTTTTTAGCTGCTATTCCTCCTGGTGGGGGGGGATGTGCTATGGACCCCGCTTGCTCAGCGAGGCCTGTCCGTATCTGGTCTTGCTCATCGCGCCTGTAATTCCTGAAATTGACGCGAAGCGGTTGCGTCGCGTGACTTTTCAAGTTCTCGCGGCCGCGAGCATCTTCGTTCAAACCGCGGGGGCGATGCTCTGGACGGGAAACTGGTACGCGGATCCGACAGACGTGGACATCGATCACGCCCGGCTTTGGGACTGGAAGGACAACGAAATTACCCGCACGCTGCGTAATTATCGTTGGTCGCCGGAATCGCCGCACAAGCCCCCGTCCACAGAATCGTTGCCGCGTTAGCCGGCGCTCGCAAGCTGCGCGCGAGGGCTGCGACCCTACAGGCCCGGTTCGTTCTCCTTCACATTTCCGTTTCGCCACAGCCGGTCGCTGCCGCCCCCTCTGGGTTGCAGGTTCTTATCGTTGCCCGCCGCCGCCCGGAGGCTGCTACGATCTGTTTTTGCTCTGCGGCCACGGGGAGGTGAACTATCCAAAACCGGAAATGGATCAGCCTGTGCTACAAGTGGCAGGCGGCGGCCGTACAGTCTACGCCACGGATGGCATATGCGGGGATATTGGCTGTCTTTTTTATCTTCGCGTGGCTCACATGGGGTCACTGGGGAGAGTTTTCTAGGTACGACACCGGGCGGGAAATGTACGTGCCCTATGCGATCCTCCGGGGCAAAATGCTGTACCGGGACTTGTGGTATACGTATGGCCCCTTGGCGCCGTACTCGAATGCGCTGCTTTTTTACCTGTTTGGAACTCAACTCCGTGTCCTCTATCTCTGGGGTCTGACTCAGACGCTGCTTGTGGCCTTGACGCTGTTTGCCATCAGCCGGCGGCTGCTTCCCCTCGGCGCCGCTTTCCTGGCCGCCGGCTGCTTCTTGCTACAGGCGTTTCAAATCGACCTCTTTAACTTCGTTCTCCCTTATGCCTATGCCACGACCCTGGCATCCGTCTTCAGTTTGCTGGCGCTCTATTTTTGCGTTCGCCACAGCTTAGGAGAGCCGGGGCGCAATTTATGCGGAGCCAGCGCCTGCGCCGCCTTGGCTCTACTCACGAAACAGGAGTTCGGAGCAGCATCCTATCTCACGGTGGCGTTTCTCATCTCCGCCGACGCCATATCCGGACGCTCCGCTCGGAAGCTTGCGTCGGGCTTCTTGGTTTGTCTTCCGGGATTGCTGGTCAATGCCGGCGCTTATGGATGGTTTGCCTGGCGGCTATCACCGTCTTTTTTATTTTTGGAAAACCTGAATTCTCCCTTTTCCTATCACATGCGCGCAGTCGGAGCACAATGGATTCGCCGCTACGGGCTGCGCCTCGACCTGCAAGACATCGTCAGCTCAATGGTGACGGCCGTACTAGCGATGGCCGGCTGGTTTGTTGTCGCTTTCTTCTTTCGACAGTTATCCGCTCGCAGATGGGCTCTGCCGGCCCTCGGCGCCAGCCTGTTCACCGCCTGCGCCGCATTGCGGCTCTTTGGGCGGCAGGTCAGCGGTCCTCTTTACCTCTACGGCCTCCCGCTGCTGATGTTTCCTTCCGGAATGACCTGGCTTGCTGTCGGGGCGCTGTTTCTATCGCTGTTTCAGTGGCGGCGCAACCGGTTCGACCGCCGGCGCCTGAGCGTCGCCGTGGTTTGTTTTTATGCTTTGCTGATAGGTGTCAGGATCGCCTTTCTGGTCCTTCCCATTTACTATGGTGTTTATTGTAGCCAGGCGCTTTTTGTCGTCTTTCTCGTTGTCTTAGTCCGGATCACGGCGGGCGCTTGTGAAGATTTGAAAACTTTGCGGAGCCTCTCCGTTCGCCGCTGTGTATTGGCCGCAGAGGCCTTTGGTCTGTTCCTCACTCTTTTACCGGACCCTGGCGTCCATCCGGCGCTGGTTCGTACCAAGCATGGCGATATCTATGGGACGCCGGCGGAATCGGCGGTTTATAGACAACTCCTGTCGTTTATGGAGCAAAAGAAAGAGGCCGGCCAACGCGTCGTTGTTTTGCCGCAGGAGATTTCCCTTTATTTTTTTACCGACACGCTGGCGCCCACCCGCTGGTACGGGCTTCAACCGGGCGTGCTGGAGCCCGAGGGCCGGGAACGCGAGTATGTGGCCCAACTGGAGAAAGAAGATATTGATTATATCTTGCTCTCCAACCGCAAAACCGGCGAGTATGGTCTGCCTGATTTCGGCGTCGATTACTGCCGCACTGTTTATCACTGGATTGAACAGAATTACGAAGTGGTGGGCGAATTCGGCCGATTTGTCGGAGGAACAGAAGACGACTACGGGGTTCTGATCTACCAGCGCCGGCTCCGGCCGAAGTAGCACATACCGGCAAATCCATGTTCCCGCTCTGCGCCGGCCGAAAGCGCCGCCGGCGCGTCTTCCTGAATTTTTCTGAAGTTCTCCGGGGAATCTTCCGATTCTCAACATGAAAGGGGTAGGCGGCACACGGCATATGGCGTAGGCAGAACTACGAAGGAAGCTCGCTGACTCTTCGAATTTATCGAATGGAGCGGCCAGCCTGCGGCCAGGCCCTGGCGGCGGAAGAGCATGAATCAACAGGAACCGGCTGGCAGATGGAATCGGGAAAGGCATCCGCCAACGGCGGCTACACATTGCGGCGGTCGTCTCCGGCCCGTGGGAACGCCGGCGGACTGAAGTAACACCTATGAGCACTGCATTCCTAACACATTCAGGCCCTAAACAAACAGTGATCCAGGCCGCCAGTAGAATACTGGTTGTCGGCGGAGCCGGCTACATCGGCAGCGTGCTGGTTCGGGATCTTCTGGCCGACGGCTATGAGGTGCGGGTCCTGGACTCCCTGATTTACGGCGAAGAATCTCTCCAGGACCTCGCATCTCATCCCCGCTTTGCGTTGAGGCGAGGCGATTTTCGCCGCGTTGAGGACGTCGTACGGGCAGTCAGAGGCGTAGATGCCGTGATTCACCTGGGCGGGATTGTCGGCGACATGGCGTGCGCCTTTGATGAAAATCAGACGCTTCAAACCAACGTCGCCGCCACCCGGCTGTTAGCCGAAGTGTGCCGGGCTTTAGAAGCCGGCCGCTTTTTGTTCGCTTCCACGTGCAGCGTCTATGGAGCTGCCAGCAGCCCCGTCGATGAGCGCTCTGCGTTAAAGCCCCTCTCGCTTTACGCGGCTAGCAAGGCCGATGCAGAGCGGCTCTTGCTTGCGGCCCGTTCCCCCGGTTTTCACCCCTCCATTCTGCGGTTGGCCACAGCATTCGGATGGTCTTTCCGCCCCCGCTTCGATCTGGTTGTAAATCTGCTTGCGGCGAAGGCAGCGGTAGAGAAGCAAATCGTAATTTATAACCGCGAGCAGTGGAGACCCTTTATACACGTCGCCGATATCTCCCGCGCCTTTCGGGCCGTGCTCGCCGCACCCGTCAAACGGGTGAGCGGGGAAATTTTCAACGTCGGGTCAAATCGAATGAACGCCACCCTCGGACAGCTTGCGGAGCGAATCGCCGCAGTCTCGACCGGCCTGCAAATCGATTATGTCGACAACCCAGACGCTCGAAGCTATCGGCCAAGCTTTGAAAAAATACGGCAGGCGCTGGGATTTGAGTGCGCCATGTCCCTGGAAAGCGGAATTCGGGAAATCCAGAGCGCGCTCCGCTGCGGGCTGATCACCAGCTACGAGGAGCCCCGCTATCACAATGCGAAGCAAGCCTGCCTGCGCCGGGGAGAGCTGCCCAAAGAGAAGGAATACCCATTCACCGCCCTTGCGTTTGCGCCCAACAGCGCCTGGAGCGGCCGGGAAGGGGCAGCCGCAACAGGCCAGGGTACCGGAGCGGCGCCGGCCGTCTAGCCGGCTGCGCTCTTCTCTTCTTTCCGCGCCCGGCGTACTGCCGCGGGCGAACGGAAAGCAACCGGGCGTTGCCCTGCGCTGCGGCGAACTGCTTGCCGCGGCCTGATTCTCAACTTCCACCGGCGTATAGGATCGATCAAAGCCCGCTTCATCGTAACCGCGTAGCCGCTGTGGAACCAGAAGCGCCCAAACTGCTCGGGATGCTGGAGGTCCCGGTTTTCTACGCCGGCTGCGGTAATGCTCAGCCTCCACCGCTTTTCCACCAGGATGTCGGAAACCAGAGCGGGTATCACCTCTTCGAGCGCCTGCTCGGTTATCATCCCCTTGGCTAAAAGCATTTCCGCCAGCAGGTCATACAGGCTATAGAGCGCACGCCGCCACTCGATGAGACCCTTGGGATCTTTGATCCAGCCCATCTGAATCTGGCGGACTCCGGCGTCAATAGCGCTTTGCTCCGCCGGCGTGAACAGACCCCCCGGCGCGGCCGTTGCGGCCGCTTTGTTGAACTCCGCTTTTGACATTTCTCACCCCAATCCGCTTCGGCCAAAAGGCCCCCCGCGGCCCGCTGGCCGTAGTCCTCCGCCCGAATCCCGCATTTAGCGAAATGCAGGCAGGGCAGGAAGAAAATTCTCCAGATCCCACACGTCAATCTGGAAATACTGGCCGACTGTATAAGCGATATGCGCCCCGTCCGGGTGCGGGCTGATCAGCGACAACCCTCTTGCCGAAATGCCCGTTGTTTCGGGCGCTCCTCCTTCTGCTTTCACGCGAAACAACTCAGCCCCACCAGCGCGGCCCGTCTCCACAAGAAATAAGTAACGGCCGTCCACACTCCATGCGAGACCCTCTCTGGCAATGCTGTTTGTGAGGCGCACGACTTCCCTAGGCGCTCCCCCCGTTGAGCGCATGGTATAAATCACGTTCCGTTGCAACTCAGGATCCGCTACGCTGAAAGCAAGCATGCGGCCGTCGCGGGAAAGAGCCAGGTTGCGCAGAACCCAGCCGGCCGGCGCGCGATAGACTTCGCGGCCCTCTCCTGTCGCGACGTCGTACGACGTAATTGTGCCGAGGTTGGTGTTTTGATCCCCTCCCGCAACGAAAAACGAGCGGCCCTCCGGATGCACGGCGGCGAAGGGCAGGGTTACGTTGGAACGCGTAACGATCCGGAACTCCCCGGTTGCCAGATTTACCAGAGAAAAGGCGGCCCTGGCGCGGGTATCTGTGCCTTTAGCCGTCACCAGCAACGACCTGCCGTCGGGCATCCAGCGCACGGCCTGTCTCAAATCCAGGCTGGCTCCGGAGAAAATGCGCTCTGCGCCCCCTTCCATGGACCGGATCACAATATCGGCCGTGCCCACGCCGTACGCATGAGCCGGATTGCGATTCGAGAAGTAGGCCAGGAAGCGGCCGTCAGGCGACCACACAGGCGCGCTGTTTCGCCCGATGAAAGTTTCCACCAGCCGCACTGGGGATCCCCGCACCTTTCCCGTGGCCGGATCGATCTCGGCTTCGAAAATATCGTCCATTCCCCGGTGCTCCGCATAGAACAGCGCTCCCCGGCGAGTGATGCCGAGCGGCGTGATCTGTCCGAGGCCGCCTTTGAGAAGCTCCGGCGGGCCGGCTGGGCGTCCTTCGGCCACAGGAATCCCCCAGATCCCGACGGCTCCTGTACGCGTGCTGGCAAACAGCACGCTGCTTCCGTCAGGAGTCCATACGGGCGCGTAATCGTCAGCCGGATGCCGCACCAGAGGAAATTCCCGGCTGCCATCCGCTGCCATGATGAAAATATCTTGCTCCGGCCCTTCGTTGGATTGGGGAAGATCGTAGACTAGAAAGCGCCCGTCCGGTGACAGGCTCACACTGGTCGGGGATTGCCACTCGAGAGATTTCAACGGCCGGACGGCTCCGTTGGGAACGGAAACCCATGCCAGTTGGTTGGTGTCATCGCCGCGCGATAGCAATACGATCACCGATTTGTCATCGGAAGACCAGGCCCAGGGGATGATGTAATGCAGATCCGGATTTTGCAAGACGATTTGCGGCTGCGCCCCGGAAGGGCCGTCTGTTTCGACAACCCGTAGCTGGTGCCCATAGTTGGCAGTAGCCCAGGAATACGCCACCTTCTTTCCGTCGGCGGAAATTTTCGGCCATTCGGCGTACTCCGGGGAGTCCCTCCACGCGCCCTTTTGGGTCAAACGCCGGTTTTTACCGGTCGCCAGATCGCGAACGGCGACATCGCCCGTTTCCCAGTCCACAAAAGTCAGCAGCCGGCCGTCCGCTGACGGATTGCCGGAGTTGTCGGGCGCCAGCGCCCAGATTTTTCGGATCACGATTCCGGCGCTCGGAGAAGAACCGGACTCCAGCAACGCGATGCGCCGCCGGGCTTCTGCCGCCGCCTCCGGACGGTCCGCAAACTCCCGCAGGATTCTGCGATACGTGTCTATCGCCCTCTGCCTGCCCGCTCGTTCCCGGCATTCGCCCAAATAAAGCAGCGCCTGAGCCGCCAAATCCCGGTCTGGGCCATGGCTCAGATTCTCGAACACGACTGCGGCGGCCGCAGGATTATCTTTTTTCTGGAGTAAATCGATAGCCTGCTGGAATTGCTGATGAGACGGGTTGCTTGCGGAACGAATCGATGGACCAAGCGCCAAAACGACCGCTGCCAGCGCGATCCCGGTATTTCGCATCCCCGTCCTCGTAGCCTGATTTTACTACGAACAGAACAAGCCGCCTAGAGAACGCGGGAGACTCTCCAGAGAATAGCTGCGGCCGGTCCGGGGAGTCGAAGAGCCTGCCGGCACGGTTCCCTGGGGCGTCTGCCCGGAGAAGAAAAAGCCGGGCGCCGCGCAGGCGCCCGGCCTGAGAAGCATCCTGCCGTTTACCAATGCAATCGCAAGGCAAACCGGATAATGCGGTTGGTCGCATCCTGGGCAAACCGGCTGCCGAAAGAACTGTTGATCACCATGAACGTCGATGCGCTCGCGTTGCCGTCGGGCGCATTGAAGTGCGGCGTGTTGGTGATATTGAAGAACTCGGTGCGGAACTGCAATTTGAACCGCTCGGTCAGCGAGAATTCCCGGAACACGCTCGTGTCGAGGTTTACCATGCCGGGAGCACGGAGCTGGTAGAGGTTCATATTGCCGAAGTCGGCAAGCGTGCCGGTGCGGCGCGTTACGGGGGCAAAAGCTGTTTTGTCAAACCACTGGTCTGGAGTGCCCAGCTTCTTCACAATGGGATTGATCTGATCGGCGGTGAAGTTCCCCGATGTCACGGCCAACGGGCAGTTGCAGGCGGTAGCCGAGGAGGTCACATTGAACGGGCGGCCCGAGTACGCGGCGAAGATCCCGTTAAGCTGCCAATTGCCTGCCACGTGGCTCACTAATCCATTCGTGAGGTACCGCTTGCCTTTCCCGAAAGGCAGATCGTAAATATAAGACAACTGGAGATTGTGGCGCACATCAAAAAGCGAATTGCCGTAGTTCCGCCGTCGGAGCTCGGGCACCATGAAGACGATAGAGGCTCCCGTATCTCCGGTGCCATACATCCCGAGAGCGTGGGACCAAGTGTAAGCGCCCTTGAGCGTCAGGCCGTTGGTCACGCGCTTATTGATGCTGGTCTGCAAGGAGTGGTAGTTGCCGCTGAACATGCCATCTGAGAAGGAAGTGCTGGCCGTCCGTCCCGGGAATTTGATATTGAAGGGCTGGCCGGCAGTACCGGTTCCCGGAAGCGCAAAGTTTTCCTCAATGCTTCCGCGGACATGGGTCGATTCAGTACCTACATAACCCAAGGCAAAAACAATTTCGCTCGGCAACTGGCGTTCGACGAAGAAGTTCCACGACTGGAAATACGTCCGGACTACAGTCTTGGGGAAGAAGGTAATGCTGGCCTTCGGATCCGCCACGGCGGTCGGAGAGCCGGCTGGTGGGCCCACGATGGGCGGGATGCCCTCCTGCCAGGTGTCAAAGGGGGTGAAGCTGTTCGGACCGGTAAAGGTTCCGGTGATCGCATCCGGCCATTGCGCCCGGTTCCAGCCAAGGAACGGTTGTGGATCGATGTTGATGCCATAGCCGGTACGGATGACGGTTTTATCGTTGAGACGGTACGCGATTCCCACGCGCGGCGTGAACAACTTGTGGCTCGTGGTGATTCCCAGACCGCTGGGGTTATTTCCGTTGCCTCCCAGATACACAAGATTCGTATTGGGATCGTAGTTCTCGATGCCCGGGTGATGCGCGCCGGCGCGGTGCATCATGGGGAAAAGCTCATAGCGGATTCCGAGCGACAACGTCAGCTTCGGAGTCACCTGCCAGCGGTCGCGGAAATAGGTCCCAAACTGCCAGTCGATCGCGTAGGCCTCCTCCCACTGCACGCCCTTCACCCACTGCTGCACAGTGCCAAGCAAGTAAGCAGCCCAGGTGTTGAACTGGTTGGTGGGCGGGCCGCCGTTGAGCGCTGTCATGCCATCGGTGAAAAACGCATTCCCTTGAGTCGCCGGGCCGGGCTGGAAGTGGTTCAGTCGGTTATGAATGCCCTCAAAACCCCAGCGCAGGCTGTGGGTGCCCTTTTGCAGGCTGAAATTGTGCGTCATGTCGTAAACCATTTCATGGCGCTCAGCCGGCATCCAGTTGTCGAAGTTGCCCAGGCCTGAGTATTGATTATTCAGGTCGATTCGGATGTGCCCGCTCTGGTTGATATTCGGTCCATTGGTCCCGGGGATGCCGAGAACATCAAGGGCATAATTAGTTCCCCGAAGAGTCTGGTCCACGGTCTGCGCTTCCCGGCTCCAGCCGATGGTCATATCGTAGATGAAGTTCGGGCTGAAGGTCTTCGTCTGGCCAAACGTTGAGGTCTGCACCAGCGTGTTGCCGGCGCCCTTGCCGGTAGCTCCGCCGGTGCAAAGGCACTGGCCCTGGGCTTCGCCTAGTCCGCCGAGACCTCGAATGGCCGCTTTGAAAAGACCATATTTCAAGAACATGGTGTGAGTCGGGCTCAGGTTGTAGTTGCCTTTGCCTTCCACCTGGTCGCGGTTCGTAATGTCGTTGCCTGAGTTGAAGAAGTTATTGATGATCCCCGGCTGGTTGGTCGCCGGAATCAGGGACTGAAACTTCAGCGAAATCGGATTCAGCCGGCTCTGAGGAATGATGTTGTTGGGGAACTGCGTTCTTCCGCGGCCCGCCGAGTCTCCCGTGCCGGGATCGAAGATCGCGGTATTCGGATACTGGCTGAAATCCCCGGCCCGCTGATTGGCTGTGGGCAGCGTGTACAAGAGATTGAAATTCGTGCGTTCTTTTATGATGTCGTAGCTGGCGAAGAAAAAGAGCTTATCTCTCTTGATCGGGCCGCCGATTGTGGCGCCGTCATCGTTGATAATGTTCTTGGGAGTGCGCGCGCCTTTGAAGAAATAATCCTTCGCTATGAAGGCATTGTCCATGTGATACCCGAAAGCCGACCCGTGAAACTGGTTGGTGCCGGATTTCGTGGTCATAGTGATCGAGGAGCCGCCCGAGAGGCCCTGCTCCGCGTCGGCGGCGTCCGTCGTCACGTTCACCACCTCGATGCTTTCGGCCGCCGGGATATACATCGCGTGCGAAAGCTGGAGCTGCATAGTCAGCGTGCCGTCGATGCGCGTGCTGTTGTCCCGGCGGCTGGTGCCGTTGACGTTGGTCGCGAGCGAGCGCTGCGGGGAATCCGTATTCGCGTTCTGGAACCGGGCAGGCGTCGTTCCGGGCACCAGGTTGATCAGGCTCTGAAAGTTGCGGTAGCGGGGCAGCGGCAGATCTTGAATAATCGTCGCCGGGATCTCGGCGCTCACGTCAGCCTTGTCCGTTTGCAGCGTTACCGCAGAGGCCTCAACTTTCACTGTTTCGGCTACCTGTCCTACCTGCAAGGTCAGGTCGTGCCGCTGAACGGTGTTGACGTTCAGGATAATGCCCAACTGCGTGTACGTAGTGAAACCCGAAGCGGAGACGGTCAGGTCATATGTGCCGGCCGGCAGATTCTGGAACGTGTAGACTCCGGCGTCGTTCGTGGTCGTATCACGAACCAGCTGCGTACCAGTGTTGACGACTTTCACAGCGGCGCCGACGACCGCGCCCCCCGACGCGTCAGTCACGTTCCCCACCAGAGTTCCGTAGAGAACCTGCGCCTCGGCAACCGGCGCCAGAAGCAATGAAACCACGCACAGCGCCATCATCCCAACGGCTGCGCGAAGCAAACCCTGAGAACCTACACGCACATCCATATGGCCTCCCTGAGTTTTGAAAACCCGTCTCCTCACCCCCGCAGGGCGTTAAGATCCCCTGTTGGTCGTGCAGCAGACTAACCCTATCTCTTGTCTAGGTTCTAGAGGAAAAACGCCAACTTTTCTTGTAATAGAGTCTTTCCTAGTTGGCCGTGTAAAACTTCGGGGCAACCAACTGGGGCGAAGGCCGGCTTGAGATAAGATTCCGCGCGGGGCATTTTGCCGATTTTCAGCACAGCGCGGCGGCCGCCGCGTTTTTGCAAAATTTACCGGCCGCATGTAAAGGAGTCACGGGCCGGGGGTGTCTTGAGTAAGGCAAACTCCGTAGAATGTGTGGATTGCTGATTGGCTGGAGGCGTGCAAACCGTTGGATTCCGAACGGAGGAGGGTGTATGACTAAGTTCTTAACAGCGGTGGCCATCATCAGCCTGGCGGCCACTGCTACCTCGGGATGCGCCACCCGGCGATACGTAAGGAATCGGACGGACCCAATCAGCCAGCAAGTGGGCGAGCTCGACAAGCGGACTTCCGAGAATGCTCGAAACATCGGGCAGCTTGACGAGAAAACCCAGCGAGACATCGCTCGTGTGGACGAAGAGGCAAAGACGGCCGACGCTCACGCCGGCGACGCCAGCAAGCGGGCGGACGACGCTTTGGCCAAGGGGTCCGAGGCCGGTCAGAAGGCGGATGCGGCCCGCACCGTGGCTGAAAACAGCTTGACCCGCACGGGGGAGCTGCAAAAATACGTGGAAAATCTCGATAATTACCGGGTGAGCGCATCGAAGACCGTCTATTTTGGCTTCGACAAGTCGGTTTTGACCGATGACACGAAGAAGGATCTGGATGAGCTGGCGCAGACGCTCTCCGGCGCTTCGCGTTATGTTGTCGAGGTGCAGGGCTTCACCGATACGACCGGCTCGAACGAATACAATTACGCGCTGAGTGAGAAGCGCGCGAATGCAGTCGTCCGGTACCTGACAGAGCGCCACAACATCCCGGTGTACCGCATTCACACGATCGGCCTGGGAAAAGACGTGCCGGCTGCCGGCACGAACCCGCGTGAGGCTCGTAAAATGAGCCGGCGCGTGGAAGTAAAGGTGTACACGCCCCAGGATTTGCCGCGCACGGCGGAACAAAGCACAGCCTCTCAGCCGATGACGGCGCAGTCCTCGCCGGCTGGATCGCCACAACGCTAAACGCCGGCGGTGTGCAACAGGGGCGCGCGGCGGACGCGCCCCTGCTCGCGCCTCCTTGCCTGCTCCGCAGCCCCCGCTCATCCAAGTGGAAGAAGGAACCGAACCCCGCCGGCGGCCACAAACCCGCTTGCGCGCCAAAGTCAACTGCGGTGCGTCGATGAGGCCTGCCCTCAGCGCAGCGTTCCGGTATAATAAAAGGCTTGTAACGCCCTTTCGGGCGGAGCTGGCTGTATGTTCTTTGATATCCAGACCCTCGAAAGACACAAAATTCCGTTTGATGAAGCCTTTCCTCCCGGCTCGATTGATTTTCTCGACGAAAGCGTTCATCAGACCGGCGAAATCTGCGCGGAGGGTGTTGCCGAACTGATCGACCCGTTTGGCGTTCGCGAAATTCGGGTGCGCGGCAGCGTACGAGGCGAGTTGGAGGTGCTCTGCGCCCGCTGTCTCGAATCGGTCCGGCTTTCGGTATCTTCTCCTCTGGACCTGTTCTACCACCCCATGTCGGAGATCGCCGCCAACGAAGAAGTGGCGATCAGCCGCGCTGAAACCGAGATTGGCTTTTACGAGGGAGGGGGAATCGAGCTGGCGGACGTCATTCGGGAGCAGATCGCAATGGAATTGCCAATGCGGTGCCTCTGCCGCGAGGATTGCCAAGGCATCTGCCCGATTTGCGGAACCAACCGCAACCGTGGCGCCTGCTCGTGCCGCGAAGATATTTCGGACCCCCGCTGGGCAGCATTAAGAAACTGGAAGCAGTAGAATTCTAGGAAGGCAACACGAGCGGGGATTCGATTTTCCGCTTTTCCCGTGTTGTTTCGCGCAAGAAAGGGTTGTGAAATGCCGAATCCGAAACGAAGACACTCCAAGGCCAGGACATCCAAACGGCGCGCTCACGATGCGCTGAAGCGGGCGGGCCTGGCCGAATGCCCGAATTGCCACGAGCCGAAGCTGCCCCACCGCGCTTGCCCGCACTGCGGCCAATACAGGGGAAGGGACATCATCGAAGTCGAAACAGAATAGCATTCCCCGACACCATGTACACCGTTGCCGTCGATGCGATGGGGGGCGACGCCGCCCCACGGGTGGAAGTGGAAGGCGCCATTCTAGCCGCCCGGTCTTATCCGGTGAAGATCCTGCTGGTGGGACGCCAGGAGGTCTTGCGGCGAGAGCTCGCCGAGCACCTGGCGGATCATTTCCCGATTGAGATCGTCAACGCCACGGAAGTCATCACCATGGACGACGCGGCAGCGAAGGCGGTGAGGTCGAAGCGGGACAGTTCGATCCGCGTAGCCGCGAGACTGGTGCGGGACGGCCGCGCGCAGGGGCTGGTTTCGGCAGGGAACACAGGCGCGGTGATGGCCACGGCGAAGATCGTGCTGGGGACGCTGCCGGGCGTGCACCGCCCCGCGCTGGCTTCGGTGTTTCCCACTCTGCGGGGCACGGCCGCGGTCATGATCGATGTCGGCGCCAACGTGGATTCCACGCCGCAAATGCTCGCCCAGTTCGCGGTGATGGGCGAGGTTTACTCGCGGGTGATTTGCCGGCTCGAGCGCCCGCGCGTGGGGCTGCTCTCGATCGGCGAAGAAGAGCACAAAGGAAACGAGCTGACCCGCCAGGCCTCGCCCCTGCTCAAAGCGCTTCCCATCAATTTCATCGGCAACGTCGAAGGGCGGGATCTTTACAGCGGCGAAGCCGACGTTATCGTCTGCGACGGCTTCATCGGCAACGTAGCGCTCAAAGTGAGCGAGGGCCTGGTGGAGACGATCAAATTCATGCTCCAGGATTCACTAACGGCAACAGTAACCCGCAAAATCGGATATGTGCTCGCTCACGCGGCGTTTGATGATTTCAAAAAGCGGGTGGACTACTCGGAATACGGCGGCGCCCCGTTGCTCGGCTTGAAAGGCGTGTGTATCATTTGCCATGGCCGCTCGAATCCGAATGCGATTAAGAACGCCATTCGAGTCGCTATGGAATTCTCTAACGGCCGCATCAACGAAACCATCGAAGCAGCTCTCCATGGCCGGCCCCAGGAGCCGGTCCGGGCCGCCGGGGATTGATTCTGTCCGGGCGGGGAGCCGCTCCAAGATCGTCCGGAGGTGGTTATGACTCGTCGCACGTTCCTCGGAGCCTCGCTTTGCGGCGTGGCCGGAGTCACCGGAGGCGCTCTGGCGCCGCCCGGCATGCGAGCAGGCTTGGCAGCCCCTGCTCCTACGCCGCGGGCGCGAATCCGCACCGGAATCTGCGCCTATTCGTTCCGCCAGGCGCTGCAAGCGGGGACTATGAAGTACGACGACCTGGTTCACCTGGCTGTGGAAACGGGCATTGATGGCATCGACATGACGGTGTACTGGTTTCCCAGCATCGCGGACGACTTTCTGCTGCCGCTGCGCCGCCTGGCGTACAAAAACGGAGTCGAAATTTACAGCCTCGGGGTTCGCGTACGGCTGTGCCAGCCGACCGACGAGCTGCGGGAAAAGGAACTCGCGGAACTGCGCAAATGGGTGGATGTGGCGCAAAAAATGGGCGCGAGTCATGTGCGTGTTTTCGGGGGCGCGCAGCCCAAGGGCGCCTCGATGGACCAGGCGATCAGCTGGGCCGCCGAAACGCTGAAGCGCGGCGCGGAATACTCCGGCGCGCGCGGCATCCTTCTCGGGGTGGAAGATGACGGCGGCATCACCGACCACGCCGCCGAAACGATTGAGATCGTCAAGCGCGCCGATTCGCCCTGGGCGGGCATGAACCTGGATACGGGGAATTTCAAGCCGCCGAAAGTGATGGAGCAAATTGACATGTCGATTCCGTATGCCGTCAGCAGCCACTTGAAAACCGAAATCACGCTCGATGACGGCTCGAAAGCGCGCGCCGACTGGGACCGGATTCTCGGCATGTACGCCCGCCATGGATACAAAGGCCACGTCGGCCTCGAGTATGAGGCAGCCGAAGATCCGAAGATTGCGGCGCCACGCGAGCTGCGGCGCCTGCGGGATCTCGCGCAGAAGTACTCCGCCGTGTGAACTCCTGCCGCCGCAGATCGTCAAGTTTTCTTACGAACAGCATCGCTTAGGAACAACGTCGCTGTGCTCAGGATCACCGTTCAGGGCCGGGGCAGGGCGAGGGACGCTGCGGGTGTAGCAGAGACACTACGGGTGTAAAGGGTGGGGGAAGGGCGATAAAGAGTGCTCCGAGCCGGCTAAAGGAGAGGACGTCTCTCCAATAGCCGGGGTGCGAGGATCGGTCCCGGCGAGCCTTTCACGGCCGGCTAGCGAGAGAGGTGAATCGGCGCCCGATTCAGCGTCGGGCCGGTCACCGGCTAGGCTGCCTTGCAGATCCAGCTTGGTCCATCGATGGACTGCTTGTCCCGCCCCTCTCTTGCCACCCGGGCAACCCCGGGCGTCCGAAGAGCGGCCAGCTTCTGTGCGGGCGCCCTAGTTTCGGGGACTTACGCTGCCGGCTGCCCCTACCTTGGGGTCTTACCGCCGCCAGAGGCGCAAAACACCAAACTACGGAGCGGGTGGGCCCACGCTCGCGATCAGCTTCAGGATAAGGGCGGGTGGGATGGCCGAAGGCGGCCAGCGCCCGCAAGTGATTGCAGGCAGGGGGAAGAAAAAACAGGAAAGCGGGTGACCGCGGGGGGAGTGGATAGCTGCGAGGCGGGGCGATCAGCCGATCCCTGGCTGGCCCAGGCTCGGGCTGATGGACCGCGGCTTCCGCTGCGGGCGGGGCGAGAAAGTCGGTTCGTCCGCGGCCTGCGGCGTTTACTCGCTCACAAAATCCTGAGCGTAGTCGTTGGCCTGAAGCGGCGCGCCGGTAGCCAGCTTCGTCAGCTCATTCCAGGAGTAGCGGGCGCCCGGAGCGAACACGTTTTCCCTGAGGAAAGCGCCGACTTCCTTGCGGCCAACGTAAGCGAATCCAGCCGCGTCCTGGACTCCCAAGCGCCGGGCGAGCGCGTGATGGACCTGGGATGCGAACAGCTCCCCCATCATATAGTTGTGGTAATACACAGGGGCCGTGACCAGGTGAATCTTGGAAGCGTAATCGGGCTCGGAGCGGTTCTCGGGCCGGCGCAATCCTTGATATTTTTCTACTAGGTCCCACCAAAGCTTGGAGAGATCCTGATCGGGGTTGGCGTACATATCCCGTTCGAAGTGGAGCATCACCTGGCACCACCGGCTGAAGATGAGCGACTCCATGCGCAGTTGGCGCCTGGCGAGCGCGCCATAGCGGGCGGCGCGTGGTTTGCCGAGGCCGAGGGCCCATTGCAGCCATTCGGCCCTTTTATCCAGGCGGCCGAACATCATGGCGATGCCCTCGGTGGTGAGAATGTGCGCTTCCGTACGCAGCGTGTAGGGCAACTGCCGGTCGATGTTTTTCGAGTAGGCCGCATGCCCGCATTCGTGCAGAAGCGTGTTCATCCAGTATTCGTTCGGCCGGACATTGGCGAGCACGCGAATGTCGCCTTCCCGGTCGATATCGGTTTCAAAGGCGTGCGGGCTCTTGCCTTCCCTTTCGTAAAGATCGCTGCGCTCGATCACATCATCGATCGGCAGGCCGATGCCGGCGTAAAAATCCTTGGTAATTTTCACCAGGTCTTTCTTGGCGTAAAGGGCGTCGAGGTTCGCGCCACCCACCTGAGGCGCCTGTTGAAAGAAAGGATCTTCGTAATGCCAGGGCCGGAGTTGATCGACGGAGATCTTGAACCGGCGCGCCAGGTTGCGATCGATTTGGGCTTTCATTTCCTGGAACGGCCGGCGGGTCAGGTCGTCCAACTGGGCAAAGAGGGCCAGCAACGCTCCCTCATCCTGCTCGTTGAGGTACAGGGACATGGCGTAGAAGTCCCGAAAGCCCAGTTTCCGGGCCGCCTGATTGCGCAGCTTGACCAGATCCTTAAGAATCGGCGCGATCTCACGGCCGACGCCCTTGCTGGCTGTCCAGGCCTGTTCCCGCTCGGCGGAGTTGTTCGACTCGCGGAGGATTTTCCTGACGTCATTTTCCGTGAGCTTTTTGTCCCCGACAGGCGCGCGATAGACATTGAACAGGCGCTCCACCTCGTTGCTTCTGGCGTTCATCTCCTGAAGTAATTGGGGATCCACCTGCTTGCCGAGATAGCTCAGGTAAATCAGATCGATCTGGCGCTTGACCAAGGGATCGGTGATGCCCCCGCGGTCGCGGATCGATTTGACTTCGCTGAACGCTTTCGGATCGGAGAGAACTTTGTCGATCG
>Ga0070741_10005102_pt1 | contig 29642 bp, 35 predicted proteins | sample Coa_R1_4_FD_66440 | JGI IMG/M metagenome (GOLD analysis project Ga0070741, IMG submission 66440) | Surface soil microbial communities from Centralia Pennsylvania, which are recovering from an underground coalmine fire - Coalmine... | ecosystem: Environmental > Terrestrial > Soil > Unclassified ... | reverse complement strand
CTCGGCATTCGCTACTGATCTCTCGGCGCCCACGGCCTTGCCGTCGCAGACCGGCTTGGTGCCACGGTCCGCGGTCGTCGCGGCGTCAGGACATCGTGCCCGGGCTCGAGCGGTGTTGAGCTGCGACGGTGACGTCGTACGGCGCCCTCGCAGATACCGGCAGTGCGGGGTATTACCGGCCGATTACTGCGACGTTCGATGCGTGCGAGGCTAGCTTGGAGGTCGGGCAGACCGACTGTCGCGACCCGTGCCCTTCCAGCAACGTCGCCGACGGCCACGATGACTGCGTCGATGGCGCGTTGGGAGGTGAGACGCGCGGCGCCTGAGAGCTGGCCGCCCCGCATGACAACGCGGGCGTCGCGGGGTAGGCCCATGAGCGACCGCCGAGATCGCCTCAGAGTCCAGCACAGCATCGGCCGGCGCGACGTGGGGTCGCCCGCGGCGGCCCTTCATGTCCCACTGTCGATGAGGGCGTTGTCCGTGTCCTGCATGGAGGGTCGGGCGTCCGAGGAGCTGCAGGGGCGCGAGTCATTAGGCCGGGCAGCGCAGTATGCTCGGGACACCGGAGCGGCCAGGTGTCGGCAGTAGCGCCGGGGTGGGTTCAGACAGGAGCCACCCGCTTCCCCGGATGAGTATGGAAGGGGGTGCGGTCGTCAAGGCTGACGCTCCGTTTGCCGCGCTCTGACACGTCGGGGACGCCGGACCAAGTCTGTGTCCCATCTCTTTCGGGCTCCCACGCGCCCGACTGGGATGAGCCTCGACGCACGCTCGAGCTAAGCCCATGGCCCGAAGGGCCGACGCAATACTCCGTCGAACGGCCGTCTCGGCCTCGCCGCCTGTGGCGCCCGACGACGGAGCCCAACCGTGCATCTCATCAACCGGCGCGCCCGAGACCGCTGGCGCCCGAAGGACCGAATGTCTCTCATCGAAGCTCCGTCCACCCGCCCTCGCGTCCCGGAGCTCGCTCTTCCTCCGGCAACGACCGGTGGCTCCATGCAACGCGCCGTCGCCGGATTGCTCATCGTTGGCCCATTGATCGCCGTTGCCGCGGGCACGCCGTTCCTGTGGGGCCACGTGATCCACCTGCGAGACGTCATCGTCGCCGTGGTGCTGTATGCCGTCACCGGGCATGGCATCACGGTCGGCTTCCATCGGATGTTCACCCATCGGAGCTTCAAGGCCAACCGCGCGTTGAAGATCGCACTCGCCGTGGCGGGATCAATGGCGGTCGAGGGCTCAGTGGTCAGTTGGGTCGCCGCTCACCGCCGTCACCATGTGTTCAGTGACCAGCCGGGCGACCCGCATTCACCCGCGCTCGGGCCGCGCACGGTCATCGGCCAGTTGCGGGGGTTCGCCCACGCCCACGTCGGATGGTTCTTCCTCTCAGACCCAACCTCAGCGGAGCGCTTCGCGCCTGACCTGCTGTCGGACCACGACGTCCAGGTCGTGAGCCGGATGTTCCCTGCCTTCGTCGTGGCGACGTTCGCGGTTCCCTTCGCCCTCGGCTGGGCCCTGTCGGGCAGCATGACCGGAGCGGTCGCGTGCCTGCTGTGGGCAGGCCTGGCGCGCGTCGCGCTGCTCCACCACGTGACATGGAGCATCAACTCGATCTGCCACATGTTCGGCCGCCGGCCGTTCACCACGAACGACCAGAGCAGGAACGTCGCCCCGCTCGCGCTGCTGTCGATGGGCGAGTCCTGGCACAACTTCCACCACGCCTACCCCGCGTCTGCCCGCCACGGGGCGCAGCCCGGCCAGCTCGATACCTCGGCGACGCTGATCCGGCTGTTCGAGCGGGTTGGGTGGGCGACGAAGGTGCGCTGGCCGACGGCCGAACGCCTCGCCGCGCTCGGGGCCAGCTGACGCGCCGCGGCCAGCGCCAGCTGCGGCACACCCGGTTGTGCAGGACCGTCGGCTCGTCTGCGACCGCCGGCGGCCCATCACGCGTTCGAGCACAACCTCGAGGCGCGTGCGTTGGTCGCTCGTCATCGGGGACGATTTCGGACAGGGCGACGCCCAGCCATTGCGCAGTGGCGGGCTGGATGGCGTCTCGTGACGTGAACTAGGGGCTGAAGGATCCTGCGACGTCGAGGATCCGGTCGTTGATGGGGACACGGTCGACTCAGCCGACACTTGACGACCTGCCCGCCTCGCCCGGGAGCCGGCTGGGCTCGCCCCAGTGCAGCCCGGCGCCTTCGAGTTCGACCTGGCCGTGTCACAACCGGGCTCCGAACGGGACTGGTCTTCGTAATGGTCCCCGCCGCCGTGCGCTCGGTCCCGCTCGAGCGGCGTCGCGAGGCGGCACCCGCGGGGTGCCGAGCGCGGCCGGGGCCTCTTGGGAGCCCGGTCCTCTCGCAGCCAGGGCAGGGCTATCGTCCGCTTGTGACCGAGGTCCCGCTCGCCACCGCTGACGAGCCGGGCGGCGGTCCGTCGCCGACGGCGCCGGCCGGCGGAGCGGACGAGGTCGCGCTGATCGACGCGCTGAGGGCGGGCGATCGGGCCGCGTTCGAGATCCTGCTCGAGCGCTACGGCGCCGCGATGCTGCGTGTCGCCCGCACGTACGTGTCGACGGCGGAGGCCGCCGAGGACGTCGTGCAGGAGACATGGCTCGGCGTCGTGCGCGGCATCGATCGATTCGAGGGCCGGTCCTCGTTGAAGACCTGGATCTTCCGCATCCTCGCGAACCGGGCTCGGACGCGCGGGAGCCGCGACGCGAGGTCGGTGCCCTTCTCGAGCCTCGCGGACGAAGACGGTCCTGGGCCGGCGGTGGAACCGGCGCGATTCCTGGCCGATGGTCGGTGGGCGGGACACTGGGCGGTGCCCCCCACGCCACTGCCGGAGGAACGGATGCTCGGGCGGGAGCTGCGCGCGAGTCTCAACGCCCTCATCGACGAGCTGCCGCCCCGCCAGCGCGCCGTGCTCGTCTTGCGTGACGTCGAGGGACTGAACGCAGCAGAGGCGTGTGACGTGCTCGGGTTGTCCGATGCCAACCATCGCGTGCTGCTCCATCGGGCCCGCTGCCGGTTGCGGGCCCGCCTAGAAGTCCTCGCCACCGAAGGCGGGTCACGACGATGAAGGTGCCCCTGCTCGCATGCGTCGAGGTCGTTGAGCTCGTGACTGACTGGATGGAGGGCGCGCTCGACGACGACCTACGGACCGAGCTCGAGGAGCACCTCGTCATCTGCGCGGACTGTTCCACCTTCGCCAGGCAGGTGCGCCTCACGCGAGAGTCGCTCGCCAGCCTGGGTCCGGGCGAAGTGCCGGTGGCGTTGCGCGACCGGCTTCTCGCGTTGTACCCCCAGTGGACCCGCCAAGAGGGGCCCTAACGGCGCCACCGGCGGCGCCGACGGGTGCCCGTGAGCCGGGCGGCGATCCAGCCCGACTGTCGGGAGCGCTCAGCATGGAAGGCAGCGGTGAAGGCGTGGTCCGATCCTTCCGCACCGCGTGCCGAGTTGGCCGCGGCGCACGCCGCGACAAACGCCGCGGTCGAGACCATGCCCCCGTCCGCGAACCGAACGACGTCCGCGGCGAGCAGCGCGGCGGTGCCGGCCACGGAGCCTTCGCCCACCTCTGCCGCGATGTCGTTGGCGACCGCCCCGGTCTCTGCAGTAGAGGCGCAGGCCGCGAGGCGACGGGCAGCGTCGCCATAGCCGGCGTGGCGCAGCACCTCCACCGTCACGTCGCGCCCCCGCGACACCGCGTCGGTGCACAGGTCGGCGGCGACCCCTGCCTGCCAGGCGTCGACGCGGCGGACAATCCGCCCACGTCGGGCAGCGACCTTATGGCGACCGGGGATGATCTCGCCGTCGAGCTCGATGACCCACAGGTCCTCTCCGAGCCAGTAGGCGAGGTGCTCGGCCGTGCACGCGTGCACGCCGGCTTCGCACGGGCGCGCCTCGGCCGCTTCGACCCACGGGCCCGGTGACCGCCCCGAGGGGAGCGGCCACGCGTAGCCGGTGAGCACGGCCGTGCCGTGCCGGTCGAGAAACTTGAACGCCTCCACGCGACTCCTTCGCCCTTGCGCCCGCCCAGGCTAATGGGGGGCGATGGGGCCCGGGCCGGCGAGATCACCCGGCGCGCGTCACCCTCAGCAGCTCGGCCACCGACCACGCCTGGAACGGGCACCCGGTGGCGGCGTGCGGGGGAGCCCCGTCGGCCGTCTCGGAGACCGAACCGAGGCCCCACTCGCCGAGGTGGGCGACGAGGCCCTCGAGCAGTGGGGACGGGTCCTCCCCGCACCGCCGGGCGGCGTCCGAATAGGGACCGGCGAGCCATGGCCACACGGTTCCCTGGTGGTAGGCGCGGTCGCGCGCCTCGGGGGCACCACGGTGCGCGGACAGATAGGCGGGGTCCATCGGTCCGAGCGAGCGGAGGCCTAGTGGTGTGAGTAGCGGCGTGCACGCCCGCACGACGGCCCGGGCGACGTCCACGTCTCGGGCGAGGGGGCCGTCGGGGAGCGACACGGCCAGCAGCTGGTTGGGGCGCAGGCTCGCGTCGTCGCCGGCGGGCCCGTCGACGACGTCGAGCAGTCCCAAGCCGTCGCGACGGCGGAAGCGGGCGAGGAACCCGGCCTGGGCGCGCGCGTGCAGTGACGCGACCGCGGCGTCGTCCCGGCCGACTCTCGCCAGAAGGCGCGCGATCGCCGCGAGGGCGTTCACCCACAACGCGTTGACCTCGACGGGCTTCCCCGCCCGCTGCGTGACGGGCCGGCCGTCGACGCGCGCGTCCATCCACGTCAGCGCCCATCCGTCTGCTCCCTGCCGGACCAGGCCGTCAGCGGGATCGACGCTGATACCGAAGCGAGTGCCGGCGACGTGGTGCGCGACGATCCCCTCGAGCGATGGGAGAAGCTCGATCGTGAGGTCGGTGTCGCCGGTGCGATCGACGTGGCGGGCGACGGCGTGGACGAACCAGAGCGTCCCGTCGGCGGTGTTGTACTCGGTGCCCCCCGCGTCGGCGGTGTTGGCAAGCATGCCCTCCGAGAGCGTCGCCGCCGCCGCGCGCAGCAGACGCCGGCCTTCCTCCACGCGCCCGGTGGCGAGGAACAGGCCCTCGTAGGAAGTCATGGTGTCTCGCGACCAGTCACCGAACCAGGGGTACCCGGCGACGACCGTCGGGCCGGGTGCAGCAGGACCCGCGACGACGAACTGGTCCGCGGCGAGGGTCAGGAGCTGGGTCGGTGCGTCGGGCGCCGCGGCGCGCAGACGCCTGCTGCGCTCCTGGGCGGCGTCGACGATGGATGCGGCCCGCCCCGGGCTGTCATCGAGCCGGTCTGCCCACGCCGTGACCCCGATCGACTCCCCGTCGCGTAGCTCGGCGGTGAAACGCCCGGCGTGCCAGAGGTCCTCCGCCGCGTTGAGCCCACGCGCCGCCTCCTCCCGCGCCCACGCGCCGCGGTACCACGCCCCGTCCGGCTCGAACCCCGGCCCCTGGACGCGGTAGCGGCCCTCGAAGACGAACCCGTCGTTGGTGACGGCGATGTCGGGGTCCGCCCCCGCGAACCGTTCGCCGTGCACGTCGCGCCACGTGCACAGCGCGCCGAGCTCGAGACGGACAGGTCCACCGCCCAGGAGGCGGTACGTGACGGCGACCGCAGGCCGACCGCGGGCCATTGCGACCGCGGACTCGAGCACGACGCCACCCACCCGCCAACGCCAGGTCGGCACGCCGTCGAGGACACCGAACGATGCGAGCAGTACGTGGCCGGCCGGGTCCACCGCGCCACCGGCCCACTCGAGGGTCCCGAGCCGCACCCGAGCGTCACCGACCACGAGCACCGGGTCGAGTGCCGCGAGCGCAAGCTGGCGGCCGATCGGGGGTTGCGTCGCGACGACCAGCAACCCATGGTACCGGCGGGTCCGGAGGCCAGCCACGGTCCCCATGGCAAAGCCACCGAGCCCGTCGCTCACCAACCACTCTCGTCGGCTGGCCTCCTCGAGGTCCCCGCACACTCCCGGCCCGAACCGCAGCATGGTCACTCGTACCACCGTCCGCCGAGCCGTCGTTTCGTGACACAGCACATCGCGGTGTAACGCCCGGACCCGTGTCGGGACGATGGGGGCATGGCCACCTCACCAAACGAGTCACGACGCCTGCGCGACGATCCCGCCGCGTGGCGGAAATGGGGCCCGTACCTGAGCGAGCGGGCTTGGGGGACGGTTCGCGAGGACTACAGCGCGTCGGGCGAGGCGTGGGACTCGTTCCCTCACGACCATGCCCGATCGCGCGTCTACCGCTGGAACGAGGACGGCCTCGGCGGGATATGTGACGACCAGCAGCGCCTGTGCTTCGCGCTCGCCTTCTGGAACGGCCGCGACCCGATCCTGAAGGAACGCATCTTCGGGTTGACCGGGCCGGAAGGTAACCACGGCGAGGACGCCAAGGAGTACTGGTGGTACCTCGACAGTACGCCGACGCACTCGTGGATGCGCTGGCGCTACTTCTATCCCCATGCCGAGTTCCCGTACGCGGAGCTGGTGGCGGAGAACCGGCGCCGCGGCAGCGGTGACGCCGAGTACGAGTTGCTGGATACGGGCGTGTTCGACGACGACCGGTACTGGGAGATCACCGCCGACTACGCCAAGGCCGCCCCCGAGGACGTGTGCATCCGCGTCACCGTGCGCAATTGCGGCCCCGATGAAGAGACCATTGACGTCCTCCCGACGCTGTGGTTCCGCAACACCTGGTCGTGGGGGATCGATGACCGGCGCCCCGCACTCCGGGTCAAGGACGGCGCGCTCGTCGCGGAGCACCACTCGCTCGGCCGGTACACCCTCGTCGGTCACGGGGAGCCGTGCGCGCTGGCATGTGACAACGAGACCAACCGGTCACGCCTGTTCGGCGCGGAGAACCTGACCGCGTACCCCAAGGACGGCATCGCCGACCACGTCGTACGCGAGGCCGCGACCGTCAACCCCGAGGGGACCGGCACAAAGGGCGCATTGCGGTACCGGTTCACCGTGCCCGGTCGAGCGTCGGTTGAGGTGCGCCTGCGGCTGTCCGCCGACGGGGCGGGGGTCGACGAGGCATGGGCCGGCGCGCTGCGTGACCGGGAGGCCGACGCGGACGAGTTCTATGCAGCGATGACGCCGGTCGGGACGCTTCCAGAGGAGGCGGCCGTCATGCGCCAGGCGTTCGCGGGGATGCTGTGGTCGAAGCAGTTCTTCCACTACGACGTCGACCGTTGGCTCAACGGCGACCCAGCCGGCCCGCCTCCTCCAGAGGCACGCCGACGCGGCCGCAACCACGAGTGGTGGCATCTGAACAACGCTGACGTCATCTCCATGCCCGACAAGTGGGAATACCCCTGGTACGCGGCATGGGACCTCGCCTTTCACTGCGTCGCCCTCGCCCACGTCGACCCCGCATTCGCCAAGGACCAGCTGCTGCTGATGTGCCGCGAGTGGTACATGCACCCAAACGGGCAGATCCCTGCCTACGAGTGGGCCTTCGGGGACGTGAACCCACCCGTTCAGGCGTGGGCGGCGCTCGAAGTGTTCGCCATCGACGGCTCGACGGACTTCGAGTTCCTGCAGCGGATCTTCCACAAGCTGCTGCTCAATTTCACGTGGTGGGTCAATCGCAAAGACGCGGAGGGCAACAACGTCTTCGCAGGCGGATTCCTCGGCCTGGACAACATCGGCCCGATCGACAGGTCGGCGATGCTGCCTGAGGGCGGGACACTGGAGCAGTCCGACGGGACATCGTGGATGGCGATGTTCAGCCTCAACCTCCTCGAGATGGCGCTCGCTCTCGCCGAGCACGATGCCACGTACGAGGACCTCGCCACGAAGTTCCTCGAACACTTCGCGTATATCGCGACCGCGATGAACGAGCGCGGACTATGGGACGACGATGACGGCTTCTACTACGACGTGTTCCAACTCCCAGGCGGTGAGCGGGCCCCCGTCCGCGTCCGCTCGATGGTGGGCCTGATCCCTATGTACGCGACGACGACTCTCGGGCGCGAGACAATGGCCAAGCTGCCGTCGTTCGCCGGTCACCTTCAGTGGTTCGCGGAGAACCGCCCGCACTTCTCGGAGTCGATCACGAATACGCACGTACTCGGCATGGATGAGGGCCGCCTGCTGTCGATCGTGACGCCCTCGCGGCTGCGCCGCATCCTGTCGATCATGCTCGACGAGTCGGAGTTCCTGTCGCCCCACGGCCTGCGCGCCCTCGCCGCGAGCCACCGCGACCGACAGTTCGCACTTGAGGTGCACGGGGTCGTGGTCGGCACAGTGGACTACGAGCCGGGCGAGTCGACGACGGGCCTGTTTGGGGGGAACTCCAACTGGCGAGGCCCGGTGTGGTTCCCAGTGAACTACTTGGTGATCTCATCGCTGCGCCGCTTCGCCCGCTACGCCGGCGACGATTTCACCGTTGAGCACCCCACCGGCTCGGGCCACCAGGCCACCCTCGCCGAGGTGGCCGACGACCTCTCGGCCCGGCTGGTCGCGCTGTTCCTCGAGGACGGTGATGGCCGGCGTCCCGCGCACGGCGGTGCCGCCAAGTTCGACACCGACCCCGCGTGGCACGGGCTCATCCCCTTCCATGAGTACTTCCACGGCGACACCGGCGCGGGGCTCGGCGCCTCGCACCAGACGGGCTGGACCGGCCTGGTCGCCGACCTGATCGTTCGCCGCTCCCGGAAGGCATGACTCGCGTGACCGGCCACTACGACGTGATCATCATCGGCACCGGTGCCGGTGGCGGCACGCTCGCCTACAAGTTGGCCCCCACCGGCAAGAAGATCCTGCTCCTCGAGCGGGGCGACTTCCTGCCCCGCGAGAAGGAGAACTGGAGCTCCACCGCGGTGTGGGGCGACCGCCGTTACCACAACTCCGGCACGTGGACCGACGGTGACGGCGAGACCTTTAGCCCCAAGCAGCACTACTACGTGGGCGGCAACACCAAGTTTTACGGCGCGGTGCTGTTCCGCATGCGGGAGCGCGACTTCGGCGAGGTCACCCACGTCGACGGCGTTTCGGAAGCGTGGCCCATTAACTACGACGATCTCGAGCCGTACTACACCGAGGCCGAGCGGGTCTACTGCGTCCACGGCGAGCGCGGCGCCGATCCGTGGGAGCCGCCGGCCAGCGCGCCCTACCCGTTCCCGCCGATCTCCAACGAGCCGCGCATCGAGCAGCTGACCGCCGACCTGACGGCCTACGGGTTGCACCCGTTCCCGCTCCCGAACGGCATCATCATCGATGAGGCCGACCCCGCCCACAGCCCGTGCATCCGCTGCGAGACCTGTGACGGGTTCCCGTGCCTGGTCAATGCCAAGGCCGACGCCCAGATCGTGTGCGTCGAGCCGGCGCTGACGCATCCCAACGTGACGCTGCTGACCAACGCCCGGGTCACCCGCCTGGAGACCTCGCCTGACGGGCGCCAGGTGACCGGGGTCGTCGTCGAGCGGGGTGGCGAGCGTGACGTCTACGCCGCCGACATCGTGGTGGTCGCCGCCGGGGCGATCAACTCGGCCGCGTTGCTGCTGGCGTCGGCCAATGACCGCCACCCTCACGGGCTGGCCAACGGCTCTGGTGTCGTCGGGCGCAACCTCATGCTGCACAACAACTCGTCGCTGATCGCCTTCTCGATGGTGCCCAACCCCACCCGTTTCCAGAAGACGATCGGGGTCAACGACTACTACTGGGGCGACGGGGACTGGCCCTTCCCGCTCGGCCACATGCAGATGCTCGGCCGCAGCGACGCCTTCACGATGTCGCTCGACGTCCCCGACGCCGACGATCCCGCCGAGCTGGCCCGCCACTCGCTGGACTTCTGGCTCACCACCGAGGACCTCGCCCGCTGGGACAACCAGGTGACGGTTGCGGCCGACGGCAGCCTGCAGGTCCACTACACGCCCACGAACCTCGAGGCGCACTCCCGGCTGACCGAGAAGTTCAAGGCCATGCTGACGGCCATGCGGTGCCGCAACGAGGTGCGCGAGAGCCACCAGTACGCGGGCGGGAGGCTCGGGATCTCGGGCGTGGCCCACCAGAACGGGACGGTCCGCTTCGGGACAGACCCAGCGACATCAGCCCTCGACATCGACTGCAAAGCCCACGAACTCGACAACCTGTACGTCGTCGACGCCAGCTTCTTCGTCTCGGCCTCCGCCGTGAACCCCACCTTGACGATTATCGCCAACGCCCTGCGCGTCGGCGATCACCTCACTGCGCGCCTCGGCGCGCGGTCCGCGTCATGACCGACGAGTACGACGTTGTGGTCATCGGCGCCGGACCAGCGGGCGAGAACGCCGCTGGGCGTTGCGCCGACGGCGGCCTGCGGGTGGCGCTCGTCGAGCGTGAGCTGGTTGGAGGCGAATGCTCCTACTGGGGGTGCATGCCGAGCAAGGCCCTACTGCGTCCGGGCGACGTTGTTGCGGCGGCGCGGCGGGTACCGGGAGCTGACGCCGCCGTGAGCGGGCCGATCGACGTCGCCGCCGTGTTCGCCCATCGCGATGACATCACCAGCCATTGGGACGACGCCGGCCAGCTGCCGTGGCTGGAGGAACGCGGCGCCGACCTGTTGCGCGGGGCGGGCCGGCTCGTCGGCGAACGGCTCGTCGAGGTGCAGCCGGTGAACGGACCCCCGCGGAGCGTCCGGGCGGCCCGGGCGGTGGTGCTCGCGACGGGAACGACGCCCGCCGTCCCGCCTGTCCCCGGGCTCGCTGACGTCGGCCTGTGGGATAACCGGGCGATCACGAGTGCCTCGGCCGTCCCGCGGGCGCTCCTCGTCGTCGGCGGAGGGGCCATCGGGGCCGAGATGGCCCAGGCGTTCCGTCGCTTGGGCGCGGCCGAGGTGACGGTGGTGGAAGGCCTGGACCGGCTGCTCGCGCGGGAGGAGCCGTTCGCCGGGGAGGAGCTGCGCCGGGCGTTCGAAGCCGAGGGAATTGCGGTCATGACGGGCGTCCGGCTCCAGCGGGCGCGCCGTGACCCACTCGACGGGAGGGTCGTCGCCGATTTGGACGACGGCGCGACGCTGACGGCCGATGAGGTGCTCGTCGCCGCCGGGCGACGGCCTGCGACGTGCGACCTCGGGCTCGAACGTGTCGGCTTGGAGCCGGGCCGCTTCGTCGAGGTCGATGACCGGCTCCGCGCTGTCGGCGTGGCCGGCGGATGGTTGTTCGCCGTCGGCGACTGCAACGGGCGTTCGCTGCTCACGCACATGGGCAAGTACCAGGCCCGCGTCTGCGCCGACGTCATCCTTGGCAAGGATGCCGTTGCCTTCGCCGACCACGCGATCGTGCCGCGGGTCACCTTTACCGACCCGCAGGTGTGCGCGGTTGGGATGACCGAAGCCGAGGCGGTTGCTGCTGGCGTGGAGGTCCGCGCCGTGTCCTTCCCGACCGGTCACGTCGCCGGATCGTCGGTGCAGGGCAGGGGAGCCGTTGGCACGAGCAAGCTCGTCGTTGACGAGCGCCGCCGCGTCGTCGTGGGAGCCACCTTCACCGGCGCCAACACGCAGGAGCTCCTGCACTCCGCCACCGTCGCGATCGTGGGTGAGGTCCCCATGGAGCGGCTGTGGCACGCCGTCCCGTCCTTTCCGACTGTCAGCGAAGTCTGGCTACGACTCATGGAGGCCTACGGGCTATGAAAGCAATCACTGTCATTCCGGGCCAACCCGATAGCTCGTCGCTGCGCGACGTCCCCGAACCGCAACTCGGTGCTTCCGACCACCGGAGCGTGCGGGTCAAGGTGTTGCGCGTCGGCCTCGACGGCACCGACAAGGAGATCAACGCCGGTGAGTACGGGGCACCGCCGCCGGGCGCGGACTACCTGATCCTCGGCCACGAGGGCTTCGGCGTGGTCACCGACGTCGGTCCGGACGTCACCGAGTTCAGGCCCGGCGACCTCGTCGTGGCCATCGTCCGCCAGCCGGGCGAGAGCGTCTACGACCGCATCGGCTATCCCGACTTCACCATCGACGACACCTACCACGAGCACGGCATCAGCCTCGTGCACGGGTTCCTCACCGAGTACTACGTCGAGGACGCCGACCGCCTGGTGCTGATCCCGGGCGGACTGCGGGAGATCGGTGTGCTCCTCGAGCCGACGACGGTGGTCGAGAAGGGCATCAACCAGGCCTACGAGATCCAGCGCCGGCTCAAGGTGTGGCAGCCCCGGCGCGCCGCAGTCCTGGGTGCGGGCACCGTCGGCCTGCTCGCCACCATGGTGCTTCGTCTGCGCGGGCTCGACGTGACCGTGCTGGCCCTGGAGGAGCCGCCCTACCTCAACTCCGAGCTGGTCGAGGCGCTCGGGGCGCGGTACGTGAGTACCCGGACGATGTCGATGGAGGAGGCGGCCGCGGCCCACGGGCCCTTTGATCTCATGTTCGAGGCGACCGGGTACTCCCCATTGGCCTTCGAGGCGATGGGGGTGCTCGGCCGCAACGGCGTGCTCGTGCTTGCCAGCGTCACCGGCGGGGACCGGAAGGTGGAGATCCCCTCCGATGCGCTCAATATCGGCTTCGTGCTCGGCAACAAGGTCATGGTGGGCACGGTCAACGCCAGCCGGGAGGACTTCGAGACCGGCGTGAGTGACCTGGCCAGCGCCGAAGCCAGATGGCCGGGATGGGCCGAGCGGCTGCTCACCCACCGGGTCGAGGGGCTCACGGACTGCCCGAAGGCCTTCGAGCTGCTCGGGAGCCCCGGAGTGATCAAGGTGTACGTCCAGGTCGGCGAGGCGTGACGCGGGGGCCGACGCAACGGCGGGGGTACCCGTGAACATCGAGACCGCAGGAAGGACGATCCAGCTGATCCTGGCGCCCGTGGTTATGGTCACGGCCTGCGGCATCCTGCTCACAGGCATGCTCTCCCACTACTCGTCGATCAACGACCGCATCCGGGCGCTTGCCGCCGAGCGGCTCGGGCTCGCCCTCCGAACGCCCGCAGGCGATGGCGAGGCACTCGCCGGGGAGCGGCTCACGCAGATCGACCACCAGGTGCCGATGTTGATCCACCGGCACCGCCAGGTCCACCACGGGATCCTGCTCGGATATACCGCCGTCGTGACCCTTGTCGTCAGCATGTTCGTCATCGGCGCTGCCGCGCTCGCCCACTCGAGCGTGCTCGGCACCATTGCGTTGTTCGTGTTCCTCGCCGGCACCGCATTGCTGATGCTTGGGACGGGGTTCGTCGCCGTAGAGGTCCGGGGGTCGCACGCGTCGGTTGCCTACGAGGCCATGCGCGTGGTGTCCCTCCCCGTCGCGTGGATGTCGACGCCCAGGGAGCTGCGTTCGGCTGACCCGCGTGCCGGAGGTGCCGATGTCGTATGAGCAGACGGTCTCCCGCCGGCGAGCCGGCGTTGGCCGCAGCGCTCGTCTGGTGAGCAGCGGGCGTGCCCGGGTGACAGACTCGACCCGTGGAACTCCCGACGAAACTGCTGCTGGGGGCCGGCACCACTGTGTACGGGACTGATGCGCGATCGCCGTGGGTCGACTCGCCGGGCGGCAGACGCTTCGAGTTCATGGAGCAGTTGGAGGACCCGGCGTGAAGGTCACCCGCATCCACCACACCAGCGTGAACGTCGAGCACCACCTCGATGAGAACGTCAGGTTCTACCGCGACATCCTCGGCCTCACCGACACACCGCGCCCCGACATCCCGGGCGTGGGTGGGCACTGGTTTGCGGTGGCAGACGCCCAGGTCCACCTGGTTGACGCGCCTCAGCCTGACGACGGTATCCGGCCGACCGGCTGCCACGTCTGCTTCTACGTTGACGACCTCGGCGCGGCGGTCGCTCGCCTTGACGCCGAAGGGATCCCCTACGTGCGGGGCGCGCAAGGCACCGTCATCCAGATCTGGATCACCGACCGCGCGGGCAACACCGTCGAGCTCCAGCAGGACCCGTCTACCGCCACCACCGAGTCGCGTCCCGGCCCGTGAGCGTCCCTCGCCGTGCGTCCCTATTCGATGATGTCGTCGACTGCCGGGCCGAAGACCGCCAAGTGCTCGATCACGGCTGACGGGTCGCCCGTCCAGCACATCGCGGCCATCTGGCGGCGGCTGCGCCGTCCCATCCGCCAGCGCAACGCTTCGAACGCATCGGTGCGGAGGGTGAGCAGCGGCTCTCCTTGCGGACCAAGCCTCAGGGCGTCGTCCCCGACCTGGATCACGGTCGGGATGGGCAGGGTGAAGCGCAGCAACACGGGCACGACGGCCTGGACTTCCGCGCTGTCGCGCTCGCCGGGCCGTCCGATCGCACCGCGGAGGTCGTGCTCGTGGCTGACCGCATCGATGACCGCCGGCCAGACGCGACCGGCGCGAACCCGCTCCGCGAACGCGGGGCCGGCGACCGCCCATCGGTCGAGCAGCGCGGCGAGCGGGGTGTCGCGACGGGCAGAGACCTGCGCGGCCGTCCCCGCCTCGTCGGGAGGCCCCGTCAGGCGGCCGGCGACGGCGTCTTCGGCCACCCCGATGAGGTGCCCGAGCAGGTCACGCACCGTCCACGAGGGGCAGGCGGGGACGGGTACGGCGAGGCCATCAGGCCCGAGCCCCGCGGCGATGGCTACCACCCGCTGGCGCACGTTCTCGTACAAGCTGCCGAGGTCAGGCTCCACTGTGGTCATCGTCATTCGGCTGCCACCGTAGGCGCGGGCAGGACGCGTCCAGCGCTTGCGGACCTGGTGCAGTGGCAGGCGCGGCAGCGATGCGGGAGGTTGCTGGCAAGGGCACCTCCGCGTCGTCCCGTGCATCGGCGCCCCTGGTCCGCGAGCGCGCCTGCGGGGCACGCGTCAGCCGGTGAGGCGTAGGAGGTGCGCGGTGCGCTGATCCTCGGTGCCGAACAGGCGAACGACCCACCCGACCACCGTTGAGCGATCGAAGGCGTCGACCGCCAACATCGCTTCGACGTCTGCCCAGTCCTTGGTCCGGTTGCCCACGACTTTGAACACGGCCAGCGCCTCGCACCCGAGCACCGGGATCATGTCCCCGGAGAAGGGGACGGCACGCACGCTCGCTGCAGCCGCGTCATGGAAGTCGTGCACATCGAAGAACACGTCCACGGGGGTGTCCTCCCACCAGACGCGCACCTGGCCGTCGCGTGCCGCCGCCGCCACATCAGCGGCGTCGACGGTGACGCCTGATGGCAGCGCGGTCAGCACCGGCCCCGCCCGGTCGGCGCTGACGAAGACGTTCACGTCGACGTCTCGGGTGCCTCGCGGCTCTTCCGCTACATACGGCCGACACGGGGGCGGTCGCCCACAGGCGCGACGGGGCGACCGGCGATGCGCTCGCCCGAGCGAACGCCGACCCGAAGGGACAGAGACCGGCCGGCGCCGACGACCTCTGCGGTCTTCGCTACCCGAGGACGGTCTCGAGGTCCCGGACGTGCTCCTGTGTCTGCTCGAGGAGCGGCCGGATCGCCTCCGCCACGTCGGCGAGGCCGAGCTCGTTCGCCTGCGCGAAGCGGTCCCGGTACCGCTGGAGCTGCTCGCGCTCGAGCTCGAGGTCCAGTGCCAGCGATGCCCTGGCGTCCGTCGCGTCCGGCACGGTTGGGACGTCCGTGGCCGGGACGCCGCCAAGGAAGTCGACCTGCTCGGCGAGCACCTGGGCGTGGGTGAGCTCCTGGGCGAGGTGGCGCCTGAGCTCCTCGATGGTGCTCAGGTACTCGGCGCCCTTGATCACTGCGACGTGCTGTGTGTACTGCACGAGCGAGCGGTACTCGCTCTGCAGGTCTTCGTTGAGCGCGGCGACGAACGATTCTTGGTCCATGGCCGTGGTCTTACCCAGCGACAGCAGGCACCTCATCCCGAGGGGGCGCCCCAACCCGCGCGACGGCCGCTGAAGGGCCGGCCGAGGCGGCAGGGGGACCGGTCCGACGCCGCAGCGTATTCAACCTCACGGTTGACAACTGTGGACAGCGGTCGTAGGGTATTCAACCGAACGGTTGATCAAGGGGTGATGAGCTCGGATGCCCGATGCGCTGTCGAGAGTGTTCGCCGCCCTGTCGGACCCCATCCGGAGGGACATGGTCGCCCGGCTCGCCGATGGCGACGCCACGGTGAACGCGCTCGCCGAGCCGTATGAGGTGACCGTCCAAGCGGTGTCGAAGCACGTCAAGGTGCTCGAGGACGCCGGTTTGGTGACCCGGAGCCGCGACGCGCAGCGCCGCCCCGTCCATCTCGAGGCAGAGGTACTCGATCTCATGACCGCGTGGATCGAGCGGTACCGCCGGCGTGCCGAGGAGCGCTACCGGCGTCTCGACGAGGTGCTCCGTTCGATGCCCGACGATGTGCCACAACAACCAGCACCGCCAGCCACGACCACACCCAGGAAGGAACGGAGACGATGACGACCGTGACACATGAGACCGAGATCACCGCGGACGACAAGGTTCCCGTCATCCGCATCACCCGCGAGTTCGACGCGCCTCCCGCGAAGGTGTTCCGCGCCCACACGGACCCGCAGCTGCTGGCCCAGTGGCTCGGGCCTCGCGACCTCGAGATGACGATCGACTACTTCGATTGCCGCACCGGTGGCGCCTACCGCTACGTGCACCGCAGGGGTGCCGACGAGTTCGGCTTCCACGGGAGCTTCCACGAGGTACGGCCGGACGAGGTCATCGTCCAGACGTTCACCTTCGAAGGTGTCCCCGACGGCGTCGCCCTCGAGCGCGCCCAGTTCGATGCGCTCGAGCACGGCCGGACCCGGCTGACGGTGAGCTCATTGGTCGCCTCGTTCGAGGAGCGCGCAGCCATCCTCGCCAGCGGGATGGAACATGGCGTGCGCGAGGGCTACGAGAAGCTCGACGCGTTGCTCCGAGCCCAGGGGTAGCCATCGGCGGCGGCCCGACAGGCCCGCCGGGCTGCCGCCGCCTGCGTGCGGGTCATGACGCCCGCGTGCGGGCATGACGCCCGCACCCGGCTCACGATGTCCGGCGGGCCGGCCCTTGGGGGCGAGCTCAGTCGACCCTGAGCTGGCGCAGGAGCGCGTCTTTGGCCTCGTCGTAGTCGTCGAAGCTGATATCGGCGGCCTCGAACCGGCGGTGCAGGTCGGCCAACCGCTCGAGTACTTCCGCCGGGGGCTGGCCGGCCGGCGCGGCCGGCAGCGCGTCGACGTCCTCAGTCCTCAGCTGGTGGCGCCGTTCGCGCTTCGCCTTCGCCTTCGCCGCCTTCTCCACCTCTCGCTGGCGCTTCCCCGCCGTCGACCCTGACCTGCCCATCGCCGTTACCTCCACCACCCGCGCTCGCTGCCGTCGCCGTGTCTCCATCGCTCCGCGGGCCTCGATCGCCGCGCGGACCACCACGGCCGCCCCGGCCACCGGGCCGGTCACCAACGGCGACGCTCACTGCGTAGGGCAGCAGTGCGAGCTCCCGGGCGGTTTTGATGGCGACGGCGAGCCCCCGCTGGTGGTGCTTGCACGTGCCCGTGTTCTCCCGGGTACGGATCTTGCCCCGCTCGCTGAGGAACCGCCGCAGCGTGTTGACGTCCTTGTAGTCGACCCACTCCACGTGCTGGGCGCAGAACATGCAGAACTTCGGCTTCCCCCGCCGCGGCGAGCGAGCGGCGCCTCGGTCGGCGGCCTTCGACGGTGGTCTCCGCTTGTTGGGTTGGGCCATCGCGATCTCCTCTCAGGCTCACGCCAGTCGGGCAGGCGGCCCGGGTCACCGGGACGCGACGCTTGGCGTGGTCCTGGCGGAACGCCGTCTGACCACCCTACCGCCCGGACGGCCCGCAGTTCACCGGTGGCCCGAGGCGCGCGGGCCCGGGCCGGGCCGCAGGCTGATGCCGCGACCCGCGCAGGCGGCGTGAACCCGTGGGCCTAGCCGGCCGCGAGCGCGGCTCGCAGCGCGGCGATCCGCTCGGGGACCAACCGGTACCAGACCCACTTGGTGCGGCGGTCCCCGGTCACGAGGCCGGCGTCGCCGAGCACCTTGAGGTGGTGGCTGACCGTCGGTTGGCTCTTGCCGAGGGGCTCGACAAAGTCACAGACGCACACCTCGCCGTCCGGGGCGCCAGCGATCAGGGAGAGGATCTGCAGGCGGGCGGGGTCGGCGAGGGCGGCGAACCCGCGCGCCAGTTCGATGGCCTCCGCCTCGGCCAACGGCGCCGTGAGCAACGACGGGCAACAGGCATCCGCAGCGACGGTGAGCGTGCGGCTCGCGGTCTTCGTCATGCGCCATCTCCCATTGACAACAATCGATGCATTCACCATACTCGACACATCAACCGTTGTCGATGGTACCCGGAGGTCCCCGTGTCCCGAGTGCAGCTCGCCCTGAACGTCAGTGACCTCGACGCCGCCATCGGCTTCTACACGAAGCTGCTCGCCACCGCCCCGGCCAAGGTCCGGCCCGGCTACGCCAACTTCGCGATCGCCGACCCGCCCCTCAAGCTCGTGTTGATCGAAGGCCAGGGTAACGGCGGCACGCTGAACCACCTCGGCGTCGAGGTCAGTTCCACCGACGAGGTGCGCGCCGCCCAACGCCACCTCGCGGGGGAGGGCCTCGTGACCGCCGCCGAAGACGAGGTCGCCTGCTGCTACGCGCTGCAGGACAAGGTCTGGGTCGACGGGCCCGACGGTGAACCGTGGGAGGTCTACACCGTGCTCGCGGATGTCGAGATGCCTGCCGGCCAGTTGCGCGCCGTCGAGTCCGGCAGCTGCGGCGCCGGTGCCTGTTGCGACGCGCCGGCGGTGATGGAAGCCGCGCCGTGCTGCAGCCAGACGGTCGGCGCCTGAACAGGTGCGCGACCGCGCCCTCGGGCGGCGCCTGCTGGCGGAGTTCCTCGGGACGGGGCTGCTCGTTGCTGCCGTCGTCGGTTCCGGGATCGCCGCAGCCCGGCTGTCGCCCGGGAACACCGGGCTCGAGTTGTTGGAGAACGCGGCGGCCACGGTCGGCGCGCTGGTCGCGCTGATCCTCGCGCTCGGGCCCGTGTCGGGCGCGCAGTTCAACCCGGTCGTGACGCTGGCTGACTGCATCTTCGGCGGCATCTCGGGCCGAGACGCCGCGGGGTACGTCGGCGCGCAGGCATTAGGTGCTCTCGGAGGGGCGCTGTTGGCCAACGCCATGTTCGCCTTGCCGACATTCGAGGCATCGACCAAGACCCGCTCGGCGGGGCCGTTGTGGCTGGGCGAGGTGGTGGCCACGTTCGGCCTCGTCGTGGTGATCTTCGGCGTCGTGCGTTCGGGGCGGGCTGCGGTGGCCCCGTTCGCCGTCGGCGCCTACATCGGTGGTGCCTACTTCTTCACCTCGTCGACCTCGTTCGCCAACCCCGCCGTGACGCTCGGTCGCACCATCACGAACACTTTCGCCGGGATCCGGCCGTCCTCGGCACCCATGTTCATCGCCATGCAGGTCGTGGGAGGCGTGCTCGCCGTGTTCATCGTGCGCGCGCTCTACCCGAATGTCGCGGCGTCCGCGGGCGATGTCGTCGTTCCTCACCACACTGACGGCGCCGGCGACGGTGCCGAGCACCGCGAGGCGCACGTATGACGCCGGCGCGCCAAGCCGAAGGAGCCGACGTGGACGACAGGCCGATCGTGCTGTTCCTGTGCACGCACAATGCTGGTCGCAGCGTCGCGGCAAGGGTCTTGCTCGACCACTACGCCGAAGGCCGCGTCGAAGTCCTCTCCGCGGGTAGCGCGCCGGGTGACCAGGTCAACCCCGCGGTCGTGCAGATCCTGACGGAACGCGGCCTCGATACGTCGAAGGAGTTCCCCAAGCCGATCACGGACGGGGCCGCCCGTGCCGCCGACGTGATCGTCACGATGGGGTGCGGCGATGCCTGCCCGGTGTACCCGGGGAAGCGGTACCTCGACTGGGAGCTCACCGACCCTGCCGGTCTGCCGATCGAGCGGGTGCGCCCGATCGTCGACGAGATCGACCGGCGCGTCCGGAGCCTCCTTGTCGAACTCGTCCCCACCAACACCTGAACGGTCGCCCGGTCCCAAGAGGCACCGCGAGGCACCCTGGTATGGTGCCGAGATGCCGAACGCCTCCGCGGCGCTGCGTTGCTCCGGGTCAGGCGTAGGCGTACTGAGCGGCTGACATGGCGTGGTCGGCCCGACGCGAGCTCTTACCCGAAATGGGCCCGTGGGCAGAGTTGGACGCCGGAGGTGCGTGGAGCCCGTGCATGCTCGACGCAGACGATGGGACGGCGCGGTTGTGGTACGCAGGGAGCGACGGCTCGACCACTCGTATCCTCAGTGCCCACATCGAACGTGACGGCACGTGCCGGCGGACCGGGGTGGCGATCGACATCGGGTTCGCGGGCGGTAGCGACAGGTTCGGCGTTGACGCGCCGTGCGTCGTCCCTACGCCGGCTGGGTTCCTTATGGCGTACGGCGGCTCGGACGGGCCCGACACCCGGCTCCATGTCGCCACGTCGCGGGACGGGGAGCTCTGGGAACCGCACGGCACGGTGATGCAGCGCGGTGACGAGGACGCCATCGGCGCCACCCACCCTTCACTCGTGATCACGAACCGGTGGTGGCTCTACTACGCGGGCTACGACGGCTCGAGCAACGGCCGGCATGCACAAGTCCTGGCCGCGGTCTCGGACACGGGCGCGTCGTGGGACCGTGTCGGCGCGGTACTGGCGCCGGAGCCCGGAGAGGTCGCGGTGCGCGAGCCGTCGGTGATCGATGTCCATGGCGCGTTCCATATGTTCTACGTGAGCGATGACGACCAGCGGACCGTGATCGCCGTCGCCGTGTCCGACGACGGCGTGCGGTGGACCCGGCGGGGAACAACCGTCGAGCCTGACACCGCGTCCGCGAGCGGGCCGCGTAGCCCGTACATCTCACGCGGCCGGCGCGGGCAGTTGCGCCTCCTGTACGCCGCGCCTCGCACCGATGGCGTCGGGTCTCCCGACACGCTCTGGGCCGTCGAAGGCGAACGCATCTCCGCGTAGACCCCGAGGCGGCCGACGGTTGCGTCCGAGCGCCATTAGGCACCACCAGGGTGGGACCGCACCCTGGTGGGGGCGGGACAGGGGGTCCGCAGCGGCCGCGGCGTGGCGAGCGCCGCCGCCACGGGTATGCTGAAGGTCGTCCTCGATCGGCCTGGCACCGAGTCGACGCTCTCGGGGGCAGACCGGTGTGAGCGTGGTGCTGCAAACCGATGCGACGACACCCCCTTCGGATTCAGAAGCGCCCGTCCTCTCCAAACGCCAAGTGGCCGTGGCCGTGGCGCGACGTGGCGGCCCGAAGGTCCTCGAGGCGACCGTCATCCCGGGCGTGCTGTTCTACGTCTCGCTGCGGGTGAGCGGGGTAGGGCTGGCGTACCTGACGGCAGTGGCGTGGCTGTATGCGTGCGTCGTGCGCCGATGCGTCCTGCGCCACCGGGTGCCCGCGCTCTTGGTGATCGGTGCCGTCGGGATCACGGTCCGGACCTTGGTCGCGATCTGGACGGGGAGCACCTTCGTCTATTTCGCACAGCCTGTTGCCGTGACGGTGGCCACCGGGTGCGTGTTCGCCGCCTCGTTGGTGGTCGGCCGGCCGTTGATCGGCCGTTTCGCCGGTGACTTCTGGTTGATGACGCCGGAGGTGGCCGCCAACCGGGCGGTGCTCTCGCTGTTCCGTGGCCTCACGGCCCTGTGGGCGGCGGTCAACATCGTCACCGCCGCGATCACGTTGGTCCTGCTGGTCACGCTCCCCGTCACGACGTTTGTGCTCGTCAAGCAGGTGTCTGGGATCAGCGTCACGATCACGGCCATCTACCTGACGATCCGGTGGTCGCACCGCACGGCGTGCAGCGAAGGGATCGTGAGGGCCCCGTGCAGAGCCGTCGTGCCGGGACGGTGAGCGACGCCGGGGCGGGGCGACGGCCCACGAACCGTTGAGGTGTTGACCACGTCGGTCGCACGCGCCCCCGGCGGGACCTGCCCCTGACCCGGCGGGGCGCGGTGGTCGCTGCGTCTGTGGGACGAAGCACGCGGCGGCGGGTATGCTGAATGTTTCCTCTTGGACCGGAGCGCGATGTCGTTCGCCGTCGGCGACAAAGTTGTGTACCCGCACCACGGCGCCACCGTCATCGAGCGGATCGAGACGATCGAGGTGCTGGGTACCGCTCGGGAGTACCTCGTCCTGCGCTATGACGACGCGGATCTCACGCTCCGGGTCCCGAGGGAGCAGGCAAGCAAGGTCGGCTTGCGCGAGGTGATCGGCGGGGTTGAGGTGGACGACGTGTTCGCCGTGCTGCGCCGCCGGGACGTGCGTATGCCCTCCAACTGGTCTCGGCGGTTCAAGAACCACACCGAGATGCTGAAGTCGGCGGACATCTACCAGGTCGCCGAGGTGGTGAGGAACCTCTCCCAGCGCCAGGCAGGAAAGGCGCTCTCAGTGGGGGAGAAGCGGATGTTGGAGCGGGCGCGCAGGGTCCTGATCTCCGAGCTGGCACTGGCCCTGGCCTCGGACGCGGATCAGGTCGGGTCGCTGGTCGACGCCGCGCTCGCCTGAGCGACCGGCGCGCGGGCACAGCTTGCAGCGCGTGGACGGCGCGCTAGATCGCCGCGGCGGGCAGGTCGCCAAGCCACGCGAGGTAACGGGCGGTGACCTCGACGGGGACCCTGCCCCGATCGGCGACGTCGATCTCGCGTCCTCGCGCCCACTCGCGCACCGCTTCCGGGCGGCTGAGGTAGCGCACGAGGACGTCCAGTGGGAGCCGGCCGCGAGCGTGGACGTGCACGCCGTGACGCCGCGCCCAGTCCCGAACGACATCGGGGCGCGCGAGGTAGAGGGCGACCAGCGCGCGCGGGAGACGTCCGTGTTCCGCGACTTCGATGCCCTTGCTGCGCGCCCATGCGCGTACCTCGTGTGCTGTCCACTCGTCGTCAGTCGCGGTCGCCATGTGGGAGAACCTAGGCTCAATTCGCTGCTGCCGCACACATCGCGAGTACCGCGCGCGTGTGACGGTCGTTGATGGCGCGCGTCCGCGAGTACCGTGGGTGGCTACCGGGCAGGCACCTGCCACGTCAAGGGCACCGACCGATGTCCGGGGCCGAGAGGGGCCAATGTGGTCGCACGACGGTACCGCCCACGGCAGGACGGCGAGGACCTCGTACGGAGCTACCTCATCGATGCCGGGCGTTACCAACTGTTGACCAAGGCGGATGAGGCCGGCCTGGCGTGCCAGGTCGAGGCGGGCACGGCGGCACGCAACGCCCTTGATGCCGCTGATCGTCGGCAAGGCGCCGCACTCACGCCTGCCCGTCGACGGGAGTTGCAGGCGACGGTTCGCGCCGGCGAGCAGGCGACGCACGCCTTCGTGACCTCGAACCTGCGGCTCGTCGTCTCGATCGCGAAGCGGTACCAATGGTCGGGGTTACCGTTGCTTGACCTCGTGCAGGAGGGGAACCTCGGGCTCATCCACGCGGTCGGGAAGTTCGACCACCGCAAGGGGTTCAAGTTCTCGACGTACGCGACCTGGTGGATCCGCCAGGCCATTACACGGGGGATCGCCAACCACGGGCGCACGATCCGCTTGCCGGTCCATGCGGGGGAGCAGGTCTTCGCCTACCAACGGGCACGAGACAGTCTCGAGGGGACCCTTGGCCGCAAGCCGACGGTTGCCGAGCTGGCGCAGGCGCTCGCCTGGCCAGAGTCCCGCGTCGAATCCGTGGCCGACTTCGCCAGGCTCCCGTTGAGCCTGTCCACACCGCTCGACGAGTCGGGGACCGATGAGCTCGGCGATACGGTGCGCGACGAGACCGCCGTGGACCCGGCCGCTGCCGTGATCACTGCGCTCCTCCCGCAGGAGGTCGCCAAGTTGCTGTCGGGCCTCGGCGAGCGAGAGCGGGTGATCCTGCGGCTCCGTTTCGGTCTCGACGACGGGGAGCCGCGCACCCTCGACGATATCGGGCAGCGTCTCGGCGTGACCCGCGAGCGGATCCGCCAACTCGAGGCCGCCGCGATGTCGAAGCTGCGCCACCCCTCCTCGCTGAACGGGGTGCCGCCGCCCGACTGATGAGCCGCGCGGAGCCGATCCGTGTTGACGATCACGACGACGAGTAATGACGCGGACCGCGCCAGACCGTCGTCTGACGGCCGGTTGAGCACCGGTGGGGGGCGCCAGTCAGCTATACTGATGCGTGCGTTGGTTCAGCACGTGAACTACGTCGTGTGCAGGCCACCATTCCGGTTCCCGCATGGTCCGACGTGCATGATGGGAACGGTAGGTACAGCAATGAGCACCGGCACAGTGAAGTGGTTCAACGGGACCAAGGGCTTCGGCTTCATCGCCCCCGAAGACGGCAGCCCGGACGTGTTCGTCCACTTCTCGGCGATCGAAGGCAATGGCTACAGAGAGCTCACCGAGGGCCAGCGCGTCCAGTTCGATACGACGACGGGCCCGAAGGGACTGCAGGCCAGCGCGGTCAGGGCCGTCTGATCGCAAGTGGACGAGGCCCGAGTGGACGAGGGCATGGTTGCTGACGGTCCGCATTCCGACGTCTCGGATTCACGCGACCAGGAAGCGCTCGAGCTCCGGCTGACCGGTCGCGCGTTCACCTCGATCGCGACGGCGTTGGGCATGGAGCGGTCGTCCGAAGCGAACCTGGCGTTCAACCGCGCCCTCCGCCGCCAGCCCGCCCCGGCGAAGGACCAGATCCGCGCCGACGAGAACCTGCGGCTCGACCGTATGGCCGTGGCGGTACGGGCCAACGGCTCGCTCACCGAGGCCGAAGCGGTCAAACGCTTGCGCACCATCGACGTGCTGCGCGGGCGGCTGATGGCTGAGTAGCGCCGACCGGTCGCCCCCGGTTCAGGCCCGCCAACCTGGCGCGAGCAACCTCACGCAGGGCTTGAGTTCGCGCGCCTCGGCGGTTCGGTGTCCACGAGGAGATCGAGCAGCTCGCCAATCGTGTGCTCGCGGCTGATCGCGTCGCGCAACGGTCGATGGGCCTGGATGTGGTACCGGTTGCGGCGGCCACCCTTCTCTTTGACGACATAGCCCGCGGCGGTGAGGTCGGCGACGATGCCGTACGCCGTGCGCTCGGTGACGTCGAGGCCCGCCGCCAGGTCGCGGAGGCGGGCGTCCGGGTCGCGGGCGATGAACAGCAGCGCCCGGGCGTGATTGGTCAGGAAGCTCCAGTCGCCCACGCCCACGATGGTACCCGAATACCGGAACTGAGTTGCTAGCTTTGTTCGACGGGTGTAGTCTGCACGAGAGCGGCCGGGCCGGCTCGCCTTGGTGTTGGCCCCCGGTTTGCAGGAAGGAGCCCGCGATGCTGATCGTCGGGGTCGTTGGGGTCGTGATCGCCGCGGCCGTCGTCTTCGAGTTGCGCACGCGGGGCTGGGCCCGGTTCCTCGGATGATGCGCCCCACAGTGGGGCTCGACGCGGACGGCTGGCCGCCGGCCGCCGTCGCGGCCCCGAGCACCCCGCCCCGGCAGGGCGACGGGCAGGGCGACGGGGAGGGTGACGGGACGGTTGCGTCACGCCGGTGCGGGCGGTGCTTGGCGATGTTCCCGGGCGACCCCGGCCTGGACCCGGTCGGCCTGCAGGACTGGTGGTTGTGCCCACCCTGCCGGCTCGCGCTGCTGGGCCCGCGCGCCGGCACGCCGCCCACGCAGACAGGACCGCACCATGGCCGCTGACCGGACGCCGGCGGCACGAGCGGTTCGTCGTGCTGCGTCGTGGGCGCCGCCCCCGGGGCGTCCTCCCGAGCGGGCGCAGTTGGTGTGGCAGCGCGCCCTTGCGGCGGTCGGCTCCTCCGCGGAACATGACCGGTTTGCCGTCGCCCTCGACCTCCTGCGCGCCGCGCACCACAGCCCGGCCACGATGCTGCACGCCCTCACGCTGGGCACGAGCCGTCTTCGTACGCACCCCGGTGACGCACGCGCTCGAGGCGGGGTCGCGGTCCTCGACGCAGCGATTGCCTTCCTCGGGGTCAAGCCCCGCGCCGGCGAGATCGCGCTGGCGGACCGATGAGCCGGCACGGCGCTGCGCCGAGCCGTCATTGTCCGCGATGCACTGCCAAAGGAGGCCCATGCTGAGGTTCGAATGGAATGCGCTGCGGCCAGGAGACCACGTGGTCCTCCACGACCCGCGCACGCCTGAGATGACGCTGACTGATGGCGTCGTGACCGGCGTCGAGACGCACAAGCGCGTGAATGGTGTCGGTATCCGAGTTGCCAAGGCGCGCGGCGATGTCGAGGTGCTGTGGCCGAGCCCGTTCGTCGTGCACAGCGACCCGCGCGACCTCACAGAGCAGTGCTGGCGCTGCGACGAGCTGGAGGAACGGCCGGCAACGCCGCTCCGCGAGGTTCCCGCCGCGCCGGCGATCGAGGCCGACGAACCGCCCCGGGCGTTCGGGATCGTCGGTCGGGCGACCCGAGAGGACTGACACGGGCTGACGCGCTGGCTCGAGCGCCACCGCTACCGAGGCTTCTCGGCTCGGCGGCCGTCGCCTCGGGTTGCCTGACCGCTGCCGCGCAATACAGTTCCGCTGTGCCCGCACGGTCGCCTTCGGGCACGGTGACCTTCTTGTTCACCGACATTGCGGACTCGGCGCGCCTGTGGGAATCGAACCCCGCGGGCATGGCTGACGCCGTGCGGGCCCACGACACCATCGTCCGGTCGGCGATCGAGCGCCACGGCGGCTACGTGTTCGCCACTGGTGGGGACGGCTTCTCCGCGGCGTTCTCCTCCGCGCTCGACGCGGTCGCCGCGGCGGTCGAGGCACAACGGGAGCTCGTGGGTGACGCCACCATCCCCTTCGCCGTCCGAATGGCCTTGCACACCGGTGAGGCCGTGGAGCGGGGTCAGGACTACTCCGGCACGGAGGTCAACCGAGCCGCGCGGTTGATGGCCCTTGCCCACGGTGGCCAGGTGCTCGTCTCCGACGCGGCCGAGGTGCTCGTGCGCACCCGGATCGGCCTCCGTCCGCTGGGTGACCACCTCTTGCGGGGCGTTCGTGGGACGACGCCGGTGTACCAGCTGGTGGCCGACGGGCTCCCCTCCGAGTTCCCCGTGTTGCGCAGCGTTGACACCTTCGCCGGCAACCTCCCGCGTCAGGTCACCTCCCTGGTCGGGCGCGACGCCGAACTCGACCAGGTCAGCGACCTGGTGAGATCGCAGCGCCTGGTCACACTCACCGGCGTCGGTGGCGTCGGGAAGACCCGGCTCGCCATCGAGATCGGTGCCGAGCTCTCAGGGGAATTCGACGACGGGGTCTGGATCATCGAGCTCGCCGGCGTCGGCGACCCGGCGGCGGCGCCCGCGGCGCTGGCGACCGCGCTGGGCGTCACACCACAGGGCGACGTACCACTGATCGAGACGGTCGCCGACACCGTTGGCGCACGACGGATGTTGCTCCTCGTCGACAATTGCGAGCATGTCCGCGATGCCGCCGCTGCGGCCATTGAGGCCATACTCGCGCGAGCCGGCGGCACAAGGGTCCTCGCCACGTCGCGCGAGGCGGTTGGTGTGCCCGGTGAAACGATCGCCGCGGTCGCGCCGCTCACGCTCGACGGTGGCGTGACGTCTGACGCCGTCACCTTGTTCCTCGTGCGGGCGCGCTCGGCTCGCCGCGACTTCGAGATCGGGGACCAGGAGACTGCCAATGCGGTGACGGAGATCTGCGCAGCGCTCGACGGGCTGCCGCTCGGTATCGAACTGGCGGCGGCGCGCATGTCGGCGATGAGTGCGATCGAGGTGAGGGACCGCCTGGCCGACCGCTTCCGTCTCTTGCACGCCGGCGACGGTGGCGGCCCGGAACGTCACCTCACGCTCCGCCACGCCGTCGAGTGGTCCTACGAACTGCTGGCGGACGAGGAACGGGCCCTCCTCCGCACCGCGTCGGTGTTCGCCGGCGGCTTCGACCTCTCGAGCATCTGCGACATCGTCGACGATCCCGATGAGATCGACGTCTTGCGGTACGTCGATTCGCTGGTCCGCAAGTCGCTCATCGTCGCCGATCACTCTGCGGCGACCACGCGCTACCGCTTGTACGAGACCATCCGGCAGTTCGCTGAGGACCGACTGGCGGATGCCGGCGGGCTCGAGCGGGCACGCGACGCCCACGCCGTGCGCTTCGGGCGCCGTGCGGTCGCCGAGTGGGAGCGGTGGAACGGGCCCGGGTGGCGCCACGCGGTGGACTGGGTGGAGCTTGAACTCGACAATCTCCGCGCCGCGTACCGGTGGAGCGCGGGGCGCGGCTCGCTCGACGTGGCGACCGACATCGCCGCTCACGCTGCGCTCATGGGCTTTTCGGTGCAGCTATTCGAAACGGTCGCGTGGGCCGAGGAGCTCCTCGATGCTGCATCGTCTGCGGACGTCCGCCGGCTCCCACGGCTCTACACCGCGGCCGGATATGCCTGCTTCGTCGGGCGCCCCGATGCCGCCCGTCGCAACGCCCACCGGGCGACGGAGCTGGAGGCCGACGACCGCTACGATCCGTGCGAGCCCGGGTACGCCACGTTCATCGAGGCGCTCGGGCAGGTGTACTGCGGGGACCTCGACCGCTACATCGAGCTGACCGGAGAGGTCGCTCGCCGCTACGGCGCCGAGCGCGGCTACGGCCTGGCGTCCTATGTCGACGGGCTCCAGTCGGCGGGCCGCGTCGAGGAGGCGCTGGCGCTCACGGAGCAGTCGGTCGCCGCCGCCCGCGAGCTTGGCAACCCGTACTGGATCGCGTACGCCCTTTGGATCGCGGGTATGGCGTTCTCGAGGTCCGACCCGCGCCGGGCGCTCGCCGCATGGGACGAGGGCGTCACGTTCGTCCGCGAACACCGCGTGCAGTTCTTCGAGGGCTTCCTCGCCCGTGACGCGGCGCGGCTGCACACGTCCGACGGTGAGCCGGAGGCGGCGCTCGTGCTCTTCGGCGACGCGATCGCGTCCTTCCATCGGGCAGGGAACGTGCCCCAGCTCATCATCACGCTCGCCAGCGTGCCCGCCCTCCTGCAACGCCTCGATCGGTTCGACGCCGCGACCACGCTCCTCGGTGCCATGTCGCGGCACGAGTCAAGCTTCCACCACGTCCCCGAGCTGGCCGACCTCGAGAGCCAGCTGGCGAAGGTCCTTGGGGCCAAGCGGGCGAGCGAACTCCTGGCCGAGGGCGCCGCGCTCAGCCTGGACGCCGCCGCGGGGTACGCCCGCCGGCAGATCGACTCCGCCCGGCGTGACCCGAAGCGGCGTGCCCGGGAGCCGCGCCCGGGCGGCCTGAGCCGGCGTGAGCTCGAGGTGCTGCGCCTCCTGGCCGGGGGTCGGGCGTCGGCCGAGATCGCCACCGAGCTGTTCATCTCGACCCGCACGGCCGAGCACCACATCCAGAACATCTACACCAAGATCGGCGTCGCCAACAGGGCCTCGGCCACCCGCTGGGCCATCACGCACCAGGTCATCACTGGCTGACGTCGGCCGGCGACCTGGTCGTCCAGGCCGGTCCCACGCCGTCGCAACGGAAATGGGTAAATCTGCCGATGCCGCGATCGGCGCCCTTCCCGACAATGGCCACCAGGCCCGCCGACCGGCGGGGCCACCGAGGATCCGAGGGATCCGAGACGAGAAGGGGACTGCGATGATCCTGGCAACAACGACGGTCGAAGACGTCGACCGCTTCCTGGCAGTGTTTGGCAGCAAGGGTGCCGACAAGCGCGCGCTGCACGGTTCCAGGGGCTCGACCGTGTTTCGCGACCCGACCGAGACGAACCGGGTGTGGGCCCTGTTCGAGTGGGACGAGCAGGGCTGGGCC
>Ga0070741_10005101_pt1 | contig 29654 bp, 28 predicted proteins | sample Coa_R1_4_FD_66440 | JGI IMG/M metagenome (GOLD analysis project Ga0070741, IMG submission 66440) | Surface soil microbial communities from Centralia Pennsylvania, which are recovering from an underground coalmine fire - Coalmine... | ecosystem: Environmental > Terrestrial > Soil > Unclassified ... | reverse complement strand
CGCTGCGGATTGTAGACCTGCTCCTCCTGCTCGCGGTACCAGGCCTGCATCTCCTCCATGTTGCCCTCGCGGCCCTTCTCGGCCACCACGCGCGAGCGATGCATCAGCATTTCCTTGGTCTCGATGAAGTCCTTGCGGTCGAAACCCCATATCCGCGGATGAACGTAGGTGTCCATCCGGATCGCATCGCACGGACATGCCTCGACGCACAGCCCACAATAGATGCATCGCAGGGTGTCGATCTCGTAGCGTACCGGAAACTTCTCCACCCGCGGATTCGGAGATTCGCCCGCTTCTATGTAGATGCATTGCGCGGGGCACGCCGTGGCGCACAGGTAACACGCCGTGCATCGCACCGACCCGTCCTCGCGCAGCGTGAGCCGATGGCTGCCGCGATAATGGTCGGAGTAGCGCTTGCGTTCTTCGGGATACTGGACCGTGGTGAAGGCGCGGCGCGACTTTGCCAGTCCGAGCAGATGCGCGGCGTTGATCGCGAGATTGCGGGTGAGATGGTAGCTCGTGATCGCGAGCCCCTTCACGATTTCCGGGAGATAGATTTTCTCCCAGAAGGTCATTTCCTCGCGTCTCTTCATGTCAAAACCAGCGCAATTTTCCTTTCAGATGGAGGATTTCCGCCGCAGTGGCTGGCGCGGCCCCGATTAGCGGACTTTCAAAGGCAACTATAGGGGTCGCACGGAAGGACAGTCAAGTTAGCTTCCCCCACCGAGACGGCAAGCGGCGCCTTCGTCGCTCGAACTCATGCCTCAGCTGCTTTTTCGCCGCCCGGCGTCTTTCGCATCCTGCCGGCTTCCTATAGAGATTGCTCGCCATGGGATCGCCCGCAACCGCCGTTTCACCTCAAACCAGCATCTCGCGCAGCGAAGCAATCCATACGCTGACCGCGAGCTTCCTCGGATGGACCCTGGATGCGTTCGACTTCTTCGTGCTGGTCTTTGTGGTCCCGACGATTGCCTCCGAATACAACCGATCGATCCGCGACGTCGTGTTCACGATATTCCTGACGCTCGCGATGCGGCCGCTGGGAGCGGTGCTGTTCGGATGGCTCGCGGACCGGTACGGGCGCCGCCTCCCCCTGATGGCCGATGTCCTCTTCTACTCGGTCGTCGAATTCCTGAGCGGGCTTGCCCCGAACTACCACGTCTTTCTGGTGCTGCGCGCACTGTATGGGATCGGTATGGGCGGCGAATGGGGAGTGGGGGCGGCGCTCTCGATGGAGGCGGTGGGACCGCGCTGGCGCGGCTTCTTTTCGGGCCTTCTCCAGGAAGGTTACGCGGTTGGATATCTGCTTGCGGCCGGCGCCTACTTCTTCGTGTTTCCGCACTTCGGATGGAGGGCGCTGTTCTTCGTGGGCGGGCTGCCCGCGCTCCTTACCGTCTATATCCGTTCCAAGGTCCCGGAGTCGGAGGCATGGCAGCGCACGCGTCCGACCGCGCACGACGTGGCCCGCACCATACGCTCGAACCTCGGTTCGTTCGGCTACCTGGTCCTGCTGATGACGATGATGAACTTCGTGTCGCACGGCACCCAGGACCTCTATCCGACGTTTCTCGACAAACAGCGCGGCCTCGACTCCCGCACCGTGGCGACGATTGCGGTGATTTACAACGTCGGGGCGATCGTCGGCGGACTCGTGTTCGGCTATCTGTCCGACCGGATCGGGCGCAGGCGGGCGATGGCGGCGGCGGTCGTGCTGGCGGGGATGATCATCCCGCTTTGGATCTATCCGCGATCGCTCGCGATGCTGACGATGGGAGCGTTCCTGATGCAGTTCATGGTGCAGGGCGCATGGGGCATCGTTCCCGCCCATCTCGCGGAGCTCTCGCCGCCGCAGGCGCGAGGACTGTTCTCGGGCGTCGCCTATCAGTCCGGCGTGTTCTTCGCATCGTTCGCCGCCCTGGGCGAGCAGTTCATCGCCGAACGCCTCGGGTATGCGACCGCGATGGCGCTGATGGCGGGGGTCGTGATGGTGGCCGCTACGGTGGTGATTCTAATGGGGCGCGAGCGGTTGTCGGCGGATTTGCACGCCGGCGGTTCGCGCGCGGAATGACGCCGCTTTTGCGGGACTTTCGTTCGGCATCGGATTGCGCTAAACGACCGGTATTGATGGAGAGCGCCATCCCGTTGGAGGTGAACCCATGAAGTTCGGCCTTTTCTATGAAATCTCCGTTCCCCGGCCCTGGGGACGCGACACCGAAAAGGTTGTGTACGATCGATGCCTTGAGCAGGTGAAGCTCGCCGACGAGCTCGGATTCGATTCCGTGTGGGCCGTCGAGCACCATTTCCTCGAGGAATATTCCCATTGCCCGGCGCCGGAACTCTTCCTGACCGCGTGCGCGATGGTCACGAAGAAGATGAGGGTGGGTCACGGGATCGTGGTCTGCGTCCCCGAATTCAACCATCCGATCAAGATCGCCGAACGCACCGCCGTCCTCGACATCCTCTCCGGCGGCCGACTCGAGGTCGGAACCGGGAGATCCGCAACCTGGACCGAACTCGGCGGATTCCGAGTGAATCCGGACGAAACCAAGAAAACCTGGGACGAGATCGTTCACTGCCTGCCCAAGATGTGGACGCAGGAGCGCTACTCCTACCAGGGACGCTCATGGTCGATGCCGCAGCGGACGATCGTTCCCAAGCCGTTCCAGAAGCCGCATCCCCCGATGTGGGTAGCGGTGACCAGCCCTGGAACCGAAATCGACGCGGCCGAGCGCGGGATGGGCAGCCTTGGACTCACTTTCGGCGGATTCGCCGAGCAGGAGCAGAAGGTCAAGCGCTACCGGCAGATCATCAGGAATTGCGAGCCGGTCGGCGAATTCGTCAACGAATCGGTATCGACGGTCAATTTCCTGTTCTGTCACGAGGACGACGCCGAGGGAGTCAAGGTCGGAAGGCGGCTGACCGGCACCTTCAACTATCTCGCCGCGCAGTTGCTTGCCGCCCGCGAGGCCTATCCGACCAAGTCCTATCCGTCGCTGGGGCTTTTGCCTTCGCTGCGGCGCGAGGCGGCGGGACCGGGAGACGAGATGGGCGCGCCCGAAGGGATCGCGATCGGCAATCCGGCGCGCATCGTGCGCGAACTCAAGAAATGGGAGTCGGTGGGCGTGGATCGCGTCAACTTCCTGCTCAACGCGCTCGAGACGGTCCCGCAGGAGCAGGTGCTCAATTCGCTGCGCCTGTTCGCCAGGGAAGTCATGCCGCATTTCGAAAAGAAGGAAACCTCCAGGACTGAAGCGGCCGCCGCCGCGGCAGGAGCGCGCTGATGCCACCGCGGTTTGGAAAACTGGATACCAATGCGTGGGCGAAGTTCGCCTCCACCATCAACGGCTTCAAGACCGAGGAGTGGAAGCTCAAAAACGCGGGCATCCTGGAGCTTCACCAGGAGATCGACGACGATCCCGCCGACGCGCTGATACCGCGCGCGATGCATCCGGCGATTCCCGCCTACACCATCATCAACGTGATGCACGTCGAGGAAAGTCCCGTCGGCGAGTTCTCCATCGCGGAGGTGCGGGTCGCGGGCCGCACCGGCGTTCGGCCCCGCGGCTTCGTCCTGCGCAGCTACTGCAACAGCGAAGCGGCGCGCAAGGAACTCGGAGCGCGTTGGGGTTATCCGGTGACGCCGGGGGATGTGAGCCTCACCCTGCGCCACGATCGGGTCGTCGGCAGGGTGAAGGTCGATGGCAGGACGATCCTGCACGTCGAGCAGCTCGATCGCGACGTGATCTCGGGCAATGACATCCAGTACATCGCGTCGATGCATCTCGCGCACAGCCGCGAGGATCAGAAGCTCGTGCTGATCCAGGTCGACCCCGAGTACGCGTTCTCGAGGGCCGAGCGCGGAAGGCCGTCGGTGGTCGCGCTTGACAGCGAGGCGTTCGGCGCGGGCGGCAACCTGCGGCTGATGAACCCGATCATGGCGAGCTACACGATGGCGGAAGTGACGCTGCCGAAGATTCGCTACGTGTGCAACCCCGAGCTTCCCGCGCTTCAGGGAACGACCAAGGTCGCCGCCTGAGCGTCACAGGACTCGCGCGGACCGCGAAACGCCGCCTGGAGCGGGCTTTCGCGGTCCGCGGTCTCTTTTCGCGCGCCCGGGCGCGCATCGCGGCAGTCTCTACAGGTTGACAATTGTTCCGACAAAGCGTTGCGCGGAAACCCTTGCTTTACTCCGGGTCGGCGCGAAGCTACTCTCGTTGTGGGACAAAACGCTCGGACCGCAGCCTTTCTCGTAGATCCCGCCTGGCCAATCGCAGGGTCTTCTATTTAGGGGCAGCCCGACCAAGCCCGGAAGGAGGGCTCACAATGCCCACTAAGTTGTACGTAGGCAACCTTGCCTACTCCGTTAACAATGACGATCTCGCCCAGCATTTCGCGCAGGCGGGAAAAGTCGAGACCGCGACCGTCGTCACGGACAAGTTCTCCGGCCAGTCGCGCGGATTTGGCTTCGTCGAAATGACAGACCCGACCGAGGCGGCTCACGCCGTCGAAACGCTCAACGACACCGAGCTCAAGGGTCGCCGGATCCGCGTCGATGAGGCGCGCGCATCCACCGGCGGTCCGCGAGGCGGCGGCGGTTTCGGTGGTGGTGGCGGCGGAGGCGGACGCGGCGGCGACCGCCGTCGCGGCGGCGGTGGCGGAGGACGCCGCGAGCGCTGGTAACAAGTCGCGGATTCTGATGCGCGGCGGGTACCGATGAAACGGACCCGCCGCGCACTGTTTTCGCGGCCAGGCACCCGCCCTTTCGCTCGCTTAGGCGACCGCTCCGCCCCGGCCTTCCCGGCCAAAACCTCCGGCCGGAATGCTTACTCGCGGCGCAGGCTTTGGTATGGTGTTTCGCCGTGCCAATCACGACGCGAAACCACTCTCTCCACCGAGTTCTGAGTCTCCTCTTGCCGCTCCTTGCAACCGGGCTTTGCGCCATCCGCCATCCGGCGGCCGCGCATGCCGACCAGGGCACGCAGCCGCTGCGCAACGTCGCCGGAATCGTGACCCATCGCGATGGCAAACAGGTCCCTATCGGGACGGCATTCTTTGTCGCCGTCCCAAGCCGCGTCTTCGAAGGGCGGTCGTTCGTCTACCTCGTAACCGCCCATCACAACCTCCTCGATTCCTCGGGCAAACCGGCGGCGGGCTTGTACCTGGTGTTCGAGGATGCCGCGACCGGGGCGACGCGCGAGCAGGAGCTTCCGCTGGAGACAAAATGGGTGCTCAACCCGAGCAATGAGTCCGTCGACGTCGCGGCGGTGCCTTTTAATCCCGCGGATGCCAACATCGCGCCCATCCCGCTCGGATCGATCATGGCGACGGAGACGGAGATGGCGGCGCTGGCGGAGACCGGCGCTCAGACCTACTACCTGACCGCCGCAAGCGCCGGCATCAAGAACCCGCGCTTCGAAGCGCTGGCGCGCTTTGGCCGCGTCTCGGTCGCCCGACCGCTCGAAGCGGAGGTGCCGGGCGCGGGAGTCCAGAGGTTGTGTTTCATGGACGGCGGCGGGACGCCGGGCTTTTCGAGCGGCGCGCCCGTGTTCGTGCAGGCGGGCCTGCGCTTCGTGCTGTGGGGAATTCTCGAATCCACCAATTCGGCGAGCGCCAGCCCGACCTTTCAGGGGCTTGCGGGTCTGGTGCCGGCCAGCGCCGTCGCCGAGACCGTGCAGGCGATGGCGGCGGCGCAGGAGAAGAACCTTCGCAAGCCGAAGTGACCCGGGAGCGGGAATCTCTTGATTTGGATTCCCATCCCGGATAACCAAATAGATTCCATTCCCGCTTCGACTGCTCCCCGGTAGCTCAGTCGGTAGAGCGGACGGCTGTTAACCGTCAAGTCGCTGGTTCGAATCCGGCCCGGGGAGCCAACCAGAATTCCGCAGCGGCCGGCGTTTCCGCGCCCGCACATTCCCCTCCCATTGAGACCCCCGGGGACGGCTCTCGTCCGGGGGGCGAGCCCCGGGCAGCCTGGGCGGCCCGCGAACATTGGGGCGGCCGATGTTGACTGCGAGTCTTTACTTTTTCATGAATCACGGACTAAACTGCGCGCTCGTTTGCATGTAACCGTTAATCAACTCATGGGAAAGGCTGGTCGCGGCGAGTTGCGGTCGTGGCGGTATTGGGGCGCTCAAGACGGTTCAGGTCGGGCGGCGGTCGATGCGTGGCTGAAACCGCGATGGGCGCGGACGGGCCCGGGTTTCCGGTCGTTTTCCGGCGGCCTTTGGAAACGACGGCCACTTGTTGTCAAGGCTGCATGGGGGTGCTCGCGCCAGGGAATTCCGAATGGGACTTCGCACGGAGATGGTGAAACGGTGGCCGGCGCTGGCCCCGCTGCTCGGCAAAGACGCCGAGCGAATCCGGCGCAGGATGGCGCGCACGCCGGAATTGATCGCGCACAACCTTTCCATGCTCTCTTACGATGTCGGTGAGCGCAGGCTCAAGGCCGATGTGACCTGGTACCGCGGGGAGCACTGCAACTTTCTTCCCGACCGCAAAGCGCTCTCGCAATCCGACGCGCTCGCGAGGTACGTGGGGCAGGGATGGCTTCCGGCTCGGCCCTTCATCACCAAAACCGATCCCATCACCACCTTCGGCAGTTGCTTCGCGGAGCATATCTCCTCCTACCTCCGCCGAAACGGCTATACGACTGCCGATCTCGGCCGCAACCTGTCCTCCTATGTGATTCGCTGTGGAGAGGGGATGGTGAACAGTGCGGCAATCGCGCAGCAATTCCAATGGGCCTATCGGGAGAAGGAGTTCAACGAGCCGCTCTGGTACGACAAGGCGGGAAAACCCGCCGACTACGAGGAGACGGTGCGCAGCGACACTCGCGAGATCTTCAATCGCACCACCGTCTTCATCATCACGCTCGGCCTTTCCGAGGTCTGGTACAACAAGCAAAGCGGGGAGATCTTCTGGCGCGCCATCCCCAAGCATCGCTTCGATCCCTCCCGACACGGCTTCAAGGTGCTCAGCGTGAGCGAGAATCGGGAGAATCTCGAAACCGCGTACCGGCTAATCCGGGACCATCGGCCGCGCGCGGCGATAATCTTCACGCTTTCGCCGGTGCCGCTGGTTGCGACCTTCCGCCCGGTCTCCTGCATCACCGCCAACAGCGTCTCGAAGGCATCGCTCCGCGTCGCGGTGGACGAATTGATGCGCGAGCATTCGGGCGACGAGCGGCTCTTCTATTTTCCTTCCTACGAAATCGTCAAGGATGTGATCGACGACCCGTACGGTGAGGATCGGCGCCACGTCCGCCCGGAGGTCGTTTCGACCATCATGGAGTTCTTCGCGCGGCACTACCTCGTGCGTTGAACGCGGACCCCGATCGACACCGCCCGCCGCCGCGCGGAGCTAGTTAAGCTCGATATTGTAGAGCTTGGCCGCGTTGTCGCACACGATCTTGCGCGTGACCTCTTCGGGAACGCCCCGAAAATCCTGTTCGATGACCTTGAGCGAGTTCGGCCAGGTCGAGTCCGTGTGGGGAAAGTCGGACGCCCACATGTAGTTGTCCTCGCCGAAGAACCTGTAGGTCATCGGCCCGATGGCATCGTCCTGGAAGGTGGCCCATACGTTCCTGCGAACGTATTCCGACGGCTTCATCTTGAGCCTCGTCTCATCGCGCATCGTGCCGAACTTCTCGTACATGTGATCGCTGCGGTACATGAAATGCGCGATCCATCCGGTGTCGTTTTCGGCCGACACGATGCGAAGGCCGGGAAAGCGCTCGAAGACCTTGCCGAAGATGAACGACGAAAGGGTGCGCTGCACCTGGTAGATCGGCTGCATCGTCCCGATCAGCATCCTCATCCCGCCGAGCAGAACTTCGTTGCTTTCCTCGGCGCGCCCGCGGTTTGGATCGCGTGGGCGGCCTTTCTGATCGCGCTGGGTGATGACGTGCAATGACAGCGGCATCTTCATTTCGGATGCCGCCTGCCAGAAAGGGTCATAGATCTGGCTGAAATAGGGCTTGTCCTCGGGCGGCACTCCCCAGATCATCGCTCCCTTTAGCCCCATCTTCGCGCATCGCTCGAGTTCCCTGACCGCCAGCGGGATGTCGTCGAGCGAGATGAGCGCGATCGGATGGAGTCGCTTTGGATTGTAGGCGCGGAACTCCCCGACCCAGTCGTTGTAAACCGCGAAACAGGCGCGCCGCAGCTCGTCGTCATCGAGTCCGAACAGCGGCATCCCGAGCGTGGTGTAGATCACCTCGGCCTGAACTCCGTCGATATCCTGATCCTTGATTCGCTCGACCGGGTCCCATCCGCTGGGCCGCGCGGCTTCATAGCCCTTCTTGAGATGCTCCTTGAGTTCCTTGCCGCTCTTGCCGATTCCGAAGCCGCCCGCGACGGGAAAGGGACGAACACCCGGTGCGATAAAGAGGTAGCCCTTGCCGCTCTCGCTCTTCACGACCTTGGGCGCGCGGTCACGGAACTTCACATCGAGACGGGTTTCCCACAGATCTGCCGGTTCCATCATGTGAGAATCCGCGGAGATCACGCGCATCGCCATTGGAAGTCCCTCCTGAAATTAGTGAAGGCTGTCCGCTGCGTTCAGTCTTCCTAATCGCGATGTACCGCACCTCGCAAGCCGAGGGCAAGTGCGCCGGGAAGGGCTGTCAGGCTGCGGCGGTTTTTGCGGGCGACTTGCGCCGCGCGCGAGGAACTTTCCACGCCGACAGATCCCATCCGAGCAGCTCTTCAGTCGCGACCACCTCCGGCATCCATCGCGCGATCAGCTTCTCTTCGAGTTCCTCGCTGAGCGCAGGAAATGGCTCGCCGCGTCCAAAGCAGTAGCGCCAGACCCCCAGCCGGGCCAGCGTGTTCGTGGTTCGATATGCGCTGTGATCGCGAAGCCAGAAGAGAACGTGCCGGGCGTTCTGAGCCAGATGGCGGTTGCGGGGGGCGCGCGCAAAGGAATGCACGTCGTCGCGCAGGTTGCCGCCGGCAAGGGAAATTCGCTCGATTCCCACGAAATCGCAAATACGGTCGAGATAGGCCTGGGGCGACGCGCGAAGCTCGTCGTAGTTGGTTACCAGCACGTTCTCCCGCCCGAACAGATCGAACCATCGTTTCAAGTGAAACGCATAGCGGTTGGTTTCATCGAGGTTCGGACTCTGGGAGAGGGCTTCCTCGAAACTGACGCGCGTCCACACGTAGCATCGCATCAGCTTGTACACCGAGTACGCGTGATCCACCGGATTTCTCAGCGCGCAAATCAGCCTGCAGTTGGGCAGGATCTGTTTGACGCGTTCAGGCGCGTGGGGCCGGATGAAGTAGGTAGAGATTTCCGCGATCTTCCGCTCGCCGCTGGCGTATCGGAAGTGCTGCGCGTACCAATCGATGCCCTTGCTGAAGCGCACTCCGAAGAACCCGGTTTCCTTGATTCCATGAGGAAGGTCCACGTGTCCTTCGAGCGCCTGATGGAGCCAGGTGGTGCCCGTCCTTCCGGGGCCAATTCCCAGAAAGTCGGGAAGCATTCGTCCCTGTGAATCCCGCATCGTTCCTCGGTTCGTGGCTCCTGATCAGCAGCTTGTAGGGGAAGAGGAGGTCGGGCGCCTCGCTAAAGCCCGCCATTCCCTAGCAATTCCGACAATTCCATGTCAATTCAGGATCCGGCGGAGCCGGCTTTTATCGAGTCGGGCGCCCCGATTCTCGATGCGCAAACGCACGTCCCTGAAGAAACTCGTCCGCTTCATGCGATGCTTTTCGAACTGGCCGGAGGTGTGGTCCGCCTACCGCAATCGCCGCCCGCTGCCTCCGTTTCGAGTGCGCGGCGGGACGATGCTCGCGCACGGAGCCTCGGACGATCCCCTTTACCTTTTCGGGGAGATCTTCGAACGCTGCGAATATCTTGGCGATGATTTCTACATTCCACGGCCCGGCCATGTGGTTGTGGATATCGGCGCCAATATCGGATTCTTTGCGATGCTGATGCAGTCGATGGCGCCGGGAATTACGGTTCATTGCTTCGAACCCGGTCCCGATGCTCTCGAGACCCTGCGCACCAACATCAGGCTCAATCGATGCGACCGCAACGTTCATGTCCATCCGTATGCCGTTTCGGACCGCAATGGCGCCAGTTTCTTGATTCGCGGCGCGAACTCGATGCTGGGTTCGCTGGCCGCCGCCGAATCCGTCCCCGAGAGCTCCGCCGACCGGGTCGAGACCATCACGCTGAAGCGCGCGCTTGAACTATGCGGTCCGCGCCGCATCGACTTCCTCAAGGTCGATATCGAAGGTGGTGAGGTCGAGTTGTTCGGCGCGGCGCCGGCGTCCGTTTGGAACCGGATTGACAGAGTGGCGGCCGAGATCCACGAACGCAAACGGCCCGGCGCGGGCGCGATCGTGACGGAAGCCCTAAAGGCCGCGGGCTTCACCCGAATCCGTTTGGCCGCGCTCCCTCAGGCCGACGGCTGCGATATCCTGCGGGCCGGGCGCTAGCCGCTCGGCGTGATGCCCGAAGCGCTTCGAACCCGTGCAAAGGCCTGCCGTCTTTGCTATGTGCGGGATCGGGCTGATGGGCGGCATCCGGCGGACAGCGCATCGCGCGGGGGCGGAAGATGAGCGGAGCACTCGACGACCTGAGAGTGATCGAATACGCCGAGATGGTTTCGGGGCCGGTGTGCGGCAAGATGTTCTCCGACATGGGCGCCGAAGTGATCAAGATCGAGCGCCCCGACGGCGGCGACCCCGCCCGAAGCCATCCCCCGTTTCCGAATGACGAGCCGCATCCGGAAAAAAGCGGCTTGTTTCTGTACCTGAACACCGGCAAGAAAAGCCTGACGCTCGACCCGGCATCGCCGGGAGGCGCCGAAATCTTCAAGCGCCTTGTGATGCGGGCGGACGTTCTCATCGAGAACCATCGTCCCGGCCATCTCGCCGCCATCGGCTTCCCCTACGAATCGCTGCACGCCCTTAACCCCCGGTTGATCCTGGTTTCGGTAACCCCCTTCGGCCAGACGGGACCTTACCGCGACTGGAAAGGCTCGGACCTTATCGAATGGGCGATGAGCCTGACCGGGTACAACACTCCGACCCTGGTCGATGATCCGGAGCGGGAGAATCCGCTGCGCGCGCCCGGACACGTCGCGGACATCATGGGCGGATGCAATGCCGCGGCGGCGGCGATGGTCGCGGTGTTCCATCGCGAGCTTACCGGCGAGGGGCAATGGATCGATGCGCCCTGCTGGCAGGCCACGGTCAACACTTCGAAGATCGAGATGGCCGCCTACAGCTACACCCGAATCCCCTACAGCCGGTTGCGCGGCGGATCGCTCGTGGGGCTGGAGCCGCTGCCCTGCCGCGACGGCTACGTGTACACGCTGTGGGCGGCCGATGCTCACTACCAGGCGCTCAAGAAGCTGCTTGGAAATCCCGCCGGTCTCGACACCGAACTGTTCGATACTTTGGCCGGCCGCCAGCAAAACGACGACGTCGTCCGCGCCGTCATCCGCGAAGAGCTTCTCAAGCACGACATGGAATACCTCGTGAGCGAAGGCCAGAAGCTCGGACTGACCATCGGGCCCGTTTACACGGTGGCGCAGGCCGCCCGCCATCCTCATCTCGAGGCCCGCGACGCTTTCGTCGAAATTGATCATCCGGTGGCCGGGCGGTTCAGGTATCCGCGGCGGATGGTGACGATGACGGCGACGCCGCCGATGCCGCGGCGGGCGCCGCTTCTGGGCGAGCACAACGCCGAGATCCTCGGAAGTCTCGGAATCTCGGGCGACGAGCGGCGCGGACTTCACGTCGCCGGCGTCATCTGAAAAACTGCGCCGCCGAAGACGGCGCGAGGGAGCCAACGATGGGACGTCTTCCGCTGGAGGGAATCCGGGTTGCCGACTTCAGTTGGATCATCAACGGGCCTCAGATCGCGCAGTGGCTCGCCACCATGGGCGCCGAGGTCATCAAGATCGAATCCCAGGTTTACATCGATATCGGCAGAATCAATCCGGCCGGGATGGCGGATCGGCAGCACGGTCCGAATCGCAACGGCTTCTATCACATGCTCAATTACGGCAAGAAGGCGATCAATCTCAACCTGCGCACCGAGCGCGGTTACGAGCTTGCCTGCGAGATCATCCGCAAAAGCGACATCGTGATCGAATGCTATCCGAAGCCGGTCGCGGAAAAGCTCAAGCTCACCTACGAAACAATCCGCGGTATCAAACCCGATATCGTGATGATCTCGGTGTCGCTGCTGGGAAAGACCGGAACCGAGCCCGCCGGATGGGTGGGATGGGGGCCGATGGCGTCCTGCTTCGTCGGGATGTTCGACGCGCAGGGATATCCCGGCGGCCCTCCCCGACAGACCGGGGGCACCTGGCCCGACTACGCGATCGCGTCCGCGGTCGTCTTTCACGCACTCGCCGCGCTCCGCCATCGCAATCGCACCGGCCAGGGGCAATGGATCGATGCGAGCATGGGCGAGACGGTGATCGGCCAGATGAACGAGTGGTTCATGGATTACTTCATGAACGGACGCGACCGTCGCCAATGGGGAAATCGGGACGAGCAAATGGCGCCGCACAACACCTACCGGTGCGCGGGCGACGACAAATGGATAGCAATCGCCGTCGCCGACGATTCGGAATGGCAGGCGCTGGGCCGCGTCGCGGGCAATCCCAACTGGGCGCAGGATCCAAGGTTCGCCACCCGCGAAGGCCGGCTCCGCCATCGCGATGAGATCGATTCGCACCTCGCCAAATGGACTCGCGGCCACAACAATCTGGAGCTTGCCGCCACCCTGCAGAAGGCCGGAGTTCCTGCCGGACCCGTCCTCGACAGCGTCGAACTCCACGAGGACCGGCATCTGTGGGAATGGGGCTACTGGTTCAGGATGAACCATCACGAGGTCGGCGAACGGATTCTGCCCGGGATGCCGGTGAAGATGAGCGCGGTTGCGGAGATGAACTACTCGACCCCGCCCGACGTCGGCCAGCACAATCGCGAAATCTTCTCGGGCCTGCTCGGACTTCGCGATGAGGAAATCGATCGGCTGATCGAGGAAAAGGTGATCTACTGATGGGCATGCTCGACGGAAAAGTCACGCTCGTCACCGGCGCCGGCGGCGGAATCGGCCGCTCCACCGCGATCGTCCTGGGCGCGGCCGGCGCCAGGGTGATGGTATCCGACATCTCGACACGCCGCGGCGAGGAGACGGCCCGGATGGTTCGCGAAACGGGCGCTCAGGCGGAGTTCTTCAAGGCGGATGTGTCCCGGGCATCGGACGTGGAAGCGATGGTCGCGGCGGCGGTGAAGCGATGGGGCCGTCTGGATTGCGCGCACAACAACGCCGGAATCTCCGGAAATATCGCATCCGTCGTCGACGATACCGAGGAAAACTGGGACCGCACCCTGGCCGTCGATCTCAAGGGCGTATGGCTGTGCATGAAGTACGAGATCGCGCAGATGCTCAAGCAGGGCGGCGGATCCATCGTAAATACCGCCTCCACCGCAGGCCTCCTCGGGGCGGTCAGGATGGGCGCGTATGCCGCGGCGAAGCACGGCGTGGTGGGCCTTACCCGCACCGCCGCGCTCGAATGCGCCCGCTCCAACATCCGCATCAATGCGATCTGCCCCGGCGTGGTCGGAACTCCGGTGATCCTGCAATGGTTCGAGGAAAACGAACGCCTCAAGCGCTCGATGATCGCGCAGGAGCCGATCGGGCGCGTGGGCAACCCCGAGGAGATCGCGAACGCGGTCGCCTGGCTGTTCTCCGACCGCGCCTCGTTCGTCACCGGCGCGGCTATCCCGGTGGACGGCGGTCTCACCGCTCAATGATCGATCGCACCCGCGGGTCCGGCGCCTCTACCTGACTGGGAAATCGAAATAACGATCCGGGTAAGGTTCGTCCCTGAGCGTGAAATGCCACCATTCCCGCGGGTATGGGTTGAAGCCCGCGGCGGTGAAAAGTGTCTGCATGAGCATCCGGTTGGCGCGCTGTTCAGGGGTCAGACCCGGCGCGCGGGCATGCGCGCTTTCGTCGAAACAGTCGAAGCCCGTGCCCATATCAAGCATCGTCGGGTCGGGTGAGCCGCATGATGATTTCGGCTTGCGCGGGAGGGGCGGCGAGGCGGCGACGATGGTAGCGTCGACCGTGCTCCCGCGACTGTGGGAGGACGGCGATGCGATATAGCCGCGGGGGATGAGCTGATCCTTTGGCATCCGCGGATAAAATTGCGCCCGCCGGGCGTCATCTCCCGCCGCGCTCGCCCATCGCTCGAAACCGTCCACGGCGGTTTGCGGCCGGTAGCAATCGTAGAGCTTGAGCGAAAGGCCGAAGCCTTTCAGCCGCGATTGAATTCGCGCCAGCGCCTCGGCGGCCGGCCGCGTAAGAAGGCATCGATTCGCCTCGTATCCCGCGATCGGCCGCCCGATGAAATTGTGAGGGCCGGAATAGAGGATATCGACCTGGATCGAAGGGTCGAGTTCGCGGATATCCACGAAATCGGCCGGCCTCGAGGACTCAGCCGGATATGCCGGAGCCCACAGGAGCGCGATCGCAACCGTTGCCGCCATCAATTGCTTCACCATCGTCGTGGCGATGCAGAAATCAACCACAAGCGTTCCCCGGGACCAAGGGCCGCAGGGCGCTCTTGGGTGCAAAGGCCGCCATTCCGGAGTCGGACGCATCACATGGAGACAGTTCAGGGTATCGGCAGCGGGGCTGTTTAGGCGGATGAAGCTATATTAGAATTTTGAATTCCGATGGGTTATCTGCCGATATTCGTTGATCTTGCGGGGCGCCGATGCGTGGTGATCGGCGGGGGCGAGGTTGCCCATCGCAAGATCATCGCGCTCATCGACGCCGCCGCGCGGGTGTGCGTTATCAGCCCGACCCTTGTGCCCGTTCTCAAGGAGCTTGCCGCGGCGGGTGCGATCGAATATCTGGCGCGTGAATGGAAACCGGGTGATCTCGCAGGCAGCGCGCTCGTATTCGCCGCCACCGATAACGCCGAGCTGCACCGAAAGATCACCCGCGAGGCGCGCTCGCTCGGCATCCCGATCAATGTCGCCGACGATCCCGATCTCTGCGACTTTATCGCGCCCTCCGTTATGCGAAGAGGCGACCTTCAGGTCGCCGTTTCGACTTCGGGGGCGGGGCCGGCGATGGCGGCGCGGGTGCGCCGCGATATCGAGGCGGCCATCGGACCCGAGTATGAGATGGCGTTGGGCATAATCCGGGCCGCACGGTCGTATCTGCGGGAGCACGAACCTGAAGCGGAGCGGAGGGCGCAAGCGATCCGCGCGCTCGCCTTCTCCGATATTATTGACCGCGTGCGCGCCGCCGACTGGTCGGGGATCGATCGCCTGCTGCGAGCCCATACGGGGGTCGAATCGCGCGACCTGGGTCTCGTCTTCGAAGGCGCGGATTCGCTTCATCCTGTGCGCATCGTCTGAACTGCGATGGAAACCTTCTGGCTCATACCCGCTATGGCCTGTTACTTGCTGTCGGCGATTCTCTTCATTTCCGACCGGGTTTCAGGAAAGGAGCGCGCGGCGGGATGGGCCATCGTGATCCTGGGCGCGGGTGCGATTCTTCATGCGATGGATCTTGCGGCGCGCGGACTTCAGGCGGGCAACATACCGGTCGCCAATTTCGCCGAATCGCTTTCCTTTCTGGCCTGGGTGACCGCGCTCGCATCGCTGGTCCTCATCGTCCGCCTGCGGATGGCGGTGATAGGAGCATACGCGGCGCCGGCCGTCGCGGTCGCGCTCGGGGTCTCATCCGCAATGGCGCGGGGAGGACGGATCACTCTGCCGGCGCCGCTGCAGAGCGTATGGCTCCCGATTCACGTAAGCCTCGCGATCGTCGGATATGCGATGTTCGTGCTGGCGGCGAGCGTGAGCCTCGTCTATCTCGCCTACGAGTCACGCCTCAAGGCCAAGCGCCCCCTAGGCCACAACACGGAGCGGATGCCTAGTCTCGAGAAGCTCGATCGCATCAACTACTCGCTGCTGGTGTGGGGATTTCTGATGCTCAGCGCCGCGATAATCACCGGCGCCATATGGGCGGATGCGACCTGGGGCCATTTCTGGTCGTGGGAGCCCAAGGAGTCATGGTCGCTCGTCATATGGGTGCTGTATGCCGCGCTGCTTGAGTCGCGGCTTACGGTGGGATGGCGCGGGCGGCGCGCCGCCGAGCTTACGATTGTCGTGTTCGCGGTCCTGGTTACCTCCTTCGTCGGAGTAAGCCTCATCTTTCCCGGCAAGCACGGAGGCACGTTCGGGTAGGGCGATGGCGCAGACCTTGTTCATACTCGGACTCAACCATCGCACCGCCCCGGTGGCGGTCCGCGAGCGGCTTGCCTACTCCGAGGAGGATATTCCGCGGACGCTGAGCAGGATCAGGGAGCGCCTCGGTTCGGTCACCGAGGTCGCAATTCTCTCCACCTGCAATCGCGTCGAGGTTGTCGGCGTCGCCGCCGATCCGGCAAAGGCGTTCGACGAGCTTTCGGCCTTCATCGCGTCGGATCGCGGCGTGCCGCAAGCGGCGTTTGCGGAGGCGCTCTATCGGATGCAGGGGCGCGAGGCGGCGCGGCATCTGTTCAGGGTCGGTGCGAGCCTTGACTCGATGGTGGTCGGTGAGCCGCAGATTCTGGGGCAGCTAAAGCTCGCCTATGCCCAGGCGGCCAAGTCCGGCGCCGTCGGCCTCGTGCTCCATCGCGCCTTCCACAAGGCCTTCTCCACCGCCAAGCGCATCCGCAAGAGCACCCTGATCGGACACGGCGCGGTCTCGGTCAGTTCCGCCGCGGTGACTCTGGCCCGTCAGATCTTCGACAAGCTCAGCGACAAGACGGTGATGCTGATGGGGGCGGGGAAGATGGCGGAGTTGACGGCGCGCCAGCTCAAGGCGATCGGGATCGAATCGCTGCTGATAACCTCGCGCACCTTTGACAATGCGGTGGCGCTGGCCCGCGAACTGGGCGGAACGGCGGTGCCCTTCGATAATTGCAAGCCTTACTTGAAGATCGCCGACGTGGTAATTGGGTCGCTTTCGGTGACCAGGCCGGTGTTCGGGCCCGAGGAATTCGAGGCGATAATCCGCGAGCGGCGCTACAAGCCGATGTTCCTTATCGACCTCGGCGTTCCCCGCAATTTCGACCAGAGGCTCAACGCGATCGAAAACCTCTATCTCTACGATATCGACGACCTGGGCAAGGTCGTGGACGAGTCGCGCGCCGAGCGCGAAAAGGAAGCCGACAAGGCCGAAGAGATCGTCGAGCAGGAGCTGGAGGCTTTCGAACGCTGGATGGCGGGGCTGGACCTCGTCCCCACCATCAAGGATATCCGCTACAGCATCGAACGGCTTCGCGACCTCGAGCTTGGCCGCAATCGCGGATGGATTGCGACGCTGGAGCCGGCCGAGCGCGAACGGGTCGAGCTTCTGACTCGAAGCCTTACCAACAAACTGCTCCATCGCATCCTGCTGGGACTTCGCCAGGGCGGCAACAGCCAGGCGGACAAGATCTACGCCGCCGAGGTCGCGCGCCGCCTGCTTTGCGGCGATTTCGATCTCGACGATTCCGACTTCGACTCGCTTGAGGACGACGAGATCGAATCCTGAACCCAGGCGCACCGCGATGGCATTGAAGCTGAGGATCGGATCGCGCCCGAGCCGCCTTGCCCTTGCCCAGGCCGAGACGGTTCGCCGTCGTATCGTGGAAGCCGCGCCCGGCGCCGAAACCGAGATCGTCGAAATTCGTACCAGCGGCGACCGGATGACGACCGCATCGCTCGCCCGGGTCGGCGGCAAAGGCCTTTTCATCCGCGAACTCGAACAGGCGCTGCTGGAGCGCCGAATCGACATCGCCGTGCATTCGATGAAGGATCTGCCGGCGGTTGTCGCGCCCGAGTTCAGGATAGCGGCCGTGCCGACGCGCGAGGACGTGCGCGATGCGGTGGTGACGCGCGACGGCGCATCCCTCGATGCGCTGCCCGAGGGGAGCAGACTCGGCACCTCATCGGAGCGGCGCAGATTTCAGGCCTTCCGCAAAAACTCGGGATTGCGGATCCTCCCGCTCAGGGGCAACGTGGATACCCGACTTAGACGGCTCGCCGAAGGCGACTTCGATGCGATCATAGTCGCGATGGCGGCGCTTAGGCGGCTCGGACGGGTTGCGGATGCGGCGTTTGCCCCGCTCGACGAGCGCGAGTTCATCCCCGCCGGCGGGCAGGCCGCCCTCGCGATCGAAACGTTGGCCGAGATTGCGCCGGCGCTCGAACGCGCGATGGTCCAGATTAACGATGCGGGCGCGAGGTACGAGACCGCCGCCGAACGCGCCTTTCTCGCCGCGATCGGAGCATCGTGCGCGACGCCGGTGGGCGTCAGAGCGCTGCTCAAGGACTCCCGTCTCGCGATCCGCGCGATCCTTTTCTCCGGCGACGGCTCACGCGAGCTTGGCGACGAGATCGAGGAACCGGCCGACGTGGACCTGGCTCCCTCCGCGGCCGAAGCGATCGGCATCCGCCTCGGCGAGCGGATGCTGGCACGGGGAGCGGCGCGGCTGATTTCGAATGACTGATCGCCCTGGCAGGGTCTACCTGGTCGGAGCGGGACCCGGCGCATTCGACCTGATAACCATTCGCGGAGCGGAGTGCCTGCGGCGCGCCGACTGCGTGATCTACGACTACCTCGTTAATCCCGAACTTCTGTCGCTCGCTCCTTCCGGGGCGGAACGAATCTTCGCCGGCAAGAAGGGCGGGGCGGACAAGGCGATGGATCAGGCGGATCTCAATGCCCTTCTAATCGAACGCGCGCGCAGCGGGAAAAAAGTGGTGCGCCTGAAGGGCGGCGATCCCTTCATCTTCGGCCGCGGCGGCGAGGAAGCCGAGGCCCTCTCCCGGGCCGGAATCCCGTTCGAAGTCGTTCCCGGGGTGACCTCCGCGATCGCCGCTCCCGCGTATGCCGGAATTCCGCTGACCCATCGCAGACTCGGTTCGTTCGTGGCTTTCGTTACCGGTCATGAGGATGAATCGCGGCGCGATCGCACGCGCATCCCATGGACCGAACTGGCGCGGGCGGCCCGGCGCGGCGGAACGATCGTGCTGCTGATGGCCACGGCGCGGATGAAAGCCGCGCTCGAAAGCCTCAGGCGCGCCGGCCTGGCGGCCCGCACTCCTGCGGCCGCGGTGCAGTGGGGCACCACCGCATCGCAGAAGACCGTCTCGGGCTCGATCGCCGATCTCGCCGAAAAATGCGCTCGCGAGAAGCTCGGGGCGCCCGCCGTCGTCGTGGTCGGAGAGTCCGCGGCGATGCGTGATCGGCTGCGATGGTCGGAGGCGATGCCTCTGTTCGGAAGGCGAATCGTGGTGACGCGCGCGCGCGAGGCCGCGGCGGATTTCGCCCGCGCCCTGCGCTCGCTCGGCGCCGAAGCGATCGAATTCCCGACCATCGAGACCGCCCGCCTCTCCAGCTACGCGGCGCTCGACGCGGCCATCGACGGCATCGAACGGTTCAACTGGATGATTTTCACGAGCGCAACCGGCGTCGATGCCTTCATCGGACGGCTCAGGGAGTTGCGCCGCGATATCCGAAGCATCGGAGGGGCCTCGCTGTGCGCGATCGGTCCGGCCACCGGCGCGCGGCTTGAACAATACGCGCTGAGGGTCGATGCGATGCCGCGAGAGTATCGCGCGGAGTCGATCGTCGCGGCGATCGGACCCGAGCGCATTCGCGGCGCTCGAATCCTGATCCCCCGCGCGCGCGTCGCCCGCGAGATTCTGCCCCGGATGCTCGAAGACGCCGGAGCCGCCGAGGTCGTCGTTGCGCCGGCCTATCGAACCAAGAAGCCCGCAGGGCTCGCGGTCGAGCGGATGCGCGCGATGGTCGCGGCGGGGCAGGTAGACATGGTCGCCTTCACCAGTTCCAGCACCGCCGCCAATTTCCGCGATTTGATCGGCCGCATCGACGGCCTCAAGGCGGCGGCGATCGGCCCTATCACCGCGGACACGGCGCGCCGATGCGGATTCGACGTGGTGGTGAGTCCGAAGGAATACACCGTCGCCGCGCTGATCGAGGAGATTCGACGCTACTTCGAGCGGGCTTCTTGAAAACTCGCGCCAGTATATAATCCGATTCGTCTTTCCGCAACGCGAGGCGTACGACGATGGCATTTCCAATTACGCGGCCCCGACGGCTCAGGCGCAGCGACACGCTGCGGCGGATGGTGCGCGAAACGCGGCTTTCGCCCGACAACCTGATTCAACCGCTGTTCGTGTGCCCAGGACGCGACGTTGTCCGCCCCGTCCCCTCGATGCCCGGCGTGGCGCAGATGTCGGTGGACAAGATCGTCGCCGAGGCCCGCGCGATTCACAAGGCCGGCGTGCCAGCCGTCATCCTGTTCGGAATTCCCTCGCGCAAGGACGCCGTCGGCAGCGAGGCGTGGAACGACGACGGCGAGGTGCAGCGCGCAATCCGCGAGCTCAAGGAGCGCGTCCCCGGCCTCGTCGTGATAACCGACGTGTGCATGTGCGAATACACCGACCACGGCCATTGCGGCGCCCTCAAGGACAATGACGTGGACAACGATGCGACCCTGGAATTGCTCGCGCGCGAAGCGCTCTCGCATGCCAGTGCCGGCGCCGACATCGTCGCGCCGTCGGACATGATGGATGGGCGGGTGGGAGCGATCCGAACAGCGCTCGATCAGAACGGATTCTCATCTGTCGCGATAATGGCGTACTCAGCCAAGTTCGCCTCCGCCTTCTATGGGCCGTTTCGCGATGCGGCCGAGTCGGTGCCGCAGTTCGGCGATCGCCGTTCGTACCAGATGGACCCGCCCAACGGGGATGAAGCGCTTCGCGAAGTCGAGCTCGACCTTCAGGAAGGCGCTGACATCGTGATGGTCAAGCCGGCACTGCCGTATCTCGATCTGATCTGGCGCGTGAAGACGCGGTTTCGCGTCCCGGTCGCCGCTTACAACGTCTCCGGCGAGTATTCGATGATCCGGGCGGCGGGAATCAACGGATGGATCGACGAGGAGCGCGCGGTGCTCGAGGTGCTTACCGCAATCCGCCGCGCCGGCGCCGATTTGATCCTCACCTACTTCGCAAAGGACGTGGCAAAGAAGCTCTAGGCGGGCCGCTCCGCAAATCGGCTTTGCCCGCGCTTGTGCCGCGCGGGTGTTTCATCCCGGAGGAAGTTCCCGATGCAGGACGTGGTTGTCAGACAGCTCGAAGAACGAGATCTGCCCGAGGCTGACAGGATCGTCCGCCTCGCGTTCGGCACTTTCCTTGGACTGCCGGACCCGATGCAGATGTTCGGCGATTCCGACATCGCGCGAACCCGCTTCCGCACGGACCCCCGGGGTGCTCTTGCCGCGGAGCTGGACGGCCGGCTGGGCCGGATCGAATTTCGTTGCCAATTGGGGCTCGGTCGGATATTTCGGGCCGCTTTCGGTCGATCCGCCGCTCTGGGAGCGGAAGATCGCGCAGCGCCTGCTCGATTCCACGGTGGAGCTGTTTCGCAAGTGGAAGATGCGCCATACTGGCCTGTTCACCTTTCCGCACAGCCCCAAGCATCTCGCGCTCTACCAGAAATACGATTTCTGGCCGCGCTATCTGACCGAGGTGATGGCGCTCAGGGTCGAATCGGCGCGGAGCGTGGATGGAGCGCGGAGGTTTTCAGCGCTCAACGAGGGCGAAAAGCAATCCGCGCTCAACGATGCGCGCGCGATGCTCTCCGCGATCTACGACGGGCTCGACGTCACTGTGGAGATCGAGGCCGTAGATCGGCAAAAGCTCGGCGACACGATCCTTCTATATTCGGGTTCGCGGCTCGATGCGCTCGCGGTGTGCCACATAGGAGCCGGCAGCGAAGGCGGCAGCGGCAACTGCTATATCAAGTTCGGCGCAGTCCGTCCGGGAAACGGCGCGTGCGCGATGTTCGAGAAGATGCTGGATGCGGCTCAGCATCTGGCGCTCGACCGCGGCGCCGCCAGGCTCCATGCGGGAGTGAACACGGAGCGTCATGCGGCGTATCGCGCGATGCTGGCGCGCGGCTTTCGCACCTTCATCTCGGGCGTGACGATGCAGCAGGCCAACGATCGCGGCTACAATGCCCCCGACATCTTCGTGCTCGACGACTGGCGCTAGAAGGCGCGCTCTATCGCGCCTTGGGTGCCAGGTTCTTTTCGTACCACGGCCGCATCGCGGCCAGCGCGCGGCGCTGATGGTACGCGATTTCGTCGTCGGGGTAGCGATGCTCAGGACCAAGCACGCACGCCGCCCGCGCGTGGCATCTCGCTCCGCATTCCGCCTCCGCCTCGACTCGATGAGCGAGACATCGCGGGATGTCCCATCCCGACGGGAACGCAACCGCGCTCGCGGGACATGCGGCGATGCAACTCCTCGTCGAGCAGGAAGGGCACGGGTCGAAACCCGACGCCTCGCCGGGCTCGTCGAGAGCGCAATCGACGAGAAGCGCCGCTCGAAAGGCGATCCACGGGCCGAACCTCGGATGCACCATCACGCCGACGATGCTTGGGCCGGCAAGTCCCGCCGCCTTCCCGAGTTGCATGAAGTTGAGAGTCGCACGGCCATTCATGAACGGGAACACGATCGAGCATCGCGCCCCCGACTTTCGAACCGCGGGTGCGATTTCGGATTCGACCGTCGCGCGCGTGAAGTCGTCGAGGGGATGCTCGCGGTCGAGCCATCCCGGATGCGCCGCCGCATGGCGTTTGAGGGCGCCCCATAGCGCGCCGCCGCCGTTTGCTATCACCACGATCGATCGCGCGCGAGGGTCGATCGCCGATGCCCGATATGGTTCGGTGACGGCCGCGTCGTATCGTTCGACCGGCACCGCCGCTACCAGGTTAAACCCGAACCGTTCTCCCAGGGTCCGGACCGTCTCAAGCATCGCATCCATCGCAGCGCCTACGCGATCTTGTAGGTGACGAGCGCGTCCGCGATCAGCACGTCGGAGTTGTCGCGAATTTCGACCGTGAGGCTGGCGATACGCCTGCCGTGGCGCCGCACGGTCGCGCGCGCGACGAGGTCGCTCCGCACCGCCATCCCGCTGTAGTTCAACGTCATCGACACGGTCGCGCTCCGCTTGGTCGCATCGATGCTCCAAACCGCGGCGCAGGCGGCGAAGTCGGCGAGCGAGGCAATCGCGCCTCCATGGATCGGCGCGTCGGGACCGCCATCGTTGAGCAGGGCGGGTCGAAACGGCATCCGGGCGACAGCGACGCCGGAAGCCGCCGACTGGACCCTGAGCCCCAGCATCAGCGCATACGGGGCGCGCTGGATCGATTCGATCGCCTCGTCCCGCGCCGCCATCAGAAGCGTTTTCTCCGCCGCGCCATGTCGAGCGCCATCGCGACCGCGGAGGCGGGGCTGTCGACCCGCCGCAGGCCGCGAATTTCGCTCCAGGATTTGAGTGCGACAACCGGCTTTCCCATCTTCTGCGCGAGTCCGATTTCCGAAAGCGTTCCGCCCTCGCCCTCGAGCGCGATCACCGCATCGGCGCTCGCCACGATGATAGCATTGCGCGCCTCGCCCATCCCGGTTGCGATCGCGACCTCGACGTGGCGGTTGGCGCGGGAACGGTCGTAGCCGGGCAGGATGCCTATGGTGCGTCCGTCCATGCTGCGCGCGCCCTCCGCCGATGCCTCCATCACTCCGCCTCTGCCGCCGTTGATCAGGATCGCGCCCGCGCGCGCGATTTCGCGGCCGACCTCGTACGCGAGCCTTCGGACCCGTATGGGAGCGTCGCCCGCTCCGATCACGGCGATAACGATGCTCCGGCGCATTGGGTCAACATCCCAGCAACTCGGGCAGGTCGCTGAGATCGGCGATCGTGAATTCCGGCGGCGGGAGCCCTTCGGGATAGGGCTGCTGATGCTTGTTGATCCAGACGACCGGCATGCCCGCGCGCTTGGCTCCCACGACGTCCTCGTGCGCCGTGTCCCCGACGAACAGCACTTCGCCGGGAGTGAGCCGCAGCGTCTCGAGCGCCCTGTGGAAGAGCGCGGGATGCGGCTTGCGCAGGCGCACCTCCGCGGAGATCACGATGATGTCGAACAGATCCGCAAGGCCGGTGTCGGCAACGATTTGAAGCCCGGTCGCGGCATCGTCAAAGTTGGACACGAGACCGAGCCGATAGCGTGTTGCCAGCCGCCGCACCGCAGCGATTCGCCGCTCGGGCGCCTTGGTCACCGCGCGCACCCGTTCCATGTGCGTGCGCCTGAGCAGCTCGGCGAGCTGGGCCAACCCGGTCCCGTTCCCGTCATCTTCAAGGCCGAGCCGCCGCAGGGTACGCTCGAAGCGCTCGTAACAGGTTATTTCGACTTGGCTGCCGGCGCGTTCCGCGAAGATCTCCTGGTAGACGTCGAAGTGAACATCGACAAATCGATCGCGGTCGAAGCGGTCACCAAGCGCGTCGGCCAGGATCGGAAAAAGCAGGGGCATCGTGGTGCGCATCTCCCGCCCCCGCCACGTCATCAACTCGAGCCCCGACGGATCCCACGTGACGATCGTGTCGAAGAGGTCGAGTACGACGGCCTTGAAATCGGTGCTAGCCACGGGTACCGAGGGCGCCGACCGTGCCGGCAAGCGCGGCGAGGTTGAGCAGCAACACCGTGCCGTTCAGATAGACGGAGAGGCTATGAAGCCGGTCGAACTCCGCCTTGCGCGCCGGGTCCGGACTCTGTTCCTCGGCCACAGTGCGAATCGCATCGGCACGCGGCCGCACCACCGCCCCGGCGTAAACGGTTATCCCCAGGGCGACGGCCAACAACAGGGCGGTCAATCCCCACGCTAGGCGGGCCTGCCTTATCGCCGCGAAGTAGACGGACAGTGCTAACGCGATTCCGCCCGTCACGTAGCCGAACATGTAGTAGCGGGGAAAGATGGTGCTGATGACCTTGCCGGCCTCGGAAAGTGGGACGCCGGAGCCGAAAACCGAGGGTGCCGTAACGAACGAGAAGAAGACTATCCCGCCCAGCCAGCACCCGATTGCGAGGAGGTATGCGAACAGCGCGACAGTCATCCGATGTTTTCCGAAACGGCCTTCAATGGAGGTAAGGCTTGGAAGCTCCGGGCAGGGGTTTGCGGCCCATGAACCCGCTGTCGATAGGATGCCATGCTATTAGCTGAGGCTCGCCGTACTGCCAGCAAAGGAAGGCAATCTCTTCGCCGTTGTCGAAAGGAAAATCCACAAGCCCCTGGTCCACGTCCTTCAGGAAGCATCCGAGAGATTCGATATTGGCGATGGCGCGGGCCATCACTTCGCCCGGCCCCTTAAGTTCGGGGTAGCGTTCGACTATCTGGGGAAGCGTAAGGTTAATCAGGCCCGGATCGTTCACCGCGAGCTCGGCAACTCGGGTACGCAGCGCCTTAAGCGCCGTCTGCATTTCTCGAACCATCAGTTCGAGCCGCGGGATCAACTCGTTGGCCTCTTCGGGGCTGAACAGCTTTTCGAAACCGTGGTTTGGCAAGGTGCTGCTCTCCAGTGGCGCCGGCAACCAACCGTGATTAAGTTGTTTCTGGAAGGTTACCTTGTCAGTCCGGCACTCGTATATTACGGTAAATTTTGGTTCGGGTGGAAGCGCGGGCCGGCACAGGGAACTTCCGACGAGGTTTTGACCAGCCTATGGCGGATAAACCGAAGACCGAAAAGCGCTTCGACATCGAAGAAGACGTAAGCCAGGTCGAGATTCCTGAGGTTCTCGCGGTGCTGCCCCTGCGCGGCATCGTTATCTTTCCCAACCAGATCCATCCCTTTCTGGTCTCGCGCCCGTCCTCGCTCAAGCTGATCGAGGATGTGGGCCAGGCCCAGCAGATAATCGCGCTCGCCGCCCAGAAGAACCCCGAAGAGGAAAATCCCTCCCCCGAAGGGCTCTACCAGCGCGGCACGGCGGTCCGAATCCTGAAGATGCTGCGGTACCCCGACCAGAGCGTCAGGGTCCTGGTGCGTGGTCTGGCCAGAATAGAACTGTCCGAGTTCGTTCAGCGCGAGCCCTACTTCACCGCGCGAATCACCCGCCTTAGGGAGTCGGTGCCGCCGGAGAAGGAGGTCGATGCCCTTCACGCCCATCTCGTAAGCCAGTTCTCCAAGTTCGTCTCGCTGGTGCCCTACCTGCCCGACGAGTTGCAGGTGCGGGCGATGCAGATTCGCGAGCCCGCCGTGCTGACCGACATGGTGGCGGCCTATCTGAAGATCGCCATCGAGGAGGCTCAAGACCTGCTGGCCACTCTCGATGTGCGCGCGCGGCTGGAGAAGCTCATCGCGATCCTCGGCCGCGAAATCGAGCTTTTGGAACTCGGCCACAAGATCCAGTCCCAGGTCCAGACCGAACTCAACAAGAACCAGCGCGAGTACTACCTGCGCCAGCAGCTTAAGGCGATCCAGAAGGAACTGGGCGAGGGCGATGCCCGCTCATCCGAGATCGAGGAGCTGGAAAAGAAGATCGAGGAGGCCAAGATGCCTCCCGAGGCGCGCAAGGCGGCCGACAAGGAGCTCGAACGCCTCAAAATGATTCCGCCCGAGTCCGCGGAACACACCGTCGTGCGCACCTATCTCGACTGGCTGGTGAGCCTTCCGTGGAGCGTCTCGACCGAGGACAATCTCGACATCGTCAATGCGCGCAAGGTTCTCGATGAGGACCATTACGACCTCGAGAAAATCAAGGAGCGAATCCTCGAGTTTCTTGCGGTTCGCAAGCTCAAGAAGGACAGCAAGGGACCCATCCTGTGCTTCGTCGGGCCTCCGGGAACCGGCAAGACCTCCCTGGGGCGCTCGATAGCGCGCGCGCTGGGCCGCAAGTTCGTCCGCCTCTCGCTGGGAGGGATTCGCGACGAAGCCGAAATTCGCGGCCATCGCCGCACCTACATCGGTTCCCTCCCCGGCAGGATAATCCAGGGAATCCGCAATGCCGGTTCCAACAACCCGCTGTTCATCCTCGACGAGGTTGACAAGCTCGGGATGGACTTTCGCGGCGACCCGGCATCCGCCCTGCTCGAGGTCCTCGATCCGGAGCAGAACAGCACCTTCCAGGATCACTACCTTGATGTCCCGTTCGATCTGTCAAAAGTGCTGTTCCTGACCACCGCCAACATGCTGGATCCGATTCCGCCCGCGCTGCGCGACCGGATGGAGGTGCTGGAACTTCCCGGCTACACGGAAGAGGAAAAAATCCAGATTGTCGAACGGCACATCATCCCAAAGCAGCGGACCGAGAATGGGCTGGGCGATCAGAAGATCGAATTCACGCGCGAGGCTGAAGCGGAGATAATCCGCAGCTATACGCGCGAGGCGGGCCTGCGCAATCTCGAACGCGAGATTGCCCGCGTGTTCCGAAAGATCGCAAGGGCGATGACCGAGGGCGAGCCCGTTCCCGAAAAGATAGCCGCCGCCGATATTGCCAGGTATCTCGGTCCGCCCAAGTTCTTCTCCGAGGTTGCCGAGCGCACCAACGAGGCGGGTGTCGCGACCGGCCTGGCATGGACCCCCAATGGCGGCGACATCCTGTTCATCGAAAGCACGCGGATGGCGGGGACGAAGCAGCTCACGCTGACGGGTTCGCTTGGCGACGTGATGAAGGAATCGGCTCAGGCGGCCCTCTCCTACGTGCGCTCGCGCGCCGAAAGCCTCGGCATTCCCACCGATTTCTTCGAGAAATCGGACATCCACGTCCATATTCCTGCCGGCGGAATCCCCAAGGACGGACCCTCCGGCGGCGTTACGATCGCCGCCTCTCTCGCGTCGCTGCTCAGCGGGCGCCCCGTCAGGTCGGATGTGGCGATGACCGGCGAGATAACGCTGCGCGGCAAGGTGCTCCCGGTCGGCGGAATAAAGGAGAAGGTGCTCGCCGCGCGACGCGCCGGCATCAAGACCATCATCCTGCCCAAGCGCAACGAGCGCGATCTGGAAGATATCCCGCCCGAAGTCCGCGGAGAACTCAACATCAAGTTCGTCGAAACGGTTGATGAGGTGCTCAAGCTTGCGCTGCGCAACGGAGCTTCCGAGCACGAAACCGCCGACGGCGAGCATCGCGAACGCACCGTCCTTAACTAAACCGTTCCATTAACGGCGAATCACAATCCGGCGAGCGCCCCTTGAGGCGTCGCCGGATTGATCTGTTCGGGGTCTTTGTGCCTTTGTGGAGTTGCGGGCCTCATCGGGCCCGTCGATCGGAGAATGAAATCATGCCCGGATTGGTATTGCGTGAAGACAAGAACGGCTTGACAACCCTGGTCCTGAATCGTCCCGACAAGCTGAATGCCCTCAACGTCGAGATGTTCGTCGAACTGCGCGAGCATATCGAACGAATTTCCGCCGAAACCGATCGCGTCGGGCTGGTAATCGTGCGCGGAGCCGGAAAATGTTTTTCCGCCGGGCACGACCTCGGTGACATCGCCAAGGGAGAGCGTCCCCCGCGGCCGCATTTTCAATCGGAGACGATCGAGCGGCTTGCCAATCTTCCCCAGCCTGTCATTTCGGCCGTGCATGGTCACTGCTACACGGGCGCGCTGGAATTGGCGCTCGCGGGCGATCTGATCATCGCCGCCGAATCCGCGAAGTTCGCCGACACGCACGCGCGATGGGCGCTGACGCCGGCCTGGGGGATGAGCCAGCGGCTTCCCCGCCGCGTCGGCCCTTACAAGGCGCGCGAGATGATGTTCACCTGCCGCACGTATTCGGGCGCAGAGGCCGTGCAAATGGGACTCGCCAACATCTGCGTGCCCGACGAGCGGTTCGACGCCGAGCTTGCCTCGATTGCCGATACGATTCTCGCCAACTCATGGTTCAGCCATCGCGCGAACAAGAAGCTTCTCGTTGATACTGAAGGACTGCCGCTGGCGGCGGGGTTGGCCCATGAAATCTACAGAAGTCCGGGGGTTGGTCCGGACATGCGCGAGCGGATTGCCGCATTCACCGGCAAAAAGTCATCCCGCGCCTGAGCGAATCGACCCGTTTTGTATTGAATGAAGATTGCGCTGGTGGCAGCAGAGATCTCGCCGTGGGCGAAGGCGGGAGGTCTCGCGGACGTGATCGGAGCCCTGCCCGCCGCCTTCAAGCGGGCCGGCGCCGAGCCGTGCGTCATCCTTCCCGCCTATTCGTCTATCCTGGCGCGCCTTCCCGCGCGCCAGGTCGGCGGCCTCTTCACCGCGTTCACGGGCGTTGAGTCCCATCCGTTCCGAATCCTTCGCGCCGAGGACTCCGAGGGCGTACCGCTCTTCCTAATCGATCATCCGGGATTCTTCGGGCGGCCGGGCGTGTATGGCGACTACGGGAGCGACTATCGGGACAATCTGCGGAGATTCGTCTTCTTCGGCAGGGCGGCTGCGATAGCCGCCGCCGAAGTCATCCATCCCGATGTGGTTCATGCGCACGACTGGCATGCGTCGGTGGTTCCGATCGTGCTCAGGGCGGATCCGGCTTTGCGCCGCGCGATCGGTGACGCGACGGCCGCATTCACGATTCACAACCTGGCGTTCCAGGGAATCTTCGATGTTTCGGATTTTCCCCTGCTCGGCATCGACTGGTCTTTTTTCACGATCGAAGGGCTCGAGTTCTACGGCAGGATGAACCTGATGAAGGGCGCCATCATGCTGTCCGACGGCGTGTCCACCGTGAGCCCAACCTACGCGAAAGAGGTGACTTCGAGCCCGGATCTCGGCTTCGGACTCGAGGGC
>Ga0070741_10005100_pt1 | contig 29659 bp, 32 predicted proteins | sample Coa_R1_4_FD_66440 | JGI IMG/M metagenome (GOLD analysis project Ga0070741, IMG submission 66440) | Surface soil microbial communities from Centralia Pennsylvania, which are recovering from an underground coalmine fire - Coalmine... | ecosystem: Environmental > Terrestrial > Soil > Unclassified ... | reverse complement strand
TATCCCGAACTACCTACCGGCGCGGCAAATCATAGAAATTTCAAGCGTGTGCCCGGCAGAGTCGGTGCGACGTGCGCGAAAGGAACTCATTATGTCGATTTCTCCGGTCATGGCAAAGCTCGCGGAAAAGCTCCAGCGCAAGGACATTCCGAATTTCAATCCCGGCGACACCGTCCGTGTGCAGGTGAAGATTAAGGAAGGCGATAAAGAGCGTCTTCAGGCTTTCGAAGGTGTGGTGATTGCCCACAAGAGTGGACCACAGGCCAGCATCACAGTCCGCAAAATCAGCTTCGGACAGGGCGTTGAGCGTATCTTCCCGCTCAATTCCAAGGTGATCGACAAGATCGAGCGCGTCCGCTCTGGACGCGTGCGCCGCGCGAAGCTGTTCTATCTGCGCCAGCTCAAAGGTAAGGCTGCCAGACTGCGAGAAGTCGAAGGCTGATCCGATCCGTCGTTTTGAAGGGATGCAAAGAGAGTCATAACAAAGAAGAGCCGCCCATTGGGCGGCTTAGGCTTTCAAAACGGCTCTCCCGCTGCTAGAGCGAAAACAGACGTTTCCGAAGTCCAGCGAGTGAGAGCAAGCCAGAGCCGAGCAACAACATTGCAGAAGGCTCTGGTGCAGTCACTGTTTCAGAAATCTTTCCCTGCAGGGTCGTGATACCGCCGTTCGTGGTGTACGGAGAAAGCACCACACCCGGACCATCCATTGTAAAACTGCTGATCTGGTAGGTAACGCCACCCAGAGTGATCGAGGTGGGATCGGAGAAAATTACCTCCGTTCCACTGCTCGTCGTCTGAAGACTGCCGCTCAAAGAGGCCCGAAGATATCCACTGCTCGGTGAAGCAGCAGGATCGGACTGGCTGATATTCAAGGTGAAGCTTACGCCGTCAAAGTCAGTCAGAGACCCCGCACTTGCGTCGAAGTTCCCTAGACTGTTGAAGGTGAACAGAGTTCCCCCTTTGCCGGGCTGATCAGGCGTCACGGTCGAGTTCGTAAGGCCAACGAAGCTGAGTTGGACTCCGCTTCCAGTGTTACAAACGCTTCCGCTCGCCGCACAGACACCTCCACTGAATGTACCCGTGGTACTGAAGGTGACAGAATCGGCAAACCCGGGAGCCGCTATGAAAAGCAACAGAGCGGCGCCGAGTAGCCAGGTCATTTGCGAAATACGTTTCATCCAGGTCTCCCTATGAAACATACTGGGAGCTGCTTGGAGCGCAGACCAGTACGCTGTTCTGAATTGCAAGCGGATGCCCACGCGATAACCAGGCAAACATCGCTAGATCAATGCTTTACGTCGAAAATCGCGGTTTTCTAATGTTTGCGTTGCAAACCTGTGCACACTGAGGAGAACTCTTTTGTCCTCAACAGCTTATATTTCCAGAGTTCCACAGACCGCTGCCTGCCTGTGGACGAATCCTTAGCGAAGCCCTGTGTTCGGGTTGTGGAGTTTGAAAGATATGTTGAGCTTCACACGGTTGTCGCCGCTATGAAAGTGACCCGGTTACACTCTGATGAAGATCCAGAGGTGGAAATTGTCGCAAGTCTATGACGTCGCCATTATCGGAGCCGGAATCGTTGGGCTCTCGGCGGCCAAAGAGCTCGGCGAACGCTATGCAAAGCTGAAAGTCGTTGTCTTTGAGAAAGAGGCAAAGTTAGCGGCTCACCAAACCGGCCATAACAGCGGTGTGATTCACTCTGGTGTGTATTACCGTCCAGGATCGTTGAAGGCTCGGTTTTGCGCACAAGGCGCGGCGGAAATGGTCCATTTTTGCCAGACGCATGCCCTGGCCCATGAGATCTGCGGAAAAGTCATTGTTGCGATAGAGAAATCACAACTGCCAGCGCTAGAGGAACTCCATCGCCGCGCTTTGGCGAACGGCGTTCCCGGAGTGCGGATGTTGCCGGCTGAAGAGATTCGCAATTACGAGCCGCACGCTGCCGGAGTCGCCGCCCTGCTGGTCCCCGGAACGGGAATTACGAATTACAGGCTTGTAGCCGAAAAGTACGCCGAACTGGCGACGCAGTCGGGTGTCGACATTCGGACTTCTTCTGCGGTTCACGGAATTCGTGATTCCGGTTCGGAGTTCACAATCGAGACTTCGGCGGGACCATACATATCAAAATCCCTGATTAATTGCGCAGGCCTGCACAGCGATCGCGTTGCTCGACTTACAGGAGCGGAGCTGTCCCTGCGAATCATTCCATTCCGCGGGGAATATTATGAGCTCCGTCCCGAGCGTCGTGACCTGGTGCGGACGTTAATCTATCCTGTGCCCGATCCTCGCTTTCCCTTTTTGGGAGTTCATTTCACTAAGAAGATCGGAGGAGGAGTGGAAGCCGGTCCCAACGCTGTTCTGGCTCTGAAGCGCGAAGGCTACACGAAGACGGCTTTCCATCCAGGCGATGTCATTGATGAAGTGGGGTTCCCCGGCTTCTGGCGAATGGCGAAGAAGTATTGGAAGACGGGATTCGGGGAAATGTATCGATCATTCAATAAGGCTGCCTTTGTTACTGCACTCCAGAAGCTGCTTCCGGAAATTCGGGAAGAGGATTTAATCAATGGCAGCGCTGGTGTTCGCGCCCAGGCCGTAGACAAGAACGGAGCGTTGGTGGACGACTTCCAATTCGTCTCCCAGAGGCGCGCCTTGCACGTGTGCAATGTTCCCTCACCGGCGGCTACCGCATCGCTTCCCATCGGAAGACATATCGTACAAGTCGCTGCTCGCGACTTTGGCTGGAGTCAGAATGGCCGTCCAGCATCTGCGCCGCAATAGAACCCTCGCGCCGGCGCGGCATTTAAGATAAGTTTCATTCCCTTCGTGACGGCGGAACAAAAGATGTCCACGCAAAATCCGATCATCACCCTGCAAAGCGCTGAAGAACGCGACCGCGATCTAGGATTCGGTTCTGTCGTCTCGCAGGCGCGTAATCTGCGCTTGCTGAATCGCGATGGAAGCTTCAATGTACGGCGCAAGCAGAGCATTACTGACTCCTATGCCTCGTACTATTCGCTGTTGATGATGTCCTGGCCGAGATTCATCGGTCTTGTGGTCGGGTTATATGTTGCGATCAACGGCATCTTCGCGGGCGCTTATCTGCTGTGCGGTGACGGGGCTCTGCAGACGACCGGTGGACAGGCGATCTCCTCTTCGTTTCTGAAGGCATTCTTTTTCAGCATTGAAACGTTCTCTACCATCGGCTACGGCAATATTGTTCCCGTCACGTTGGGGGCAAATTTAATTGTTTGCGTCGAAGCAGTCAGTGCGCTGCTCGGCTTTGCGCTGGCAACCGGCCTTATCTTCGCCCGGTTCTCGCGGCCCACGGCGAAGATCCTGTTCAGCGACACTGCGATCGTGGCTCCTTATAACGGAATCACAGCTTTCGAATTCCGCATCATCAATTCCCGCAACAACCAGCTGATCGAAGTTGGTGCGCGCGTGCTGATGTCGAAGTTCGAGAACGTAGATGGCAATCGCATTCGCAAGTACTATCCGTTATCCCTCGAACGCGAAAAAGTGGTTTTCTTCCCTCTGAGCTGGACGATCGTGCATCCCATCGACGACAAGAGTCCCATGCACGGCTGCACTCGCGAAGATCTGATCGCCAGCGACGCCGAATTCCTCATCCTCCTGACCGGAATTGACGAGACGTTTTCACAAACGGTGCATGCGCGCTCGTCGTACCGCGCCGAGGAACTGGTCTGGGGCGCAAAGTTCGGGAATATGTATGTCCAGAATGAACACGGCCAGATTACCGGAGTAGACATGGACCGCTTTCACGCAATTGAGCGCGTGGCTCTGGCACAGATGGCGGGGTAACTTGGCTGCCGGCTGCTGGTCTCCGGCTAACCACCCCGTCGCTGAAAGAGTTCCGAAATTGTGTTCCGCGCAAATCTGCGTCAGGGTTTCGCTTTAGCCAGAAGCCAGAAGCCAGAAGCCAGAAGCCAGAAGCCAGAAGCCAGAAGCTAGAAGCTGCCTTCCGCTATAATCGACTTTCCGCCAATCCTCTCTGGAGTCTATCCACAGTCAATGATTAAGTTTCTGCAGACGCCCACCAAGGCGAAAAAAATCGTCCTCAACACCATTCTGGTCTTCGTAGCCATCACGATGGTGATCTTCCTGATCCCAGGAATTTTCGAAGGACTTTCAAGTACAGCGGGTAAGGGCGTCTATGCCCGTGTCGCGGGACACGACGTTACTTCCGCCGACGTCGAGCGCGCAACCCAGCAGATGGCGCGGCAGCAGCGCATTCCCGCCGAGTACGCGTCGTTCATTCGTCCTCAAGCGGCGAACCAGTTGATCACAAAATATGCCCTCATCGCCGAAGCGCGCCGCATCGGCTTGCACGCTTCCGACGACGAAGTTCGCAATTTCCTCCATGAAGGGCAATTCGGGCAAATGCTGTTCCCGAATGGGAATTTCGTGGGTGAGCAGAACTATGAGAACTTCGTCAGCGAACAGTTCCACCTCAGCGTTGCCGATTTCGAGAACCTGGTGAAAGAACAGCTTCTTATCCAGAAGCTCATTGGGATGATTGAAGGTCCGGTCACCGTTCCTGAATCACAGGTGAAAGACGAGTACATAAAGCAGAACCGCAAGGTGAAGTTTGCCTATGCGGTGCTGACCCATGATCAAGTGGTCAAGGAAGTAAAGGTCACCGATACCGAGCTGAAGGCGTACTACGATAAGCACAAACAGGAATATGTAAATTCGATCCCGGAAAAGCGGAAGGCTCGCTACATCGCCATTAATACTTCGGCGATTCCCGGTGTCACGGTTACGGACGATGACATCCGGCAGTACTACAACCAGCACAGTGATCAATACAAAGTCCCTGAGCGTGTTCACGTCCGTCATATCCTTGTGAAGACGCCGCCTCCGGGCCCGGATGGCAAAGTCGATCAGAAAGCCGTCGATGCTGCTCGTGCGAAAGCCGAAGGACTGCTGAATCAGATCAAGAACGGCGCCAGCTTTGAAGAGCTTGCGAAGAAGAATTCCGACGATCCCGGAAGCGCAGCGAAGGGTGGCGAACTGCCACCGTTCCAGAAGGGCGCGATGGTGCCTGAGTTCGAGCAGGCTGCGTTCGCCCTGCAGAACAAAGGACAGCTCAGCGGACTGGTCAAAAGCACCTACGGCTTCCACATCATCCAGTTGATCGACAAGCAACCGGCGCACACCAAGTCACTGGACGAAGTCAAAGCAGACATCGTTCCCATTCTGAAACAACAGAAGGAATCCAAAGCCGCCGACGAGCTCGCGCGCACGCTGGAATCGGAGGCGAAGACGGAAGGTTTGGACAAGGCAGCAGCCGCCCACAACTTGAAAGTGCAAACCTCTGACTGGTTCAGCAACACTGATTCGCTGCCCGGAATTGGTCAGGCTCCGGACTTCATGCAGGTGGCGTTCTCCACTAAGCCCAAATCGGGACCTGTGCTGGCGCACACACCTGATGGCTACGCGATTCTCGAAGTTCTCGACGATCAGCCCGCAAAGACGCCCACATTTGAAGAGGCGAAGCAGAAGGTTGAGACTGCCTTCCGCAACGAGCAGGCGCAGGCTCTGTTGACGCGCAAGACCGAGGAACTCTCTGAACGCGCGAAAGCGCTGCACGATCTCAAGAAAGCGGCTGCGGAAGAAGGCGCACAGTACAAGACCAGCGACTTCGTCACGCATCAAGGTCAAGTACCCGAACTCGGCTCGATGAGCGGACCAGCTTCTGTCGCGTTCACGCTGCAGAAAGACCAGATCAGCGGTCCGATTATGGCCGAGAACAATGGCGCGGTGCTTCAAGTTGTGGATCAGCAGGAACCCTCAGCGGAGGAATTCGCCAAGAGCAAGGATGCGGCACGCGAGCGCACTTTGGAGCAAAAGAAGGGCGAGGCCTTCCAGCTCTTCGCAACCAATCTTGTGGAGAGCATGACCAAAGAGGGCAAGATCAAGTACAACAAAGAAGAGCAAGAAGCCAACCAGCCTGGCGCACGCCTCCCGGCCGGCAGCTAGCACATCGCATTCATACAATAGCTGCCCAGCCGTGCTGGGCAGCTTTTTATTTTCCTTTCTTCATCACACGTTGTTTGCGAGAACGGAATGCCTTTCGAAAGAGCCTGCGGGACGCTGCTGCACATAACTTCGCTGCCGTCACGTGGTGAGATCGGCGATTTAGGTCCGGAGGCATACCGGTTCGCCGACTTTCTCGTGTCATCACGCCAGCGCCTGTGGCAAGTGCTGCCCATCAGCCCGGCAGGCGTGGGAAACTCCCCGTACTCCGCGACATCGGCGTTCGCAGGATATCCGCTGCTCATCAGCCTGGAACGTTTGGCGGAGCGAGGATGGCTCGAGAAAGAAGATATAGACCAACTCGCGAAAGGATCCTGCCATGTCGACTTCGCAAAAGCGCAGCACACTCGGCTTCCGCTTCTGAACAAAGCTGCCGAGCAATTCCTAAAGCGGGCGGAAGGAACCGCGCGTCAGCGCTTTGATGAGTTCTGCTGGCTTAACGGATGGTGGCTCGAAGATTACGTTTTATTCGAAGCTCTTCGTAACCACCACGATCAAAAGAGTTGGCTCGACTGGCCGGTCGAATTCCGAACACGCGACCACGCAGCAATCGAGCGAATCAAAAAAGAACTCGAACAGGAGTTAATCCTCGATCGCGCCATCCAGTTTTTCTTCTTCGAGCAGTGGCGCTCACTCCATCAATACTGCACGTCGCTCGGTATCAAGCTCATCGGCGATGTGGCTATTTTCGTCAGCCTCGACAGCGCCGATGTCTGGAGCCATCCCGATATCTTCCAGCTCGACGAAGATCGCAAGCCCATCAACGTATCCGGCGTTCCTCCCGATTTCTTCAGCGAGACCGGACAACGCTGGGGCAATCCTCTCTATCGATGGGACGTGCTCAGGCAGCGCGGCTACGATTGGTGGGTGCAGCGCATGAAATGGGCGCTGCAGACCTGCGATATCGTCCGCCTCGATCACTTCCGTGGCTTCGAAGCGTATTGGGAAATTCCCGCCCATGAAGAAACCGCTGTGCGCGGTCGTTGGGTAAAAGGTCCGGAGCACGATCTCTTTCACGCTCTTCGCAATGCCCTCGGAACCTTGCCTTTCATCGCAGAGGATCTCGGCACCATTACTCCCGAAGTCGATAACCTGCGACGAAGCTTTGAAATGCCTGGTATGCGCATCCTCCAGTTCGGATTTGGGAATCCTGGAGCGCATATTTACCTGCCGCATCGCTACGAAACCAACACCGTTGTGTACACCGGCACGCATGACAACGACACCACCGTGGGCTGGTGGAAATCCGGCGCGACTGAGGAGGAGAAGCGCGCGATCGAAAGCTACCTGCACCCGAACAACGACGGCATCCACTGGGCGTTCACGCGAGCCGCGATTACCTCTGTCGCCGATTTGTGCGTCATCCCCATGCAGGACTGGCTGGGCCTCGATTCCGACTGCCGCATGAACATTCCCTCTCATCCCGAAGACAACTGGACGTGGCGCCTGGAAAAGAACGCCGCTACGCCGGAGCTGGCGGCCAAAATCGCTGACCTCATCGAAGTTGCCGACCGGGATCCGCGAAGCTCGCATCCTGGGCAAACCAACTGCAACGTGGAAGAAGAGTTCGCGGCCTAGCCATCCAGCTCGCGGCCTCCCTTCATCCATCCACATAAATGGCAGCCAATCCCATCAACAACGAAGCCCAGTTTGCACAAGCGGCGGTGCAACATTGGCAACGGCTTGGGCAGGAGCTCCAGGCGGATGTTGAACAATTCAATCGGGATGGAGGTTCGGCCTCGTTCTCACAGCCATCTATCAACGAGTACCGGGTCAGCAACTCAGATTCTGGTCTCGAGGTCATCATCGTGGCAGATCCTGACGATCACATCGTCCGCTACGATTTCGCACGCACCAACAATCAGAGTGCCGGCGCACCGGAAGGCGGCATCCTCTCCATCCGGATGGGCAGAACTGGGGTCGAGTTCTATTCCTCCGATCAGCCAGTCAACGCGGAGGAAGCCCGCGGACTTTTCCTTGATCCAGTTCTCGATCCGCCGACTGCGTAATGGCGCGGTACTTGGGCGAGGTTACCCCGTGCTTGTCAGTATCATTAAAATTACGACATAATCTTAAATTGGCTGTTTGCGCCTTCGATTCGGGAGGCGACTCCTCACAGCCTTCGCAGGAAAGGACAATAAAGTTCAGTGTTAATGATTCGTTTAGCGCGCATGGGTGCGCGTAAGCAGCCGTATTACCGCGTAGTAGTCATCGATAAAGAGCGCGCACGCAATGGACGCGCCCTGGAAGTCGTCGGTCTTTATAACCCGCGCACCAGTCCAGCCACCGTGGATCTGAAGCGCGAGCGCATCGATCATTGGGTTTCTAAAGGAGCGCAAGTCTCCGATCGAGTTGGCAAGCTTTTGTCGAAAGCAGCGCCGGCAACCACTGCGGCCTGAAGCATTCGTATCGCAGTATTGGTTTGTGAAGTAGCCAGTCCCCCGACCCCTCACCATGTTGCGACTTGCTGGAGCGTATCCAACAAGTGCGGGGGTGTTGTGCTCAAAAGAGGATGCTGACCGGCTGCCTTGCCGGTCACACCGGGGAGTCGAATATGCCGACTGAGCAGGGCGGAGAAGTGCGGGAACTCGTGCTGGAGATCGCCAAGGCTTTGGTCGATGAGCCCGATCTTGTAACCGTTGAATCCATTCCTGGTCCGGAGAGCACAGTGCTCGAGCTGCGCGTAGCACAGCGGGACCTCGGCAAAGTGATCGGCAAACAAGGACGTACGGCGCGCTCCTTGCGCACGATCATCGGAGCCGCCAGCATGAAGCTGCACAAGCGGCACACGCTGGAGATCATTGAAGACGGGCTGCCTGGCAGTGTCACTGCCACAGGAGCCTAGTCGCGAACTTCGGCGCAAGGTTCCTTTGACGCAGCCGAGCCCATTCACAACCATTGCCCGCATCGTGCGTCCGCAAGGGCGCCGCGGCGAAGTCCTGGCCGATCTACTCACCGATTTCCCGGAAAAGTTCGCCGAACGCCGGCGACTCTGGCTCAGCGGTGAAGATCAGACCGGCGCGCGTGAGTATTCGCTCGAAAATCACTGGCTGCACAAAGGCCGCGTCGTCCTCAAATTCGCCGGCATCGACTCGATCTCCGCCGCCGCAGCTCTCACGGGACTGCTGGTGCAGACTCCCACCGAAAGCCGCGCGCAGCTAGAACCCGGCGCAGCGTACATCTCCGATCTTATCGGCAGCACGATTTTTGACGTTTCCCAAAACCGGAATATCGGAACCATCAGCGACGTCCAGCAGGGCGCCGGCACGGCTCCGCTGCTGATCGTCAAGGATGCAAGCAGGGAGCTCGAAATCCCGTTTGCAGAAGAATTCATCGTCCACTTCGAGCGGTCGAAGAAGTTGCTCGAAATGAAGCTACCGGAAGGATTGCTCGAAGTAAACGCCCCAATAACAGAAGAGGAAAAGGCTCAGCAAGCCTCCGCCCGAAGCAAAGAACCGGGGTCATAAGAGGAAATGGTGGGCGCTATAGGATTCGAACCTATGACTTCCACCGTGTGAGGATGGCACTCTACCGCTGAGTTAAGCGCCCAAACATGCGGTAAGCCCATCATAACACGCCATTTCCCGCCTCAAGTCATTGCAGGATCGTTGTTTCCGACTGCCGTTCCAACTCCCGTCCGGCTCATTTTGGAACCACGCTCAGCGACTTTGTCCAAAACCGCGCGCTTCTGTTTCCGCTGCGAGTGGGGAAGCGTAAACGGAGATGTCTATTTTCAGCATCTTCGCACCCTGCGAATGCCCCGATTTGGCTTCGCTGCGAGTAGATAGTTGCAGGATTCGACGAAGCAGTCTGCTGCCTTACTTCGCGGGTGCGATCTGTGCGATGAAAGTTCCCCAGTTTGCGAGCAGCGTTCTCGGTGCGAGCGGAATGTACTCGGCAGCGATCCAGAGTGCGCCATGTTCATCGACGGTTGCTGCGGAGTAGTCGCCGGTGCGCGCGGCGCCTTCGGCGCCAAAGTACTTGTAGCCGCTGAAACCGTCGTGCGGAGCTGCGCCGGGAGCGACGATTTGGATATCGCTGACGCCGTTCGCGGCGAGATTGACAATCGCCGCGCTTGGATAATAATCGGTTCCACTGAGTGTAAAGGAAATTACTCCGGTTCCGTTTTGGGCCATGCTTAGCGCTGGATGAAAGACATCCGCGTTGTGAACGGCTATATATCCCTGGTGCGCGATTTCCAATTTCAGATTTCCGTCCGGGGAATTTGTCGGAGTCACGGCGAAATATGCAACGCCAGCATGCGGGATTGGATCGCTGCCGACGGCGACGATCGTGGTCAGCGCTGCCCAGAGTTTCCCCTCTGAGAAGACAGTCTGCTGCATGCGATGATCATTGGTGGCGATGAACTGTACCTTCTCCGCCACGAGGCCGCCCAATTCGGTATTGCCCGTCCGCTGCACAGCATCGGGCGGAATGCCAAAGGGCTCGGTCTCGACGATTGCATTCTGGAGCTTCAAAGCGGGAACAGCATCTGCGAGCGAAGCCGTGTTCGTGATCGCCCATACAGCAATGCGACGGTCGAGCATGTTGCGAATATCGGCGACGCTGGAGAAGTACTCGACACCGTGCGCCGCGTCATCAGTTGAAAACGAACTCTGCTTCGCGGGCTGGACGCTAAAGGGAAATCCACCCGGCAGCTTCGGCCCGTTCCAGTGAACGACGCCCGGCATAGCTCCACTAGCCAGCAAATTCTTCGAGATGGCGTAGAGCTGAACGCCTGCGAATCCCTCGCGCAGGCTGAAGGCATTGGTCGAGATGAAGAACCCATGAGCATCCGCGCCGATCAAGGGTTGATCGCCGTAGCACGGACATCCTTCGACGCCGTCGTTGGTGGTATCGATGCTGTAGATATTCCAGTCCTGAGTCGGATCACTCGTGCTTGAGACTGCGATCAGCAGATGTGTCGGCGCGCTGAAAGTCCCGGTGTCGCTGCGCGCCGAGATGGCAACGACGGTTACGAACCAGCGTTGAAGCTGCGGGTCGTAATAGGCGCGTGGATCGCTAGTGAAGTCACCATAACCGCCATTGGTGCGGTTGATCTCCGGCTTGAGGCGGAAGAACTGGTTGAGTGCCGTCGGGCCTTGCTTGAGCGCGCCGGTGTTGGCGTCGTAAACGGCGAGCGCTGCGTTCACGGCTTGGAGAACGAATCCATTGCCGACAGCCAGCGCTTCATCAGGGGGCTCGGTGCTGAATTGCGTGTTCGCGTAGACGCCTGTTCCGGCGAGTCGCTGATCGCGATGCGTGAGTCCGTTGAACGCGAGGGCGAGGCTCGAGGCCGGAACGACGGCCTGCGGATTCGCGACCACCGGTATCGAAGCATTGCCTGGCCCATGACGAATGCCAGCCAATTCGCCGTCGGTTTCGGGATGCGGGCTGATCTGCAAGTCGTCAGCGGAGATGCTTGTCGCTGGCATGGCGTCGAGTTGCGATGTGCCCAAATACTGCAGCGTTTCCCGCGTGCTTTGTGCGAAACCCGCCGCGAGAGCCAAGAAAGCAAAGGCGCAAATCAGAAGAAGGTTGCGGAATGGGGTGAAGGCGGGGAGCACTGCTGTTCTTGGAATCGTATTGTGGTTTGCAGGATGGCGCAAGGCACCAGCGCGGCACTCAGGGCTGAATGCCACGACGAACGCTCCTCGGCCCGGTTTTGGTGGAGTGCTTATCTGATCGGAGGCTAAACCCAAACGCGCGCGAGGGCGTGTCGGTCCTTGTGCCATAAGCGTAGAGAACCTTACGCGTAAGCCGGTTCGAGCAGGCCTGCCAGAGCGTCGAGTAGAACGTGTTCGCCATCACGTGAGTCGATGGCAGCGTCCACCTCATGGTGACGGCCGCTGGCGTGGATCACCAGCACGCGGCACAGCGAATTCGCCTTCTTCGCCACGTAGGGGAGATGGTGGCGATCGTCGCGCGTAAGTGTATGTCCTAGAACGACTACGTCGTACTTCGCGGCACGCATGGCTTCCTCAATGGCGCGGCGTCCGATGGCGGTTTGCACCGAATATCCGGCCTTTTCCATGGCTGCCGAGTGCAGTTTGAGGGTTTGCGCGTCGCCTTCTCCGTACAAAACCGTGGCCTTGACCGAAGTCTTACCCATTTGCCACCTCCGAAGGCGCAGAGTAGCAGTAAGGCAAGGCCGGGCGAAGATGACGAAAGACAGGTCGGAGTAACTTTCGACAGAGGGAACTCTAGCGTAGGCAGAAGGAAACACTACCGAGCTCATACCAGGCGAACTAGTCACGCACCTGCCGTCTTGAGGAGCGGAAAATTCCCAGTCTGATCCTTGTTAAATTTTGGATTATTGCCCACAACGCGGTCCTAAGTGCTTATTCAGGAATGACTTGCAATATTTCTAAGCGTTTCCCTGTTATTTCCCTTCCGGTGGTTGGAAATTGCAGAAAATGGGCAGAACTCAACGATTCTTACCTCATGCGTGAAAAGAACACTGTCCTTGTTAACTGGTGAGTAGGGAACTTGATTTCGAATCCGTAGAGCTCTACTCCCCCTGCTTTTCGGCCATTTCCGTTGCGCCCTTCTTTAGGATCTCGACTCCCTGAGCCATGGTCAGGTGATCAGGAAGCCGCCTGAAGTCGCTTTCGAACTCTTGCTCCTTATAGACAAGTGACTTGAATAGCAGGGCTTTGCCGGTGAGGTCGAGTTTCATGACGGTGGTGTCCCAGTGGTTTGCATCGACCTGTTCCTGCTCGACCATGAAGCTGCCGCCTTTGTAAAGGCGTCCCAGAATGCCCCAACCAAAGTCGACATCGTGGAACAGATGGGCGTCGATCTTGCGCAGGCGCTGCTGCGCAACGTTCAGCCATAGCTCGCCGGCCATGCCGGTATATACAGATTCCTCACGCGACGCAGGCTCGTAGTTGGGATCGGGCCGAAAGCGAAGCTTTACCGTGTCGCCGTCGCGTCCGATCTCCTGATAAAGGAAAGCGTTCGGCAGAGCTTTGACCATGATCTGCGCGCGGTTTTCATCTTCCTTTTCGCGCTTCATGCGCTGACGTTGTGCGTCGGGATCGTTGGCCAGTTTCGTGATCTTGTCCTGTTCGGATCGCTTTTCATCTTCTGTCGGAGCCTTGCCGTCGATCAGGAGCGTACGCGCTATGCTGCCTTGATCCGTTTGCACGATCTCCTTCAAGGAGGTTCCTTTAGGCGTGACTCTCTTCAACCTGAACATGTAGTGCGATTTGTCGCGCGCTTCCTGCTCCAACTCGTTTGCAACAACTCGCCGGACAAGCTCGCGAGCTTTGGGATCGTTAGAAAAATTGGGACCTTGGCCGGCGCCGTCATCGCCGTGCGAAGCTGCGCAAAGGAAAACCAGAGCTGCAGGCAAAAGAACGAGCCTCCTGGCGAGGCCGCGTGCTGTGGTTATGGACATAAAAACCTTGGGGTCGTACCTATTAGACGAACAAAAGCCGCTACTTTGTTGCAACACACATTATCACCGGGAGTTGGGAAATGCGGCCCAAAAACGCCGACGGCGGCTCTGGAAGCCGCCGTCGGATGAAGAAGATGGTGTGCTTTCAGCAGGATACGCTCGAATCGAAAGCCATGTTGCCGATTCGCTGGCGGTCCTAACGTAGTGTCGGCCCATTCGGAAAAAGGCAGTCCCATTGGCTGTTAGCCGCTGATAACGACAGAACCGCTGTTCCCCTGGTTCTTCGGTTCCGCTGCACACAGCGACCGTTCCGACTGGGCCGACGCTCCACTCAGTTGCAAGCGCATCGCCAATGCGCCAATAAGCGCAGAAGGGGTTGTGAATGGCGCGTTTCTGAAGGATTATGCAAGTACGCGGAACCATCACCGGCTGGTTCTCTGGATATCCAACTTGAGTATCTACGTACTCCATGGTGGTACTTAGATTCCACATTGCTGTCCTGATTCGGACAGTCGAATTCTTCAGCCTATAATGCTTGTGCGCGATGTCCGCGCAATCACTGGCATCGCCCACTTCGTGTCCTGCATTGCGCAATGAGAGTTGCGCCTGTATAGTTTGCGCCAAACCGCTGCGGTCACCTGCACGCAGCCGAATGTAGTCTCTGGTACCTGACAAGTCGCATATCGAGGAGGCTTCCGTGGATAACTTCCGGCTAGGCGAATCGCGCACCGACATTGCCCATATCGGGAAATCCGTCGTCATTAAAGGCGAACTCTCGGGTAGTGAGGATTTGTATCTCGACGGCGAAGTAGAAGGCAGTATCGAGCTGCGCGACCACAGCCTTACGGTTGGTCCCAACGGGCACATTCGCGCAAACATCAACGCCAAAGAAGTCATCGTGCAGGGCAAAGTAGAAGGCAATATTACCGGCACAGACCGCGTCGAGCTGCGCAAATCCGCAGTGCAGGTAGGAGACATCACCACCCAACGCATCGTCATTGAAGACGGCGCATATTTCAAAGGCGGCATCGATATTCGCAAGGACAAAGATCAGACTCCTCGCCGCGAAACTTCTCCGGCGCAAACACAAACTTCTACTCCGGTCACGCAGGTTACGACTCCAGCGTCGTCCCCGTTGCCTGCTGCGCCCGCTTCCTCAACCAGAGGCTAGGATAAGATCAACGAAAGGTGGCTAACTCCTTCTTTCGGTTTTTTCGCCGCGGCGCAGCGGCCGAGCAGGAACAATCAGCGCAAACAGCCGATGCAGGTACTCGGCGCTCCAGTGGATTAGGAGAACTCACCCGCCTGCTTAAAGGCGCAGAAGGTCTCGCCATTCTGGACCTCGGACCAACTTCGCCCGCCAACATCACCCATTTCACTGAACTCGGCCATCGCGTCTATAACGAAGACGTTCTGCTCCTTTCACAAACTCCCGAATACCGCAGCAATTCGGAGCCAGGCGGAATCGACGTTGATCGCTTCTTCAAAGAGAACCTCGTCTTCCGCAACGTCAAGTTCGACGCAGTGCTCTGCTGGGACATTCCCGATTATCTTGCCGAGCCACTGGTCAAGCCAATGATCGAGCGCATTGCGTCTGTTCTAAATCCCAAGGGATATCTGCTCGCGTTTTTTCACACCAAAGACGCCGGTCCCGATGCACCGTACTATCGCTATCACATCAACGGAGCCGATATATTGCGCCTGCAGCATGGTCCGCAATTTCGCCTGCAGCGCATCTTCAATAACAGGCACATCGAGAATCTGTTTCACGACTATGCTTCCTTGAAGTTCTTCCTCGCACGCGATAATGTGCGTGAAGTGCTGGTAGTCAGATAACCGTCAGCTTTCCCCATAGATTTTTCCCATTTTCGTAATCGCCTTTCCTCGTTTAAAGTATCGCGAATGACTCCGGCCTTCGCGCCCGTTCGGCAGCCAGCCGACCCGGCTGGCAGACCCAAATCTCATTCGTTCCCGTCCTGGCCTCATTTCTCTGAGGACGAAATTGCGCTTGCCATAGAAGTGCTGCGCTCGAGTCGCGTGAATTACTGGACCGGAGAACACGGGCGCAAGTTCGAAGAAGAATTTGCGGTAGCGTCGGGATGCAAACACGCGGTCGCAGTCGCGAATGGAACCGTTGCTCTCGAGCTTGCTTTGCGGTCGTTGGGAATTGGTCCGGGCGATGACGTAATTGTTCCGAGCCGAACGTTTGTGGCGTCTGCAAGCTGCGTCGGGGTGTCTGGTGCTCGACCGGTATTCGCCGATATCGATCGCGACAGCCAGAACATCACCGCAGCAACCATTGAGGCGGCGCTGACTCCGGCGACACGCGCGATCATCGCCGTCCATCTCGCCGGCTGGCCGTGCGAAATGAATTCCATTCTGGAACTCGCGCACAGAAGAGATCTGCTCGTGATCGAAGACTGCGCGCAAGCGCAAGGTGCAAGATACGATGGCAAGCCGGTCGGCTCGTTTGGCCACGCGGCAGCGTTTTCTTTTTGTCAGGACAAAATCATGACGACCAGCGGCGAAGGCGGAATGCTGGTCACCAACGATTCGGCCGTATTCGAACGTGCATGGGCATTCAAAGATCATGGCAAGAATTACGCGCGCGCTCGCGCAACCAGCAACAATGGATCGTTTCGCTGGCTCCATGGCAGCATCGGCACGAACTGGCGCATGACCGAGGTGCAAGCCGCAATCGGACGCCGCCAACTCGTCAAAGTTCCCGGCTGGCTCGAACAGCGACGAAGCAACGCTGCGATTCTCGCCACGCGCCTATCGCAACTGCCGGCTCTTCGAATTCCTCTCCCGCCCAATGGTGTTAGCCATGCCTTCTACCGTTTCTGCACATTTCTCCGGCCGCACATGCTGAAACCAGATTGGAACCGCGACCGCATTGTCCAGGAGATCTCGTCGCGAGGAGTACCGTGCTCGAGCGGCGGAAGCGGCGAACTTTACCTTGAACACGCGTTTGCCTCCTCGCGTCCGCCAGACCGGCTCCCTGCAGCGCGTGAGCTCGCAGAAACAAGTCTTGCTTTTCTCGTGCATCCCACTTTGGGAAAGAGCGATATGGAAATAAAGTCTGAGATCATCGCCGATGTTGTACATGCTGCCACGATCTGAAACATTAGTTCGCTGGTACCGCGCGCCGAACGATCTAAAACCCCAAGCCACACGGTTCTCGAACCACAGCGATCTGAAATCCCAAGTCACTGTCATCCCTCGCGCCGCAGCCAAAGTCCCTCCGATCACCAGAAACTGGAGTTGCGGCGCGGGGGACCTGCTGTTAGGACCGACACGGCGCGGGCAAACCCTCATTGATACACTCGCTACGTGACCGCGGATTCCGAACGTGCACAGGCACATTTCCAAACGGCCCTCGATCTGTTTGCAGAAAGCAAGAATGAAGAAGCCGTTGCGGAATATCACAAATGTCTGTCGCTGAATCCCGCGCATTCGCAAGCGCTGCACGGACTCGCACGTGCATTGCAGGACCTGAACCGCTTTGACGAAGCGGTAACCGCCTGCAAACGGCTGGTGCAACTGGAACCCGATGACCCGCTTTCGTTCACAGCTTTGTCCATTGCTCTGCATAAAAAAGGATTGATCCCCGAAGCCGAATCCGCGGCTAATCAGGCACGTATCCTCGGCTGGAAAAAGCAACTGCGCGAGAAAAAACCGCGCAGCATCTGATTCCACTCGCGGCCCAGCTTTCCTCCAGTCGAGCGGCTATGCTATAAAATGAAGACAACTTAACCGCAGCTCGCCGTCCTGGCGAGTCGCAACGACACTCCTCAGTAGCTCAATGGCAGAGCATCCGGCTGTTAACCGGAGGGTTGTAGGTTCGAGTCCTACCTGAGGAGCCATATTTTTCTTGGGCTTGCTGAAAATACTTCAAGAAAACCTGGGTCAGATAAGGGTCACATAAGGTTACTGAATAGTGACGGGAGTCTGGTGCCAGAGGGCCTGGCGCTCGCTGCTCTCGCTCTCCGCTTGCTGCTTGACGAACTCGACCAGCCGCTCCTGAATTCGTCGCTTTGCCACCAACCCAATGTCCCCATAGATATTCGAGGTGGTGGCGATGTTCTCGTGCCGCAGAAGAGTCTTCACATCTTCCAGCTCGAGACCCGCTTCCTTGCCCCATGCACTCACCGTGTGCCGGAAACTGTGCCACCCGATTTTGGGCAGACCAGCTTCTCGGGCAATCGGCTGGATGTGGTCCTTGAGCAGTTGCCCCGGCCAGAACGGACGCCGCCCTTTGGTGTAGGGCGAAGCAAAGATCCAATCCTCCGCGCTGCCGTATGGAGTTCTTGCGTGCCACATATGCAGCAGCTCCAGCAACTCTTGCGGCAGAGGAAGATTGGTGCGTGAAGCTTCGGTCTTCAGCGGGGTGATTCTTCCCTGAACGAAGCCGCGACGAAACGAGACCGCGCCTCCGCTCAGATCCAGATCTTGCCACTTCAAACCAAAGGCTTCGCTGCGCCGCGGCCCCAACCAACCGGCAAAGGCTACGGCGAGTTTCTCTCGCAGGTCCAGCCGTCGAAGCAGCAAGAAGAACTCGGCAGCTCCCAGCTGCACAGGTTCCTTCAGCCGTTTGGTGGAGCCACGCGGTAGCTCGACCCGCTTTTCCGCCATAGGGTTCTCGTCGAGGTAACCCCATTTGACCGCGAACTTGAACGCGAGCTTCATCACGTTGTAGATGGAGCGCACGGTTTTGGGCGCAAGTCCTTTGGGGTTCTTCTGCGAGCGCCACAGCGATTCGAGCCAATCCTCTATCGCGGCACGCATTGCCGGTTTGTCGAAGTCCCTCACTCGGTAGCTTTCCCAGCGTGGACGTATCCACTTGTTGAGCACGGAGTTGTAGGACTTGGCACAGTGAAAAGAGATCCGAGCTCCACTGTCCTGCACGCCGCCCAGGGGTACATCGAGACAAGGGCGAAGCACCTGCTCCGCGTAGCGATCGATCAAAGCGCCCACCGTCGGGCACTCCGGATTGAGCAACTCCGCGTTTGCAGCGAGTCGAATATGCTCGCACGCGCGCTCGGCCACCGCGCGGGTCCGGTATTGCTCCACCGTTCCCACAATGGTTTTGCGCCGCCGTTTCTGGCCGTTGATTACTTCCGAATAGCGATACGACCATACCTTCGGTCCTCGCGCCCGAGGTTCTAGGGTTAATGTTCCGTACTGATACTTCGTACGCCGCTTCAATTGGTTCATTGCTAAACCTCCTGAATGCGGCGCAGATGACGATTCGACTCTACTCTATTCGTCAGGTATCGCTCAAGATCGACTCGGCGCACAAACCAGTGTTTCCCAAATTTGAACGCCGGGAGTTCGCCACGCCGGGCCATGCGTTTGATTTTTTCCGTGCTGCATTTGAACAGTGCTGCCATCGCGGCAACATCCAATAAGCCAGCAGAGTCTGCGCCCATTTCCGTTCTCCTGTCTAAAAGGTTTGGCTCGTCTCAAGGAATGGTTGGAAAAGGGATAATGGAAAGAGGCAAGGGAAAATGGGTTAAGGGAAAGGAGTCCGCCCAGTGGGTACCGCTGGCGGCGGGCCTGCGGCCCGGCGCTTGGAGGTTTCCTTTTGGATTTGGCTTTTCCAAGGTTTCAGCGTTCTTGCATGAATGCCCGAAAGAGCGGGTGATACAACTTGTACTTGCCTCGTCCTGACCGAATGAGGAGTCCTCGATCCGTTAGTCGTCTGAAATATTCGTATTGAAACTGCTTTACGAAAGGTGTGGGAGCAATCTCGTGAACCTCGGAGCGAGCTAGTGCTCGCAAAAGAGCAATGTCCTTTTCGGAGAGCTGCGCCAGATCCGACTCGAATTTTTCTCGTTCTAGCTGAGCGGATATCTCACGCCAGTGCTCAGAGGGCGTTCCGCTCCTACGCGCAATCAATTCGCGGCTGATAAAGGCCAAGAAATAGGGATGTCCGAGTGTCTTCTCGTAAAGCCATTGCGAGAGCGTCTGAACATTTGCATGCGCACCGAATACGGCTCGGGTGTACTCGGATGTCTCTTCCAGCGTGAACGGCGCCAGGATGATCTTGCTGTAGAACCGAACGGCTGGTTCTGCAAAGTTATGAATTCCCGAAAAATAATTCGCTTTTGCTGAAATGCAAACGCTGAAGTTCAGTCCATCAGTGGCGAGTGCCTGAAATTGGTCCCGAATTGTGAGCGCTGTGTCACCTGATATGAGCGAAAGATTCTGCAGGTCATCGAGGAAAAAAACTGCACCTGCCAGATGCGCAGGACGAATGAAGTGGTGCCAAGCCTCAGCCAACCTGTGCCGAAGGAGCGCACTGCCGGATGTTAAAAAACGTTTGGATGCATCGCGCTCGAAACTAATCGGGCCTGCCGTCACTTGTTTGAACTTCCAGTTCCGTGCCTCCGAACGGAGTTTTGCCGTCAGCGAATCGGAAGCTGCTAAAGCATCGGCCAATTTGTCGCTCAGAGATTCGGCAAATCTCAAGTAATCAGCAATGTCCTGAGACACGGATAGGTAGACGGGCAGCATTCGCGGTTCAAGCTGGGAACAGCATTCCGCCAATTTGAATAGAAGACTGCTTTTCCCAATTCCCCAATTCCCGAGGACCGCAAACGACGGCATTCTCAACGTAACGAGGCTCTGGCGCAGAGAGCCTTTGAAGGAATCAATTTCGCGCTGACGTCCGATGAAATCAGCGGGTTTGGCTGGAAAGCTCGGTTCAGGGAGCATCGTCAACCTCAAGAAACTCAAGATCCTCAATTGAGGATCTTGAGAACGTTGTTTTTGGGTGAGCAGCACGCGGCCAAAGTCATGGCCGAGTTGTGTGTGGAACGAGGCCGGGAAGTGGGTTCTATTCGCCTTTTGTGGACCGGTCGATCACGCCTAAGCGTTGACGGGCTGGCAATCTCCGATGTGATTGCGTGGCAGCCAGCAATTCGGCATCTTGAGGCAATTTTGGTTGATGGCCTTGTTTTGCTCGTGCCACCAATAACGATTCGCTTTCTCTGCGGCAGCGTCTGGATCGGTTCCATTCCTGTACTCCCGCTCAAAATCAAAAGGCCATCGTTCTTGCCAGGCTTCCATTCGCATGTTCATCGAGTCAACCGCTGAACGAACATCGCTCAGCCATGTTTGGTAATCAGCAGTCATTGTGTGTTCTCCATTGTAACGTTGAAGGGTTTGGGGCTATTCCCGCTTTGGGCGGGCACGATGGACGACACAGAAGCAGTCGCCCATCGTGCGTTGTGGATGGATTTGTGAGGTGGAATTGCGGTTGTCGGTGGAAGTCTCTGTGGATTCAATTGAAGATTTTGGGAACGAGGGCCTGGTTCTCGACGAACGCGAAACAGGTGGACGTTCTTGGTCCACTGAGCGCCAGTTTGACCAGCGCTAGTGAGACCCAATCAGTGAGCTTTTCAACGACCAGTGCTTCGCCGAGAATGCGTTCGTTCACGACAAGGTAATGTGTGAAGCTGTCGCCGTCTTTGGACATGGCAGCACCTCCAAGTATTTGTGGTTTTTGTTTTGTGGGTGGATTTGGAATCAGGTCGTGATTCCGCTGGTGGTTCTGAGGTGGCGATTAGCGGCGGAATTCGCGTCTTCGGTGTTCAAGAGCAGGCGGTGCATCGGCGCATCGAACATCGCCAAGGCAGTCTTCGCACTCCTCAGCATCGTCCTGCAAATGCCTGAAGCATTGGTCCACCGAAAATGCAGGAAGGCCGTCGCGACGCAGCTCAGTGACTTCTGCTGAAGCGTCTTCGGGCGAGAGATTGTGACTGCAGATGCAGTAAACATGCTTTCGCCAGTCAAAGAGCATCACCAGTTTCAGGTTGACGGACGTGTTCTCATTCGTCTGGCGCATCGCGCACCTCCGGTCAGTTGTTTATTGGGAGTTGGATCAGAAGGGATCAGAACAGAATTTGCGCTCTGTCCGATTCAGCGTGTGGATTCGAGCGAGGTGGGTTGATCGTCGCAGCCTTTGAATTGCGGCAGGTCTTCAAACAGGATCAGCCCAGGAGGATTGGATCGGGCTGCTGCCTCAATGAGCGCCTCGGGTCACGTGGTAGGCATGAACACGTTCGGAGCTTCGGCGCCGCTCAAAGAATTACAGACAAAGTTCGGGTTTGACCCCGACCACGTCGTTGCTGCCGCCAAAGAGCAACTGAGAACGAAATAAGTTGAACCAGGTGTGAGCAAACAATTTTGGCGGCGCAAAGAATTCATATACTCCAAAAGAGTGTCCGAAACCGCAACTCGTAATAAGCTAAGCGCCATAAGTTCCTTGAGTTACTTTTCTGTTATCTGGAAGATGGCAGGCGCAGGATTCGCCCCCGATTTCGAAAAGTCATAGCCGATCAAAGCCGCGACTGTGCTGGCAATCTGGCTTTGTGTTACTGAAACATGTTTTCCAGCCATTCCGAGCGGGGCCGTGTGCGGCCCCAGAACCGCGATCCATATGTCCTCAGCACCATCTACGTTGCGGCCGTGATTTCTCCATTCAGTCAAGCCACTGCCACGCCCATGGTCGGTGGTGAGCACGATCGATGTCTTACCCCGGTATGCGGGAAGGCTCTGCAATGCGTTCCACAGTTCCTCGACAAATGCATCGACGCGGCGAGCCGACCATAGCACCTGGTCATAGCGACCCTCATGAGCGTATTCGTCGGTTTCGCCATACCCCACGAACATCGCTCTCGGATCGTGTTTCTTCAGGTAATCGATCACAGACGATTGAAGAAATGAATCATAGACGAGGTCATTCCAGGTACGGGTCGTCGTTTGGTAGAGGCGGAGGAGTTCGGGGTCGGAGTCGTCCTCTGTAGGTAGTTCCCAACCCGCCTGAACTGGGAAGCTACATCGCGGCCAGTTGAAAATGCGAGAAAAAGCATCCCATGTGCCGAAGGCCGCGACCTTACCGCTAAGTTCCGGCTGCCGATTCAACCATTCGAAAACGGTGAGGTTTGGATTGGGGCCGAAATCGTTGCTGTCAATTCTTGGATCGGGCTTTCCTGTAAGCATCTCGTTGTAACCCGGATAAGAGAACTTCAATCCATTCGTCACCCGTGCCACGCTTCCCTCATCAACATCGCCGAACACCTGCCCTTGCTTTGCGATGACGTTCCAGAGAAATGGCATGAGCGCCTGCCGACGTTGCTCCTCGCTCGCCCGCCAAAAGTAGCGGCGAATCTGCTGCGGATCGTCGACGTGACCGTGCTCCTTATCGAGAAGGGCTGCGTCAGCCCCATGAAAAACTTCTTGCCAGCGCAGCCCATCGGTAACGATGAGTACTACGCTTTCATCGCGCGCTGATACCTGTCCCGTTGCGGGAACGATCGCCGGCAGAAATAAGACACAGCACCAGAGATGGCGAAGACAATTCTTTTTACTTTTCATCGGTCCTCCACACACAGCACTCGTCGGTTCCTCTCGTCATCTGGGAGCCGCAGATTCGATTTTGGTAACTACAGCTTTCTCATTTTCTAAAGCATCAGGTTTGGCTAAAGCTTGGCTGGTCCAAAAAGGATACGGCAGTCCCGGGAGCCGATTGCTCACTAAGGCCTGAGCAACGAGCGGGAAAACCGCGACTTCAAGCATGACGAGTTCGTGCGGCTTCGAAATGATTCCGAGAAAATTATCAGCGTAGTAGCGCCTCCAGGCGGAGTTCTTTTAAAAAACGCTTGCCTCATGGCTTCGCTACTGATACAGGCGAGTTCGGCAAAACTCACCTCAATGTCATTTTTTCGACAGTTGTCATTGCCACGTCATGGAGTAAGTAGCGACAGACAGCCAAGCATCTCTAGAACTCTGAGCTTTCAACGTCCTCAGACTCTTGAGACTCTTGGGAAGAACATCTTGCCGGCTGCATTTGGCACCCTCTTTGCTTATAGAAAGTGTTGGTGGACTTTGAGACAACACCGACACCAGGTGGCTAGCGGGATGAAGCGGTTGGGATTCATGTTTAAGGCCGTGAATGCAATTGCCAGCAAAACACATGACGCAATCATCTGGTTCACATGGCGAAAGCGCAACGAACCGGGAAATGACATGATCAGGGTCGCCATGTATACGCTTTCGATTTGTCCATCGTGCAAGAAGGCAAAGAGGTTCTTCGCTGATCATCACATCCCATTTGAGGAAACTAATTACGATCTGGCCGATCATGCAACGCAAGACAAAATCGGTCGCGAGCTCGAAGTGCACCAAGTCACGGCTTTTCCCTTCGTGCATATCGGCGAACAGACCGTTCAGGGCTATAATCCGGAGCGTTATGCCGAGCTGCTGGGAATTACTCTCTGACACACTCACGAGCGTTTCATTTGCACATTATTGACACAGATGGCGGTCAGTGAAGAGCACGTCCACCCGTTCCGGATTGGAAGGGGAGATGCCTCATCGCGCTCGTAAGCTCCAGAAGGCACTTCCGCGTATGCAATGCCGATGAAGTCTCCTTCAGCAGGACAGCAAGGTCCTCCGCCGGTTGCTACTTCGACCTGCCCTGTTCGTCTTCACTGACCTATACGTATTTAGCTGGAGTTAAGCCGTCTTCATTTGCGCTGGAACCCCGCGGCCACAACGCAAAGGCCATCGAACGCGGAGTCAACTCAAGTAGACAAAAATCTCGGGTCAAATAAGGGTCACATAAACGTAAATCGTCCGTATTTGAGCGTCCTCGTGAGTTGTCATCCGCGCCGCAAAGTTGTTGAAATTGCGAAATCTCACGAAGCTGCTGCATAAGAACCCGGCGCACCCCTGGACGATCGCGAACCTCGCCCATCGAATCGGGGTTTCGCGCACGCGATTCGCTGAACGCTTTCGTCACTGTCTGGGTGAGCCTCCCATGGCATATCTGGCACGGTGGCGGCTCAAGCTGGCTGCGGAGATGCTTTTGTCTTCCGATAGGAACGTCGGCGAGATCGCGGTGGAGGTTGGCTATGCATCTGAAGCGGCGTTCAGCCGTGTGTTCAAGCGCGAATTTGGATGTCCGCCCGCGCAGTTCCGGCGCTCCCAAAAACGTGAAATCAAAGCTCCACGGGTGATGCCCACGAATCGCAGTCGCTTCCGCCACTTTGACGAGTAAAACCCCTGAGCGGATCTACAAAAAGATTCTGGGCGACTGGTCGGCAACTCGGAAGTTGAGGTTCCCGAAATAGTACATTCCGAGTAGCCTGTCATCCAGCAGCAATTCGGAGGCCCGGCAACTTCTAGAGTGTAGTACCTGTGCGCACGCACATCTGCTTGAGTCCGACATCGGAGATTCCGAGTTGTGGACCCAAATGACAGTTCCGAACAGATAAACCAGCGGCTCTCAGAGTGAGTCTATTTCGTTTGTTTTTGCCGGAAGGTTTTGAACCCGACCATCAGTGCTGGTCTATTGTCGTTCAAACACGCGTATGTTCGGTTCACTCTCTCCGACGATGAGCCGAGTTACGGTCAACGTCTTGAGATCGGAAGAGAGCTCGATTTGTTGCGTATAAAGAATCTTTCCATTGATCTTGTAAGTCATTCGGAGAGCATGCTTGCTCATCCGGCGTATCGACGACGTGGAGCCGGGGGGCGCGTTAGCGCCAAGGTTCGGATAATCTTTGCCGTCAAACTTCACGTCTCGCGTCACGTCGGTTGCGGGCTCGATGAAAGAAAGACCATCCCCTTCGTAGGGCCGGACCTGAAGCAGAACGACCGAGTTCACCGTCTCGTTCGTGCTTACCCATTCGCCACTGAACCCCGATCCTGCACCCTTTCGTTTGTACACGTAGTTCAGGTTGTAGCTCGCCCCGTTCGCATTGAAACTTGTGAAGTGGTCTGTCAGCGTACTGCCGCCTTCCGAAAGACTCCAAAGCGACGAGATCTGTATTCGGCCGCCTCTTTTGCGAACGACCTTCCAGGTGTCGCCCTCGACGGCGACCGAAAGCGTGCTCCCGTAATGGCCGAGCTGATCCGTCCCATCGAGCACAATCGTCTCGGGGCCGCCACCAAAATTAAAGGTGCACTTATTGGCGCCGAGGCTCTCGACCTTCATCACGTCGGTGAGTTTGCTCCTGGACGGGTTCAGCTTCCAATCTCCGATGAAAGGGTTGCTCGCCGCCCACGCGGAACTTACGAAGACGGTCGAAATCGCTGCGAAAGTGAGGAACCTCCGAGGGATGGACTTCATATTAGGGCTCAAGCAGGAGAAGACGCGGGGCATCATTAACGAGCCTTAGACGCGGGGTAACGAAATTCGTAAGCACTACGCCGGCTTTCGCACGGCGACAGCCGACGACCAGAACACGGCGATCCGGTCCAGTTGGTCGGCTATCAGGAAGTTGGTTTGACAACGAAGAGCGGTCGTCACCACGGATTACACCGGGCTGCCGAAATGATGGTGGAGCTTTTTCGATTCGCTCTGATGCGAATTGGAACAAATGGAACAAACAAGAAATTCTTAGTTCTTCCATTTGTTGGGTCGTGCCTCAGTTTGAGGCACGACGATTTCTTCCAATAGCTAGCGTTGTGGTCGGCGGTGAGGGCATAATGGCGCATTTAATTCGCAAAGCGCACGAAAGCAAAGGGAGGGCAAGGAAGGCTTAAATGAGCAATTCTGATTTAACACGGAGGGGCTTTCTCGGAATTTCGAGTGCGGCTATGGTCGGGAGCGCGATATCGCAAGCCTCCGATCGTGCTCAGCGTGAGCTTGGAGCAACGGGGGAAAGCGGGGCGCTGACCTCGCGCCCTAACATTATTCTCTTCGTCGCAGATGAAATGCGCGCCGATACCCTGGCCTGCTACGGGAACACGGTCACTAAGACTCCTAACTTCGACCGCATTGCTACTGAAGGAACGAAGTTCGCCAACTGCCACGTCCAGTTTCCGATTTGTGGGCCATCGCGATGCAGCATGGTGACAGGGTGGCCTGCGAGCGTTCGCGGTCACCGCAGCCAATCCTACTTTCTGCGCCGCGATGAGCCCAACATGTTTCGTTATCTCAAGCAGTCGGGATATGACGTCTTCTGGTTCGGCAAGAACGATATGCTGGCAGCGGAGTCGTTTTACGAGAGCGTCACACAATGGAAGGAAGCTGGAATTTACGGCAGTTCGCCCGGAGGCGGGGACGCCACCGGAGTAACGCCTGGCATTCATTCGTTTCTGTTTCCACCCAGCAGCGAGGATCGTCGTCACACACACGATTACGCGCTTCTGCAATCTGCGTTCGAGATTCTAGAGCGCAAAGAATCCGAGCGGCCATTCTGCATTTTTCTTGCGCTGACTCAGCCGCATCCGCCTTACGAAGCGCCTGCGGATTTCTATTCCATGTATTCGCCTTCTGCCATTCCGCCGTTGATCCCGCCCGGATTGCGGCGGCGGCCTGCGTTTCATGAGGCGTCCAGGCAGGCGTATGGGCTCGACAAGCTGACGGAACAAACATTTCGCAAGATTCGCGCCGTGTATTACGGCCAGGTGAGCCTCGTAGATTGGCTGCTCGGTGAATTGTTGGAAGCACTCGAAAGGACGAATCATGCTAACGACACCGCTCTGCTGTGTTTTTCCGATCACGGTGATTATGCTGGCGATTTTGGCATGGTAGAGAAAGACGAGGCGTTGGAGGATCCGCTCACACACGTCCCCATGTTGCTGCGCATTCCTGGTGGCGCGAAAGGAATGAACGCGCAGGAAATGATCGAGCTCTATGACACGATGCAGACTTGCCTCGATTTGGCAGGAGTCGAAGCGCAGCATACGCACTTTGCGCGCAGCCTCTTGCCGCAGGCGCGCGGAAATCCAGGTGATCCCAATCGTGCCGCTTTCGCAGAAGCAGGCCTGAACATCTATGAGCCGCAATGCTTTCAAGCCGCACTCCAGGGCGGTGCGTTGTACGGGCCCAAGCTCAAGTTGATCATCGAGCATCCCGAACTTTTCAGCCGATGCGCTATGGTCAGGACGCGCGATGCCAAGCTGATCGTGCGTCCGCAAGGGCAGAGCGAGCTCTATAACTACAAATCGGACCCGCAGGAACGCGAGAACATCTATGGGGAGCGCAGCGCCGCTACTCTTCAGGCGCAATTAGAGCAGCGACTGCTCCATTGGTACATCAACACGACAGGTGTTGCGCCCTTCGATAAAGATCAACGCAATTGTCCACCGTTTTATGCCGGCCGGCGTGCACCCGACCCGGGGTGGCAGCAAGCATTGCTGGATGGATGAGATATGGCGGAGTTTGTTAGGAATCACTTATGACGGTTGCTCGAATGCCGAAGCCCACACCAGAACTCGCCCCGATCACACGCAAGCTATGTGTTCTCGCATTCGGTTTGGTCATAGCTTTCACTCTGGCTGCATCAGCCATAGCTCAGATTGGCTCCTCTACCGAGACGCCGAACCGCACTGAACTTCTTTTCCTCGGGACTGCCGGCGGGCCGCCTCTGCGCTTCGCCCGCTCGGAACCGTCGACGCTCCTCATCGTCGATGGCCACGAATATCTCATCGATTGCGGCATCGGAACCATGCGCCGTATGCTGCAGGCCGGCATTCAATCCGAGCAGATCAAGACAATCTTCTTTACTCATCTTCATTCCGATCATGATCTCGGGCTAGCCGATGTAATGGAGAATGATTTTTTCGAACTGAGAGGCACCAATTCCAGGGAACCAATTGCGATCTATGGCCCGCCTCAGACTAAACAACTCGTGGACGCCGCTTTTGAATACATCTCGATTCCATTTCGTGTCTTCGCCGCAGAGCCACCCTCGGCATACACCAAGGGTGCTGACGGGAAGCTCATCAGCCCATTCGTGACGCACGAAATCGAGAACGACGGCGTGATTTTTCAAGACGACAAAATTCGTGTCATCGCCGCCGAGAACACTCATTACGCACTGATGCCGGCGGAATCGCGGAAACAGATGAAGTCATATTCCTACCGAATCGAAACGCCGCACGGGGTAGTTGTCTTCACTGGCGATACCGGCCCGAGTGAAGCGGTTATCCGCCTGGCACAGGGCGCGGATGTGTTCGTGACCGAGGTCGAGGACCTCAACCAGATTTTAAAATTCGTGAGCGGGATGGCCGAACGGAATCACTGGCCGCCAGAACGTACCGCCGGACTGATGGCGCACATGCGCCAGGAGCACCTTGGCGAAGAAGAGGTCGGCAACATGGCTGCGAAGGCGCGGGTGAAGTCGGTGGTGCTCTACCACTACAACCCCGCGGATCCGGCAGCGTACGTCGCCACCGTTAAGAAGAATTTTTCCGGCCCGGTCTTCGCTCCCGCCGACCTGGATCGATACTGCCTCGGGCCGGCAGATGGCAAATCTACTGAGAACGGTAACGTCCTGGGCCCCTGTGCGGCTCCTCCGCAACCGCAAAAAGCAAACGACTCCGCTACGAGACACCCTTCCGAAACACCTCGACGACACCCAGTATCGGCGAGTGCCTCTTGCCCGAGCTGTTGCACTATGCCGGTGAGCGAGCGCTCACAAGAAGAAGGTTGCTACGTTCTTGCTAATGAGGCACTTGAGAGTTTGCCGCCCGGCCCTCTGTTCTGGCATTTGTACACCTATCCAACCACCGCAGCCGCGTCGGAGGCGAAAGGGACGTCATCTGGAAGCGTAGTTGAATCGTTCGGGAAGTCCTGGCTCTTCAAACTCGCTCCTGCTGAGTGGAAGCCTCCCGCCGGAGAAAAAGTTGCAGTGATCGGGCCGCTGAAACTTCCGCCCGCTAAAAAGTATTTTGCTCGCTATATGGAAAGCATTGAGGCGCCCACCGTGGCTGGCACTCCGGTTCATACTCATCCCGGTCCTGAAGCTTGGTATCTGGTAAGTGGTGCACAATGCCTGCGGACGCCCAGCAAGACATTCGTACTCCACGCTGGTGATACAGGCTTCGTTCCCGGCGGCGAGCCGATGATGCTGAAGCCCAGCGGTACAGAACCTCGCCACTCGCTCGTCTTGGTGTTGCACGATGCCTCGCAACCGTGGAGGACAAAAACTGAAGCGTGGCAGCCTCAGAGTGAGTGCCCCCAATGATTGGAGCAGTCTGAATGAAAAAAATGCCTAGCTCTGCGCATTGGTGTAATGGCAGTTAAGACGGTGAGCGGGAGCAAGTGTGAGCGCAAGAGCCGGGTAACAGGGTCGAAAATCACTCCTCAGGCAAGATAAACCGGTTGCCTAGTTTGCAATTCGACTAGGTAGCCTTGCCTTTGGAGAATGCGGATCATGCGCGCCGTACGTAGAC
>Ga0070741_10005099_pt1 | contig 29662 bp, 30 predicted proteins | sample Coa_R1_4_FD_66440 | JGI IMG/M metagenome (GOLD analysis project Ga0070741, IMG submission 66440) | Surface soil microbial communities from Centralia Pennsylvania, which are recovering from an underground coalmine fire - Coalmine... | ecosystem: Environmental > Terrestrial > Soil > Unclassified ... | reverse complement strand
TTCCCGGGGGCTCAGCCCGGCCAGTTCCTCATCCGACAGGCCCGCATCGTGCCGGGCCAGCTACCCGGCTGTCAAGCGCGCCGAATGGCGCGCGGCGGCCCGGGCAGGTGAGTTGATACCCTCTATCTTACCCAGCGGCGCGCGGGCGGCGGGGCCGCCCGCCTGAGCGCGCGCCTCACAGCTCCAGCTCGTCCAGCACGAGCACGCGCAGCTCGGCGACGCGCTTCAGCGCGCGGTCGTTGGTGAGAAAGGCCTGACACCCTTTATCGAGCGCTACAGCTAGCTGTAGCGCGTCCGGCGTGAGAAGTCTATATCGCGCGCGTAGCTGGGCCGCCTGTTCAGCAATTATGCTGTTGATGCCTACAGCCTCAAAATTCTGGCTGTGAAGCAGCAGGTCATGATATTCTTCTTGTAACGCCACATCGCTGTGCAGTAATGGATGCACGAGAACCTCTGTAAGAGTAATCACTGATGTAAAGCCCTCGAAGTCGCCACGGTCGATATGCTGGATAATCGCCTCCACCAGCGTGAAATGCGGTGAGCGCATCTCCACGAAGTAAATGAACGGCACAGTGTCCAGGCCAAGACGAGTCACGCCTACCAAGCTATCGGCCAATTTCGTCACGGGCGGTGGCTCCACTCATCGCGGAGCTCCCTGACATACGCGTCGGGGTCAACGCCCGCCCAGATTTCCTTGCCTAAGCCACGCAGCTCTAAGAGGCTGCGCTTGGGTGGCTGAGTGGGGTGCTCTGCTGCCTCCGCCATGTCCGCCGTAACGAGCGCTAGGAGCTGTAGGCGCTCGGCCTCGCTGAGGGGCCGGACGTGACGCTCGTAGATCTCGCGTACGCGGTCGGTGGTGATCATGCTTCCCTCCGGCAATGGAGCGATCGACGATGCTCATTGCGCTGCCTCTATCTTACCCGGCGGCGCGCGGGCGGGGGGGGCCATCGGGCGCGATGGGGGGCGGAGCGCCGAGGCAGGCGGGGCGCCTGGTATAACTGGCGCGCGGCGCCTGGCCGGCGCACAGACCGACGAGGAGGAGAGCCAATGCACCCGCATGACGGCCTGGAGGGCTGTTCGACGCCCGGGCGCCGCCGCTACCGGCTGGCCGACGAGGTGGTGGACGCGTTCGCGCGGCTGGACCGGCTGACGGCGGGCGAGGCGGTGGAGCCGGAGCGGCTGGAGAGCTTCGTGGCGGCGCGCCGCCGCACCCGCCGCAAGGTGCGCGAGCTGGGGAGCGTCCTGCGCCACGGCACCGTTGCCTCGCCGCTGCAGGACGGCGCCGATGCCTCGCGCGCCTGGCCGCTCTACCGGCCCATCGCCGGCGGCGCGCCGGTGTTCCCCGAGGAGCAAGGCGCCGTCCACACGCTGCCATCGATCGAGGGCGAGACGGTGCACGTTGGCCGCTTCGATCCCGCATTGCCGCCGGTGCTCACTATCGAGTCGGGCGACACGGTGTCCTACCCGGACACGCTGACCCACTGCGCGGGCCGCGTGACGTTCGGCATGTCGGTGCAGGAGCGCGAGGCGCTGCGGGCGGACTACCCGGCCTTTCCGCACTCCAACATCGGCCCCGTGGCCGTGCGTGGCGCCGAGCCGGGCGACGTCATCGAGTGCCGCATCCTGAAGGCTGACCCGATCGACTGGGGCTACAACAACAGCGGCCCCGGCCGCGGCACGCTGCCCGACGACTTCGGTCGGCCGCACGTGCGCTACTTCCGCTTCGACCGTGAGCGCATGACCACCGAGTTCCTGCCGGGCATCGAGATCCCGCTCGGGCCGTTCCAGGGCATCCTGGGCGTGCAGCCGCCCGGCGACCAGCCGGCGCCCTCCGGGCCGCCCGGTCCCTACGGCGGCAACATGGACCTGCGCGAGCTGGTGATGGGCACGGCGCTGTTCGTGCCGGTGTTCCACCCGGGCGGCAAGCTGTGGACCAGCGACTCGCACGCCGCCCAGGGCGACGGCGAGGTGAACCTGACCGCCATCGAGACGGCCATGCGCGAGGTGCGCATCCAGTATGTGCTGCACAAGCAGGTGGGCCTCGTCTGGCCGATGGTCGAGACGCCGACCCACTGGATCAGCCTCGGCATGGACCCGGACCTCGACGAGGCGCACCGCATCTGCCTGCGCCAGATGATCCAGTTCCTCGAGGCCGGCCTGCAGATGGACCCGCTCGACGCCTACTCGCTGTGCAGCGTCGCCGTCACGTTCCGCATCACGCAGTCGGTGGATGGCAACAAGGGCGTCCACGGCATGCTGCCGAAGGACCTGTTCCGCGCCGACCTGCGCGAGCGGCTGGCCATCGTCGCGCCGCGTCGGCGGGCGGCGCGCTAGGCGCGGCGCGTTTACGAATCGCTTACACGCCACTCGCACGCTGCACACATTCCCTGGCTGGACTGAGCTAGGTCGCCGGGATGGCAAGGCCCCGCCCGGCACTCTGGCTCTGACTGGATGCTCGGGCTCGGGACATGCGGATGGCACTACGGCGACAGCACACCGCTACCAGCTTGCCGGCCGGTCAGGCCGTCGGGGGAATGAGCGGCCGAGAGGACAGGGTATGACGCGGATGCGATGGAGCGGCCTGGGTCTGGCGCTGCTGGCGGCGCTGGCCGCGATGTTCGGCCTGCGCGCCGGGCCGGCGCAGAGCCAGGCGCCGAACGTCCCGATTGACCACGTGATCGTGGTCTACCTGGAGAACCACAGCTTCGACAACCTGTACGGGCTGTTTCCGGGCGCCGACGGGCTGGCGAACGCCAAGGCCGCGCCGCCGCAGACCGACCTCGACGGCGTGCCGTTTAAGGGGTTGCCCCAGCCGGTGAACACCTCGCGGCAGCCACCCGGCCCGGACCCGCGCTTCCCCGCCGATCTGCCGAACGCGCCGTTCGACGTCGGCCGCTATGTGCCGCCCGAGCAAAAGACGGGCGACCTGATCCACGCCTACTACCGGCAGCAGTACCAGATCCACGGCGGCCTGATGGACCGCTTCGCCTACTGGAGCGACGCCAAGGGCCTGGCGATGGGCTACTACGATACGAACGGCTTGCCGCTCGCCCGCTGGGCGCGGGAGTACACGCTCGCCGATCGCTTCTTCCACGCGGCGTTCGGCGGCTCGTTCCTCAACCATTTCTGGCTCGTGTGCGCCTGCACGCCCGTCTGGCCCAACGCCCCCGCGGACGTGGTCTCGACCCCGTTCCCCGACCGCCCGGACTATTTGCAGGACCGCAGCGTGCGGCCCGACGGCTACGCGGTGAACACGACGCAGCCGTTCTACGCGCCATACCGGCGGGGCACGGCCGACGACCACCGCTTGCCGCCCCAGACGCTGCCCCACATCGGCGACCGGCTCGACGCGGCCGGGGTGTCGTGGGCCTGGTTCGCCGGCGGCTGGAACGACGCCGCGGCCGGGCAGCCGGACGCGCTGTTTCAGTATCATCACCAGCCGTTCAACTACTTCGCCGACGTCGGCGGCGATGCGGCGGCGCGCGCCCGGCACCTGAAGGACGAGGCGGACTTCGTGGCCGCGCTGCACGACGGCACGCTGCCGCAGGTGGCGTGGGTGAAGCCGTTCGGCGCCGACAACGAGCACCCGGGGTACGCCGACGTGATCAGCGGCGAGCAGCACACGGAGGAGCTGCTGCGCGCCATCCAGCAGAGCCGCTACTGGCCGCGCACGGCGATCATCATCACGTACGACGAGCACGGCGGCTTCTACGACCACGTCGCACCGCCGGTCGTGGACGAATGGGGCCCGGGGCTGCGCGTGCCTACGATTATTGTCTCGCCGTTCGCGAAGAAGGGGTTCGTGGACCATACCGTGTACGACACCACCTCGATCCTGCGCTTCATCGAGTGGCGCTGGGACCTGCCCGCGCTCGGCACACGCGACGCGGCGGCCAACAACCTGCTGAACGCCTTCGAGTTTCCGACCGGCGGCGCCAAGTAGGGAGGGCGCGAACGACGTGGAGCCACCACGCCGGCGCGCCGCGAACCCCGTGTCGGGTCCACGCCCGCGGCGTGCCGCTTCATGGAGATCGCCCCGCCGAACAACGACCGGCACGATCCCGGGTTGGCGCTCACGTTGCAGACCGAAACACGAGCGCGACCGGTCGGACCCAGGCTTGATCGACCCAGCCCGGGCAGGCGCCGAGCCCGGCCATTGTTTGGCGTCGCGAAAGATCGTCTCACCGCCAGCGGCTCCGCTAGTCACGCGAATCATTCCCAGGCGACATGCAACGGGCAGTCTAAGGCGAACATTTGCTGTACTATGGCCGTTCTAAGTTTCGTGTCTGGACTCAGTGCATGCTTGGCCCAAATCCGTGGCTTCGCGTTTGAAACCTTCACCCCACGGGTGAAGGTTTCAACCCCCGACTCACGGAATGGGGGCTTGGCTCGCGCTGTTGACCCGGAGGAGGCTGGTGACTATGATGGGCTCGTGTTGCCGTCGGCTCGCGACGCGGACGAGGTGAGATATCCCGAGATATTCCTCACTGGCGCACGGAGAGAGATGGAGCATGGCTGCGGCAACACGCTGGCCACGGGCGCTCGCCGGCCTCATCGTGCTGCTGACGGTGATGGCCTGTAGTGCGCCGGCGACTCCGTCGCCCGCTCCAACCGCCCCGAATCCCCTCGCGGGCCAGACGGCTACCACGCCAGGCGGTGCGCCCGCGTCAGGCTCTCCCGCCAAGGTCGTGTTCGGGAACCCCGGCCTCGGTGCCTCTACGCAGTTCTGGGCCGGTTTCGCGGCGATGGACCAGGGGTTCTTCACGGCGGAAGGTATCCTGCCCGAGCAGGTATCGATTCCCTCCCTGCCCACGCTCGTGCAGGCACTGATTGCGGGCGACATCCAGGTGCTCGGGCTGCCAGTGCTCGCCACGGCGTCGGTAGTGGCCGAGGGCGCTCCGATCAAGCTGGTGGCCTCCACTCAGGAGATCCCGACCGTGTACGCTTTCGGCGCGCCCAGCGTAGAGACGTGGAGCGACCTGCGCGGCAAGACGGTGAGCCCCGGCAACGCGCCCAACACGTACTTCGACGTTGTCTTCCGCATGATGCTGGAGGCGAATGGCCTGGACGACGGCGACTACGTGGTGCGCTACATGCCCAGCAACGCGCGAATTCCGGCGCTCCAGGCGGGGCAGCTCGCGGCGGCCGTGACGGCTGGCACCGAGGCGATAACCGCCCGCGCCCAGGGGCTGAAGGAGCTGGGGGCAGCGAGGGACTACGTCAAAGACAACCAATATTCTGGCCTGATGGTCGTGGATAGCTGGGCGCAAGCGGACCCGGACCGCCTCGTGCGCACACTGCGCGCCTTCCGACGCGGAGCGGAGTGGCTGTTCGACCCTGTCAACAAACAGGCGGCTATCCGCATCATCCGCGAGGCCGGCGAGTTCGACCCCCAGGACCTGGAGAGGTACTACGACGAGCTGATCGGGCAGAAAATGCTCTCGCGTGATCTGCGCCCCAACCTGAGGGGCATCGAGTCGCAGGTGGTGATGGCGCAGCGCATGGGCGCGATCGAGAGGATACCGCCCCTGGAGCAGTGGCTCGACTTGAGCTACCTGGAACAGGCGAGCCGTTAGGAGAACGAAGAGACCCATGGACCAGGAAGCGATCGCGCTGACCATCGAGGCGTTCAAGGAGGTCGGGATCAACTACATCGTGACGCTCCCGGAGGAGCCCACGCACGACCTCGTGCAGCGCATTCGTGAGGACCCCTACTTTGAGACGGTCACCGTGCCGTCCGAGGGCTGTGGCATCACCTTCTGCGGGGGCGCCTCGCTGGGCGGGCGGCGCTGTGTCTTCATCACGGGCATCGCCGGCCTGCTCGTGGGCTCCTGGGCGCTCTCGCAGATGGGACCGACTTTTAGCATCCCTCTCTTCATCATGGCCTCGTATCGCGGCGATTTTGGCGACCTGAGCGGGGTACAAGGCACCACGCTTTACACGTTCAATCAGGTCGGCGAGCCGTTGCTCCAGGCGCTGCGCATCCCCTACCGGATCGCGGACCACAAACCAACGCTAAAGCGCCTGGTCCGTGACAGCTACCTGGCCACGCTGCAGTTCGACGCCCCCGCGGTCCTATTGCTGACGGGAGAGGTGCTCTGGTGAAACGCTACGATTGCCTGGAGCTGCTGGCCTCGCACGTCGACGAAGAGATGATCACGGTCACCTGCCTCACCAGCACCTTCAACATGTGGCGCGCGCTGCGGAAGGGCGGCCCGAGCTTCTACAACCTCAACTTGGGCCTGTGCCTGCCGTTCGCCGTCGGCCTGAGCGTGGCGTTTCCCGCGCGCAAGGTGATCGCCCTCGACGCGGACGGCAGCTTGATGATCGACGCGAGCAGCTTGATCTTGACCGCGCAGGTCAACCCCGCAAATCTCGTCGCCCTCGTCTTCGACAACCAGAGCTACGCGCGGATGGGCGAGACCGCCACCGCCGGCGGGACCGATCTGGAGGCGATGGCGCGGGGGGCGGGGATCAAGCACACCGCGACCGTGCGCACGCTCGAGGAGTTCCGGGCCGTCGTACCCGAGGCGCTCCAGAGCGCCGGGCCGAGCTTCTTCGTGGCCAAGGTGGAGCCCGGGGAGCGCTTCAAGAACCCCACCCCGCCCCCTACGGCGCGCGGGATGAAAGACACGTTTGTCCAGGCGATCACACGCCTACCGGACTACCAGGGGGTCCGCTACGGGACGCCGCTCCCCGGCGTCCCGCAGGGCGAGTGAGGCTACTGGCATCGAAGGCACGGCCCGGTCATGCGGGTGCCGCGTGCCGGTGGGAGGAGAACGATGACCGACTCGGATGCCATCGTCCAGAGACTTCTGGAGGAGAAGAACCGCAATCACCACCTGTGGGTCAACCAGCAGCTCACGATGCCACGCAGGAGTGGCGCCGGCGGGTTCTCGCTGCTGAACCCGTTCGGCGGCTACGCCGGCAAGGACCCCGAGGGCGCAGAGACGGTACGCGAAGATGCGCTGGCGCTCTTCGAAAGCGGGGGCGACTCGTCGGTCGAGCTGCTGCGAGCAGTCGTCTCGGACGACATGATCTGCCTGGTGATGATCGAGCGGGCCATGGTGCGGTTCAAGGGGCGGAACGAGCTCCAGCCGTGGGTGCTGCGCGTCACCCAGGTGTACCAGCGGGACGGCGACGAGTGGCGCTCGGTGCATCGCCACGCCGATCCGCTGATTGAACGCCAGTCGCTGGACAGCGTGCTCGCGATGATGGGCTCGCAGCCGGTGGAGACATAGACGCGCTCCTGCCCCGCGCTGTTGTTCTGGAGGAGGACACGATGGCACTCACCAACGTACGCAACGGCCAGTACGTGAAGTACCGCTCGGGTGATATGGAGCTCGCGGCCTCCTTGAGTGAGCCGACGACCGCCTGGACGCGCTGGTCGCGTTCTACTCCACGGTGATCGACGAGGTGCCGCAGGCCAACCGGCCGGTGCTGGTGTGGGACGTGCTCCCGCGGGTCGGCTGCCCTGTCTGCGTGCTGTTCGGCGACCAGGACCGTCCCACGGTCGAGAGGTACCGCGATCGGCTGCGCAACGCGCTGGCGGAGCACGGGAAGGACTACGAGCTCCATCTCTACTCGGGCGCTGGCCACGACTTTACCAAGGGAGACGGCCCGCCCAACGACCAGGCGGCCGCGCGCTCCGGTTGGGCCGTGTCGCGCGTGTTCCTGGAGCGCTGGCTGAGCTAGGCGCGGGCCCAATCACATGGAAGGCGTCGGCGAGCAAGGCGTGTCGCATGGACGTGGGTAGACGCACCGACGCTAGGGAGCCGATACGGGCGGCGGCCGTGTGGCCGCGACGGAGTACGGCGATGGCGAAGCTACCACTGGTCATGTCTTGCGGCGCGCCCCCGTTCGAGCCGCTCTGGGATGGCGCGGTCCAATTCGACGGGATCGATCTCACCATCGAAGTGCTCGGGCACGATGAACCGGGCGCGCAGATTCCGGAGCGGCACCTGCGGATGTTCCGGACACAGGCGTACGATATCTGCGAGTACTCCAGCGTCAACTACCTGAGCAGCTTTCCGCTCGGCCTGCCGTTCACGGCCGTGCCGGTCTTCCCGCTCCGCCGCTTCCGGCAGCGGGACATCTGGGTGTCGCGCGCCTCCGGCATCGACCGGCCGGAGCAGCTCGCAGGCAAGCGCATCGGCATCGCGCGCTGGGCCAACTCGGCGCTGCTCTGGCATCGCGCGCTGCTGCAGCACGAGTATGGTGTGGACCTGGCGTCGCCGGACTGGGTTCGCGACCGCCCCGACGACCCGCGCTACCAGATCCCGCCATGGGTGCGCATCCGCGACTGCCCGCCGGGCCGCACCCTGTGGCGCATGCTGGTCGCCGGCGAGCTGGACGCGACGCTGCTCCCGGCGCCGCCGCCGATAGAGCCCGGCGACGAGGCGCACGTGCGGCGGGTGTTCCCCGACTACGTGCCCGTGGAGCAGGAGTACTTCCAGCGCACGGGCCTCTTGCCGATGACCCATACGGTAGTCATCAAGAACAGCGTGCTCGCGGAGCACCCCTGGGTGGCCGCGAGCGTCTACGAGGGGCTGTGCCGCATGCTGGACGTGTATACGGAGCGGCTGCGGTCGGCGAACGCTCCGAGCCCCGTGTGGCCGTCGCTCACCTGGCGGGAGCAGGAGGCGGTGCTGGGACCCGATCCCTGGCCGTGTGGCCTCGCGGCCAACCGGCCCACGCTGGAGGCGGCGATCAGATACGCGGTCGAGCAGGGGCTCATCGCGGAGCCGCTAGCGCCCGAGACGCTGTTCCAGTTCGAGGGGCGAGCGCTCGCCGGGGTGAGCTGAGCGGGTGAGGGCCACGAGCCGGGACCGAGTAAGGGCATGGCGCTAACCATCGCGCCGGACAGCGGCGGCACCTTCACGGACCTCGTGGCCGTCGACGACGCGAGGACGGTGCACCAGGCGAAAAGCTCGACCACGCCTGCCGACCTGCCAGCGGGGATCCGCGCCACCCTCGTCAAGAGTGGGCTGGACTTGAGCCAGGCCGAGAGCTTCGTGCACGGCTCGACCATCGCCATCAACACTGCTCTGGAGCGCACGGGCGCCCGCGCGGCGCTCGTCGTCACCGAGGGCATGCGCGACGTATAGCGCATCGGCCGCGGCAACCGGCCCGAGGCCTACGGCATGGTGCTGGATCCGGTCACGCTCGCGCCCGACGAGGAGGCCACCAGCGCGCTCCGCACCGCACGCCGTGCGACCTAGTCCCTATCACAGTTTCTCGACACACTCTACCCCTAGCCTCTCGTCTCTTCCCGCCGCTAGGGTAACACGGTTCTCCGTGACGGCCGTGAGGCGCACGGTCAGAGCCGACATGCCAGGCGACCAGGCCGCAGATCACGAGTAACTACAGTAGGAAGCCCGCCCTATATGCAAGTAGTCGATAAGAAGGCGGCCAAGCAGGCGACGAAGAAGACCGACGGCGATGCCGGCGCCCTACCGTGCCATGGGCGAGCGGCTCCATGCGATCATCAAAGCCCACGCGCCGGTTCTCTCGCCGAGACTCTGGTACGGGATGCCCGCGTATGCCAAGGACGGCAAGGTCGTCTGCTTCTTCCGCGGCGCGGACAAGTTCAAGGAGAGGTACATGACGCTCGGCTTCAACCTCACAAAGCTGTACGTGAACATGGTGCTGAGCGAGGAAAGCCGGCGGTTGATTCACGAGACGGCTCTAGTGGCGCTCGTGCGTCTGGTGCGCACGCGTCCGCCCCGTTTTTGGTAAGGCTTGCACATCCAGGTTGCCAAAGGCCTGCCCAAAGAGGTCGGCGGGCCCGCCCCACCCTCATACGACTCGCTGGCACCGCCCAACGCCGCCGGTCGGCGGCCGCTCGCGTCAATCCGTGAACCACACCTCTGGGCCGCCGAAGCTATTGGCGGCGTTCCACTCGATGGTGTCGAAGACCCGGCCGGTGATACCCGTCTTCGCCTCCTGCTCGGCCAGGAACAACGCCAGCGGGACCACGTGCTCCGGCTTCGCGCCGATGGGCTTGGGCCCGCCCAGGAGCGTGGCGCGCGCCGAGGTCTTTTCGTCGAAGCCGGTGGTGCGGGCCCCGGTGGGGTTGATGACGTTGACGGCCACGTTCTGGTCCTTCACTTCGTCGGCGAGATAGCAGAACATGGCCGTGAGCGCCGCCTTGGCGGCCATATAGGGCATTTCGCGACTGTTCGGGCGCCGCGCGACCCAGGAGATGCCGTCCCCGACGGGCATCGTGGTGCCGCCCTTGCTGGAGATGCCGATGATACTGCCCGACTGCTGGGCGAGCATGGGGCGGATGAACGCGCGCGTGACCTTGAGCGTGCCGAACAGCGACACGGCGAACTGGCGCTCCCAGTCGGCGTCCGTGGTCTCCAGAATCGTGATGTCCCCAATCGGAGGGAACTGCACGCTGGGGAGCAGGGCGGCGTTGTTGATGAGCACATCCACGGTCTTGAACTTGTCGATCGTCGCCTGGTACGCCGCGGCGAGCTGGTCGTCGTTGGTGATGTCGCAGGTCAGCATGAGGGCGTCGTCGCGCGCCGCCAGCTCCCGATAGAAGCGGTCGTCGGCGTCGTTGGAGACGCCGGACGGCGCCCAGGAGAGGTCGAGCGCCGCGACCTTCGCGCCCCGGGCGAGGAAGGCTTGCACATACGCGCGGCCCATGCCGCGGGCCCCGCCCGTGACCACGACCACCTTGTCTTGAAGCGCCATCACTCCTCCGTCAGTCGCGCGGACGGAATGCTCCAGGTTAGCCCCGGCCCGCGCGCTCCAGGGCCCGGGTGATGATCTCGTTGAAGACTTCTGGCGTGATGCGATCGTACTCCTCGGTGCCCCCGTTGACGTAGGTGTAGCCAGACCTGGGGACGTAGTCCTCGATCAGACCGTCTTTCGGAATGTCGATCCGCAGCGATGGCAGCCGGGTGTGACGCTGCCAAGCCTGCTGCCCCTCGCGCGAGAGCAGCCAGTTGATCAAGACTTTACTCGCGTTCGGGTGCGGCGCCCGCTCGACCAGGGACAGCGCGCCACCCCCGGGGCCGAGGGCGCCCCCCTCCTTGAACCGCTCGAGCGGCACCATGGCAATCGGCAGCCCCTGGTCCTTGGCGATAGCGTATTCGCTGTTCGAGGCGAACAGGAGGATCGGGAAGCGCCCCTGCACCAGCCAGTCGACCAGTTGGCGCTGGTCGCGGCTAAGGGTCACGTCCATCTCGCCGTACAGCCGCTCGAACCACTCCGCGCCCAATTGCGGATTCTTGTAGATGACGCGGGCCGGCACGCCGCCGGGGCCGCTGCTGTAGCGAATCTCGCCGGACGCGATCTTGCCCTTCCAGCGGGGATTCAGCAGGTCCCAATAGGAGCTAAATTCCGTGGGGCTCACTAGCGTGGGATTGACGAACACCGCCGCTGCCTGGAGCCCCTGGAAGTGGAGGGTCGTGTAGGGCTCGGCCTCGTCGGCCCACCACAGCTTCCCCTGCAGCCAGCCAGACGGATCGGCGACCTCGGCGAGCACAAAAGTGGGCCTCAGGGGGGCGAGCGCCCCCATCGGCTTCAGGGTCCCGAGGTAGGTGCTGCCGCTGATGAGGAGGTCCGGGATGTAGCGGCCCGCCTGGCGCTCCGCGACGATCCGCGACACCAAGTCGCTGCCGATGGCGAAGGTGAACTCCACCTTGATGTCGGGATAGGCGCGCGCGAAGTCCTCCGCGAAGACCTGCAAGGCCTCGGTGGTGGCGGCTCCGTAGATGACTGCAGTCCCTTCGCCGCGCGCGGCCGTCACCAGCGCGTCCCAGCCGTCGGGCTTTGCCGCGGCGCGCTCGGGCGTGGCGGGGGCGCTCGATTCCCGCGGCTGACAGGCCGCCAGGCTGGCCGCCATCCCCCAGGCCGCGCTGGCCGCGAGCAGTCGGCGCCGGCTCCATCGAGGCGCCGCGCCGCGTGGTCCACCAGCCATGCTCGTGCCTTCCTCCTGGGACAGGACCCGAGTGCTTCGCTCTCCTGGGGAACCGCTAGCGCGTGGGGTGTAGGCTATCCCCAATATTGGCAGCGCGCATCACGCAAGTGCCAGGGAGCGATTGTTGGGGTAGTGCGGCTACCTGTTGGCGGCTGCTGTGCTGCCGTATAGTGCGGCGAAGGACTTGCGGGACCGCGCGGGTAGGAGACGCGTCTGATGCTACCAAGGGACCAGACCGCCATCGTCGGCATCGGCTGGACCGCTTTTTCGCGGAACTCGGGGGCCTCTACCAAGTCGCTCGCGGCCGAGGCCAGCTTCAAGGCCATCGCCGACGCCGGCCTCGCGCCCCGCGACGTCGATGGTGTGATGTCCTGGTACTACAAGAGCTCGGACGGCGTCAGCCCCGTCGAACTGGGCGCGGCCATGGGGCTAGACTGTCCCTTCGAGTTGTACGTCAACGCTGGCGGTCACTGGATGTGCGGGGCGGTGACCGCGGCGGCATCGCTGGTCGCCTCGGGAGTCTGCAAGCACGTGCTCCTGTACGTCGCGCGCAACGGCTACAGCGAGGGCCGCGGGCGCCGCGCGGCCGAGAGCAACCTCGGCGTGGGGCCCGACCAGTTCCGCACTCCGTTTGGCGAGCACCTGCCCGCCACGACATTCGCCATGCCGGCGACGGCCCACATGGCGCGCTTCGGCACGACGACGCTGGACTTCGCGCACCTGGCCGTGACCCAGCGCCAGCACGCCGCGTTGAACCCGAAGGCGCTGATGCGCAAGCCGATCACGATCGCGGACCATCAAAGCTCGCGCTGGATCTCGTATCCGTATCGCCTGCTGGACTGCTGCCAGCAGACAGACGGCGGCGTGGCGATCGTCATCACGTCCGCCGAGCGCGCCCGCGACCTGCGCCACGCGCCGGTGTACATCATGGCAGGCGTCGCGGGGGAAGGCGAGACCAGCGCGCTCTGGGAGACGAACGGCGTGAATCTGGCCCCGCGGCTGTATGGCGCGGCCGGCGTGACCCCCGCGGACGTGAGCTTCGCCGAGCTCTACGACCCCTTTACAGCCATGTGCATGCTCCACATGGAGGACTTCGGGCTTGTGCCGAAGGGCGAGGTGGGGGCGTGGGTGACCGCGGGGAAGAATGGGCTGGATGGCGAGACGCCCGTGAACACGCACGGCGGTTTGCTTAACGAGGCGCATATGATCGCGCTGAATCACGTGGTCGAGGCCGTACAGCAGCTTCGGCCCGGCGGGGTGATCGACGACCTGTGTGCTGGGCCGCATACTTATGACCGGAACGTCTGTCGCCAGGTGCGTGATCCCGAGATCGCCTTGCTGTGCGGCGAAGCCGGGGGCAGCGCCATGCTACTGAGGAAGTGAGGCGATGCGCGAGCTAGCGAAGCCCGCACCCGTGCCAGACGCGGATACGCGACCGTTCTGGGAGGCCTGCCGAGCGGGGGAGCTCCGCGCCCAGCGCTGTACCCACTGCGGGCGCTTTCGCTGGCCACCGCAGGGCTTCTGCCCGGGCTGCTACGCCTGGGAGCATACCTGGGAGCGGCTCGCAGGCCGCGGCACGGTGACCTCCTTCTCGGTCGTGCATCATTCGGCCGTGCCGTCGTTCAAGGACGACCTGCCCTACGTCGTGGCGCTCATTACCCTGGACGGCACGGACGACCGCGTGACTCTCACTAGCAACGTCGTCGACTGTCCCTGGGAAGAGGTGCGCGTCGGGATGCCCGTAGAGGTGGTGTTTCGGGCCATCGCGGCGGAGGCGACGCTGCCGCAGTTTCGCCCGGCGAGGTCGGCTTCCAGCCCCTGACGCGCACGGGGCCGATACGACAAGGAGGGCGCCGGACGAGGGGCCAGGCGGGCCAGGGCGGAGGTGGTAGGTGGAACAGCGTGTGTACTTCGAGGACGTTGCGCCGGGTGCGGCGCTGCCCGTGCGGGAGTTTGGCCCGCACACCCTGGTGGCGGCGATTCGCTGGGCCGGGGTGCAGGAGCATCCCAGCCCCACCCACACCGACCGCGAGTACGGCCGCGCGCGCCGTGGCCTGAAGGGCATCATCGCCAGCGGGGCGCAACGCGAAGCTTACCTGCTGCGCCTGCTGATGGACTGGATTGGTCCCCGCGGTGATGTGCGCAAGCTCAGCGTCCGGAATACGGCCCCGACCTACGAGGGCGACGTGATGCGCTTCAGCGGCACGGTCGTGGAGAAATCGCCATCGCTTGACGATCCGTGGATCGTGTGCGAGCTGGACGGCCGGAATCAGGATGGCGTGCAGATCGTGCAGGGACGCTGCACTCTCGTCCTGCCGTCCCGGCAAGCGGCGGTTGCGCCGGCTTGAGGCCCGTGCAGGCTCCTGGTTCTCGACAATCCTGCGTGCGCGGTACCCCCAGGCCGACGGCACGGGCGCCTGCTCTGAAGGCAGGGAGAACGGATGAGTGCGGAGCTTGATGCGCTGATCACCCCGGAGATGCGCGCCTGTATCGGGCGCACGTCGCCGGTGGTGTCGCTGCCGGAGGAGATTTCGGCGTCGGACGTGCGGCGGTACGTGCAGGCGGTCGGCGACGACAATCCGCTGTGGAGCAACGACGAGCTCGCTCGGCGCGCCGGCTACCGCGGCCGACGGGTGCCGCCGCTGCTCGTCGTGGAGCTGCACTGGCGTACCGGCGATCGGGAAGCGGAGAACCTCGTCGAGTCGGAGTGGTCGGGCCTGGTCTACCCGGAGGAGTTCACGAGCTTTCGCAACGCGGGTCGGGAGCTCGAATGGTTTGCGCCGGTCTACGTGGGAGACCTGCTGACGTTCCAGAGCCGGCTGGCAGACCTCTTCGTTCGGCAGGGGCGAGACGGGCCAATGATCTTCACCAAGCTCGAATGTGACATTCGCAACCAGGAGGGCGTCCTGGTGGCGCGCATGACGACCACGGGGGCGCGGATGCGCGCGGCGCGATACGCTGAGGCGGCGGCCGAGCCTTGAGCCGGCCGCGTCCGGTGCGGAGGCTGCCCAGACGGCCGCTCGCTAGAGCGGGCTTACCGCGCGGCGACCCCGGCGCGCTCGGGCGGGCCAGCGGAGAGGCATCCCTCGGCGCGGCGAGCCATGATCAGGCGCTCGATCTTGCCAGGCGTGTCGTCGTCCGGGAGCGGCGTGTAGACCTGGATCTTGTGTTCCGGGTTGTCCTGCGTGGTCAGCACAAGCCGCTCGACAGCGAGCCGCCCCGCCCGCGGATGCTGGATGTGCGTGGAGCCCGGCCGGTACACCCGCACGTCATGTTGCTGCCACCAGTCGCGGAACTCGGGGCTGGCCGCTTCTAGCCGCTCCCGCAGTTCTGCAAACGACGCATCGCCCGCGTAGTGGGCCGCGGTGGCGCGGAAGTCGGAGAGCCAGCGGCGCGCCACGTTGCCCCAATCGCGGAACAGGCGCTGGAAGCGCCGGTGCGTGAAGATGAGCCAGAGGCTATTGCGGTCCGCCGCGGCCAGGGAGCTGAACTCGAAGACCGCGTCGGCGGCCTCGTTCCAGGCGAGAATGTCGTCGCGGCGGCCGCGGACGAACGCTGGGCTGAGCGGGAGCCCGGCGAGCATGTGCCGCACGATCGGGCTCACGGTTTCCTCGGCGGGCCGCGCGGGGAGTTCGCGCTGCGCGAGCGTGAGCAGGTACGCTTGCTCGTCCGCGTTGAGGCGCAGCGCCCGGCCAATGCTTTCCAGCACCTGGACCGACGGGTGGATGTCGCGGCCCTGCTCGAGCCAGGTGTACCAGGGCTCGCTGACGCCGGCGAGCGACGCGACCTCGTTCCGGCGCAGCCCCGGCGTATTTCGACGGAACCCCGTGGGCAGCCCAACTTCGGCCGGGGTGAGCCGCGCCCTGCGAGTACGCAGGAAGTCCGCGAGCTCCTGGCGACGCCGTAGCGCCCGCTGCGCGCCTCCCCCGTCCTGCATCATCGTGCTCTCCTTTCCGGCTACCGCCGTACCCGAAGAGGGGGCTCCGGGACACAATTTTGACCCGTTATGACCGGTTCTCGCAAATAGCCCGCTCGCTAGGAGCGACGCGGGCGGCACCCCCTGAGACGTCCGCCCTGATAGTCGCGCTACCTGTTGGCCCGGCCCCGGGCGGCCGTATAGTTGCACTGGCGCGCGCGTCTCCGCTGCCGCGGAGGCAGGGCACCGGCGCCGCGTGAGCCCGGAGCGGCGGCAACCAGGCGACGCCCAGCGGGCAACCCAGCAGGTGCAGGATGAATGGCGGTAGATGGCAACGTACCTGCTCATTCATGGGGCGAATCAGGGGGGATGGATCTGGAAGCCCGTGGCGGCGCGGCTGCGCGCCGCCGGCCACGTCGTGTATCACCCCAGCCTGGATGGCTGCGCGGAGCGTAGCCACGCCGTCCGGCCAGGCATCACGCTGGATAGTCAGGGCACGGAGATCGCCGGGCTACTCTTCTATGACGACCTGACCGAGGTCATCCTCGTGGCGACCAGCGTCGGCGGGATGGTGGCCGCGCGCGCGGCCGAGCTAGCGCGGGACCGCCTTCGCCGGCTGGTTTTCATTGACGCCATCGTCCCCACGCCCGGCGAGTCGGTATCGGTGATCCTGAACCGTCCCCCGTGGGACTCGCAGGAGCTGGCCCACGGGCTACCGCCCGAGGAGGCGCGAGCGCAGGCGTTTGCGGAGCTGGAGCCCGGGCTGCGCGCGTGGGCGGCGGCGCGCTACACGCGCCAGCCGCGCGCGCCCCACGAAGAGCCGGTCGACCTACGGGCGTTCTGGGCGGCCAGGTGGCAGGTGGACGTGCTCCGCTGCCGCCAGAGCCCACGGCCGCCGGAGAGCCATCAGCGGCGGACGGCCGAGCTGCTGGGCGGTCGCTATCAGGAGATCGACGCCGGGCATTACCCGATGCTCTCGCACGCCGACGCGCTAGCCGCCTACCTGCTGGCGATGGCCTAAACGTCCAAGGTCCCAGTAGCCGACGCCCATGGCCTGGATCGCGCGGTAGAACGGCTCGTAGACGAGAAGCTCGGGGCGCGCGTCGCCGATCACGCCGTGCAGGGCGATCCAGCTCCGCAGCTCGATCTCCCCATGCGCCAGGATTTCCTCATTGGTGAGGGCGGCCAGAGTGCGGCCCTCGCCGGCCGCCATCTGTGCGAAGATCGCGCGGTCGAACTCCTCGCTGATCGAGCCGTAGGTGTAGGGCCCGTGGTAGTGGCGCCACGGGTAGCCCGCGGTGAAGTGGGACATCCCGCCGCTGGCGTACACTGCCACGCGCTGATCGTGGTCCGCCCGCGCGATCCCGGCGCGGATCGCCTCGCCGTAGGCGTAGCAACGCTCCGGCGAGGGCGCCGGGACGTGAATGGCGTTGACGAAGATGGGCACGACCGCCACCCGCGCTGCGGGGTCCACGACTCTCAGGGTCGGCCCGAAGGCGTGGGCCAGCAGGGTGTCGTCCGGAAACCGCCGGATCGCCGCCATGTCGATGCCCGACTCCACGCACGCGGCCAGGATCGCCTCTGCGAGGGCGGGGTCGCCCCGATAGCGCGCCTCGTCGCCGCCGCTCCGCGAGCGCACTACGAACTCCTCTCCGAGGTAGATGGCGATCTGCGGCAGGTTGGTGTCGGAGAAGTTCTCGTTCTGGTCATCGCCGATCATGATCAGGGTGCTGGCGCCGCTCGTCGCCAGCCGCTCCCGCAGGACGCCCAGCGCGTCGCTGATGCGGCGATAGCGCGTGCGGACGTCCTCCTCGGTCTCACCTTCGATGCCCGGATGCTCCGGCGGGAGCACGCCGTACCGCCGCTGGTAGCCCTGGCGGTTGCGGGCGCGGTGCTCGTCCCATACGCTCGGGTCGTTGAACGTCGCCGCGTGCGACGAGGCCATCCCTGCGACCACGGTTGCCAACTCTGCCCTCCTTCACCGCCGGCCGCACCGAGCAGCCTACCTGGCGAGCGCCCGCGACTCCCGCCTGACGGGCGCTATGTATGCAGCGTGCTGGCGGCGAACATCTCCGCGTACGGCGGGATCCGCTCGATGATCCCATGCTCGCGGCAGTGCGCGGCAAACGCGTCGATCGCCGCCTTGTTGGGCGCGATGCCGTGCGGGAAGATATCGCCCCACGCCTCGGTTTGCGCCAGCGTCCGCTCGCGGAGGTCGATCAGCGAGAAGCCCGCCCGGTCGTCCAGCACGTCGTCCATGGCGATGCGCTTCGCCTGCTCGAACGCGGCGCACAGCTTGCCGGCCAGCTCAGGATAGTCGCGGTCGAGCTTCCGGCTCAACACCATCATGTGGACCGGCGTGTAGATGCCCGTCTCCTCGAAGTAGCGGCGCGCCTCGCCCAGGTAGTCCGGGAACAGCCGCTTGATCTTGGGGTGCGTCTCCAGCGTCTGCCAGAGCTGGCGGTCCGAGACATCCAGCATCGTGGCGTCCGCGTCGCCGTCCAGCAGCGCGTCGACTACGCTCTTGCGCCCCGGTAGCTGCTCGACGGTCCAATCAGGGCAATGCTGCGGCCACTGCTCGCGGCCGGTGACCCAGGTGACGCGCGCGAGGTCCACGCCGTGCCGCTGCGCGAGCAGCGCTTTGAGCCAGATCGCCACCGCGCTGCCGCCCATCGTGCTCAGCACGCGCTTGCCTTCGAGGTCTTTGGGCACCTCGATGCCCGCGTCGGCCCGGCAGAAGAGGTATGTGTAGATGTGCTTGCGCTTCGGGAAGACGGGCAGGGGCGCGATCTCCCACCCGGCCTCGAGGCCGGGCAGCCAGTTGCCCATATTCATGTCCACCAGGCCGAAGTCGCCGCGGGGGATCGGGTTGTCGGGCCCGATGATCGTGCCGTTCGGCGCGGACCGGCTCGGGACGAGCTTCACGCCGTCGACGGTGACGCGCCCATCTATCAGGGGCATCGTCACGTCGTAGCGCATCCAGGTAACCGGGATCTCCAGCTCCATAGCCACGGGTGCTCCCTTCCGGTCAGGTTGCCGACGGCGCGGCCACTTGCAGCGCCCGATAGTGGCCCGACTTCGAGACTGGCGGCAGGCCCCGGGCCACGATGGCCCAGCTCTCAGCGCCATCGTCGCTGAAGAACACGTCGCCGTCCGTCGTGCCGGCGAACAGCGCGAAGCCGTTCGCGTGCGCGTTCATCGTCATCGCCTCGACGTTTCCGCGCAGGTGGCCCGGGATGCCGGACCCCACCCGCTCCCACGTCTTGCCGCCATCCCGGCTGCGCGCGACGCGCGAATCGGCGTCCTTGCTCGCGGGCCAGGTGCCGGGGCTGGAACTCGAACCGGCCGTGAACAGGCACTCCGGCCGGTCGGGCTGGATGACGAGCGCATCGGGATACAGGATACCGACCTCCCCGAGCGGCCACGCTTCCCAGGACTCGCCGCGGTCCGCACTATGGTATAGCCCCCGGCCCGTGGACATATACACGTCGTCCGGTCGCGTGGGCGTGGTCATCAGGCGGTGCACGTCGACGTAGAAGCCGCTCAGCTCGCGGAAGGTCTGGCCGCCGTCGGTGCTCTTGAAGGCGCCGCCCACCTCGACGCCCACGTACAGCGTGTCCGGGTCGGCCGGGACGATGCCGCGCTGGGTGGCGACCAGCAGCTCATCCGCTGGGTCAGGCGTCGCATAGAAATTCACGCCATTAGGGGACAGGCTCATTGCCACGTCTGCACCTCCCCGTGTCGTGCGGTCATGCCGAGAGATGGGAAGGAGCGGATAGACTCGCCGTCCATTGTGTTCCACGCCCGGGGTGCTTACCAGGGAGCGCCTGTAGGGGTAGTGGCTCTACCTGCCAGGGACTCCCAATCCCAGGCATTTTCGGCTATTGTCCTGGGGTTGGTCCTCAGGCTGGGTGCTTGCGGGAGTTTCGATGGCCGAAGTCGCCGCGTCGCGGCCGCTCGCACGCGCGCGGAGCTGGGCGCTGCCCGATCGCGCCCAGCTTGCCATGCTGCTGCTCATCGCCGTGATTGGCTTCTACGTTGTCTACCCGCTCGCCCTGATCTTCATCAACAGCTTCAACGTCGCGCGGCCCGGCCAGCCGCCGGTCTATGCACTCGACGCCTGGATGGATGCCTGGAGCGGGCGCGGCATTCTCCCCGCGCTCGGCAACAGCTTCCTCGTGGCCTTCTGGTACCAGCTCCTCTCGTTCCCCATCGGCGTCTTGCTCGCCTGGCTGCTCGGCCGCACCAACCTGCCGGGCGCCCGCTGGCTCGAATTCTGTTTCTGGCTCTCGTTCTTCCTGCCGCCGCTGTCGACGACGCTCGGCTGGATGCTGATGCTCGATCCGCGGGTGGGCGTGCTGAACCAGCTCGTCGTGCGCACCTTCGGCCTGGAGAGCGGCCCCTTCGACATTTACTCGTTCCCCGGCATCATCTGGACGCACCTGGTGTCGCACGCGATCTCCGCCAAGGTGATGCTGCTCACCCCCGCCTTCCGCAACATGGACGCCACCCTGGAGGAGGCGAGCCACATGTCGGGGGCGGACCGCTGGCGCACCCTGCTGCGCGTGAGCCTGCCGATCATGACCCCGCCGCTCGTGATCGTGTTCCTGCTCTCCTTCGTGCGGCTCTTCGAGTCGTTCGAGATCGAGCTGCTGCTCGGCGTGCCGTTCGGCTTCTACGTGTTCTCCACGAAGATCGTCGACCTCGCGCGGCAGGACCCGCCGCTGCTGGGCCAGGCCACCGCCCTGGGCAGCGTGACGCTGCTCCTGCTGCTCGCCGCGGTGCCCGTCCAGCGCTGGCTCACTACGCGGCGCGCCTATACCACGGTGACCGGCCGCATGCGCCCGACGCAGGTCGAGCTGGGCGGCTGGCGCTGGCCGCTCTTCGCGCTGGTGGCGTTCGTGGCGGCCGTGCTCGTGCTGGTGCCGATCTTCGCGGTCGTCGTGGGCAGTTTCATGACGCGCTTTGGCTTCTTCTCCCTCGCGCAGCCCTGGACGCTGGCCAACTGGCAGCGGACGCTGGTCACCCCCGCCTTTGCGCGGTCGCTCGTCAACACGTTCGAGATCGCGGCCATCGCTGCCGTTCTCGGCCCGCTCCTCTTCTCGGTGGTCGCCTACGTGCTCGTGCGGGCGCGCCACGTCTGGGGCCGCGGGCTGCTCGACCTGCTCCTGTGGCTGCCGAGCGTCGTGCCGGGCGTGCTCGCGGGCCTGGGGCTGCTGTGGATGTTCGTCGGCACGCCGATCTTCCAACCGCTCTACGGCACGATCTGGGTGCTCGTCGTCGCCGCGGTCATGAGCGGCATGACCCTCGCCACCCAGGTCCTGAAGGCGGCGTTCCTGCAGCTCAGCACCGACCTGGAGGAGGGCGCCCGCATGTCCGGGGCGGGCTGGGTCCGGACCTACGCGCGGATCGTGCTCCCGCTGGTCGCGCCCACGCTGATCGTCGTCGCGGCCATCAAGTTCATGTTCGCCGCGAGCGCGACCTCCAGCGTGGTGCTGCTCGCGACGTCGGAGACGCGCACGCTGCCGCTCTTGATTCTGGACCTGGTCTCGGCCGGCCAGCGCGAGAGCGCGACCGTCGTGACCGTCGTCATCACGGCGCTCACCACCGGCATGGCGCTGCTCGCGCGCGCCCTCGGCCTGAACGTGGGGGTGCGCTCGGCGTAGGCGCCCTACTCTTGCTCTAGCGCAGGCTCGCGCCGGTCACGCCCCGCTCGAAGAGCATCCCCTGCTCGTCGGGGGAATAGCCCAGCTCGCTAAGGATCTCGTGGTTGGCCGCGCCCAGGCGGGGCGCCAGGGCTACGTCGCGGTCCCACAGCGTCGCGAGCGCGCCCCGCGGGAACCGCATGCGCCCGTGCGCCGGGTGGTCGACCTCCACGAGGAAGCCGCGGGCGACGAGCTGCTCATCGTCGGCTAGCTCCAGGGCGGTGGCGACCGGCGCGCACGGGAAGTGGCGGCGCTGGGCCTCGGCGACGATCTCCGCCTTGGGAAACCGCGCCGTCCACGCGCCGATGCGCTCCAGAATCACGTCGCGCCGCGCCAGGCGCTCGTCGTAGTCCCGCAGCGCCGCGTCGCCGGCCAGAACGGGGTCCTGCATCCAGTCCATGAAGGTCAGCCAGCGCTCGGTGGCGTCGCCAAGGCTCAGCATCCAGTAGCCGTCCGCGGCAGGGAACGCGCCAGAGATGGGGGTGACCGCGCCGCGGTGGCCGCGCCGCTCGGTGAGCCGCCCGCGGGCCGTGTAGGTCTCCACGGCGTGGTCGAGAAAGATCTCGAAGCATTGCTGGATATCCACCGCCACGGTCTGGCCCTGCCCCGTGAGCTTCCGCACGAGCATGGCGGCCGCGATCCCGACCATCACCCAGGCCCCGGTCGCGGCGTAGATGACGTGCCCGCCCATCAGCACCGGGGCCTGGCCCGGATGGCCGGTGATCGCCAGGAGGCCCGCCCGCGCGTAGGCGCACAGCTCCGGCAGCTCGTCGCCCGCGACCACCGTCAGCACCACCCCCGGGTTGAGCGCGCGGATCGCCGCCTCGTCCAGCGGGAGCGGCGCGCTCGCGACGATGACCTCGGCGGAGGGGACGAGCCGCGCGAACACCTCGCGCCCCTCGACGGTGGCCACGTCGAGGGCGAGGCTGCGCTTGCCGGCGTTGAAGAATTGGTGATACGCGCCGTCCTCCAGGTCCGGCACGCCGCCCAGGAACGGCCCTAGGCGGCGCACCGCGTCGCCGGCGGGCGCCTCGACGCGGATCACCTCGTGGCCCTGCTCGGCCAGGAGCCGCGTCGCGTACACGGCGGCCTGGCGGGTGAGGTCCAGCACTCTCGCCAACTTCGTCCCTCCTGGGCGCGGCGGTCTCGCGCATCGCCGCGGCGACGCGCCGATCGCTCTCATCGGCCACGGTCGTCCTGGGCGCTACACCAGCGCGCGCTGCTCGTCGAGCGCGGCGATCGCGGCGTCGTCCATCTGCAGCCAGTCGCGCAGCACCTCGTGGGTGTGCTCGCCGAGCTTGCACGCGCCGCTGGGCGGCGTCACGGCGCTGACGCTAAACGAGAACGGGACCGTTGGCGTCAGCAACGGTTCCGGGCGCTCGCCGGACACGGCCCGGTAGACGTGGCCCGAGTCCGGCGAGCAGACGAAGTCGTCCGCGCGGCGCATGCGCTCGGCGGGCACCCCCGCGTCCTGCAACTGCCGCTCCACCTCGGCCTTGGGGCGCTCGCGGGTCCAGGCCGCGATGGCGGCGTCGATCTCGTCGTGGTGGCGCACGCGGCCGACGACGCTGGTGAGCCGCTCGTCGCGGGCGAGCGCCGGCTGGCCGATGACCTCCGCCAGCGCCGCCCACTGGGCGTCGGTCTCGACGCTCACCGCGCACCACTCGTCCTGGCCGGCGCAGGGGTACACGCCCTGGGGCGCCGTGCGGCTCGAGCGGTTGCCCCAGCGCCGGGGGGGCTGCCCCGACACCGCCGCGGCCATCAGTAGCGGGCCCAAGGTGGCCACGCTGCCCTCGAACTGGCTCAGGTCGATGTTGCGGCCGCGGCCGCTCTCCGCGCGGTCCGCCAGCGCCTGGAGGACGGCGATCGTGCCGTGCAGCCCGCCGATGTAGTCGTTCCAGGAGTTCGAGATGGCAGTCGGGGGATCGCCTTCTGCCCCCGTCGTGAGCATGAGCCCGGTGTACGCTTGCAGGGTCATGTTCATGCTGGTCCAGGCGCTGCGGGGTCCCGTGTGGCCGTAGCCGGACAGGCTGATGAAGACGAGGCGCGGGTTGCCGGGGCTGAGCGTGTCGTAGTCGAGCTTCAGGCGGCGCATCACGCCGGCGCTGAAGTTCTCAACGATCACGTCTGCGACCATCGCGAGCCGCGTCGCGATAACGTGCCCCGCCTCGTTCTTGAGGTCTAGCGTGATCGAGCGCTTGTTGCGGTGCGCATACGCCGAGCGGTAGCGGTCGCCCGGATCGCGCGTGCGGCTCTCGACGTGGACGACGTCCGCGCCCAGGTCGGCCAGCGTGCGCGTGCAGAACGGCCCCGCGAACACGTGGGTGAAGTCGAGGACCTTCAGGCCGGCGAGCGGGCCGGCGCCGGCGGAGCGAGCATCCGTCTGCATGGCCTGGCCCTAGCCGGCGGCGCGGGCGGGCATGCGCGACTGCACGCCGTTGCGGGCCAGGGCCTCCTCGAAGTCGCGGGCGATCTGCGGGTCCTCGTCCTCGTACTCGATCATCGTGCCGCCCTCGCGGGTCGAGCGCAAGACGCCCCGCTTCGTCTGGGCGCGCCGCATGCCGAACGGGTGCTTGCTGCTGCCGTTGCGGATGGCGAGCTGGAGGGCGGTCTCGTTGCCGGTGTTGAAGTGCTGGTGGAACCAGCCCGTCGGCGGGCTGAAGGCGCTGCCCGGCTTCCAGTCCACGCGCACGACCTCGTCGCCGAAGCCGCGCTCGTAGGGGCGCTCGCCCAGCTCGCTGGGCCACATCAGCGTGTAGCCCTCGGACTGCACGATGAGCAGGATGGCGCCGCCGCCGTGGTGGTGCGCCTTGTGGTAGCGCCCGACGGGCCACTTGGCCAGGTGGCCGATGAGGCTGTTGCCGGCGATCTCGAACTGCGTCAGGTGGACGTCCGCGCCCTTTACCCCCGCGGGATCGACGAGCGCCGTCCGCACATCGGGGATGAAGTTCGTCTCCCAGATCGGCATGTCGCGGGCGCCGCCCTGGTAGCGCTGGTCGAGGGCCAGGAAGTCGGCCTCGCCGTCGAACCGCTCGCGGAAGCGGAACGGGTCGTTGTAGATGAACTCTTCGTTGTAGAAAAGGTCGAAGACGAGCGGCGCCGTGGTGAAGGCGGCGTAGCGCACCGGCTGGCCGGTAGCGAACAGGCGGTGGGGCGTGTTCAGCGGGATGGCGAACAGGCTGCCCTCGCCCCACTCGAAGTGCGTCGTGTTGCCGCGCGAGTCTTCTAGCGTGGTCGAGCCGCTGCCCTCCAGGATGTAGATGACCTTCTCGTACAGGTGGTGCTCGCGGTTCGTGGTGCCGCCGGCGGGGATCTCCGCCACGTACATGCCCGTGATCCCCTCCATGCCCTTGAGCACCACGAAGTACGCCGGGCAGCCCAGCCGCTCCCAGTGGCCCATCTCGTGCTGCCGCCAGTCCGTCAGCCCATAGCCCTCGACCACCGGGATGCCCTGCCGCGCGACCCAGGCCTCGTATGGCGTGGGGACGCGGTAGCGCCCGCTCCTGGGATCGGTCTCCATCATCTGTCGTCTCCTCCCGCAACTTTCAAGCACAAATCCAGCGATCGGTCGCCAGGGCCCCGAGCCGCGGCGCACCGACGACGGGCGAGGAACATGGAGTCTGAGGGGCGCGCTAGCGCCGCTTCTCCAGGGCGTCGCCGATCACCTTGCGGACCGGGTCCAGCTCGAACTGCGCGTAGCGCTCCAGGCTGACGAAGAACACAGGGCTCCCCGGGGTGATCACCGTCGAAGGGTCGACACTGTCCTTGGGGATGTCCGCGCGGAGCGAGTTGCCGCGCGTGGCCTTCTGCCAGGCGATCTGGCCGTCCGGCGAGAGCAGCCAGTTCAGGTAGAGCTGCGCGGCGTTCGGGTGGGGGCGCCGGTTGAGCACAGCCACGGTGCCGAACGCCGCCGAGACAGGGTAGCCTTCCTTCAGCTTGCGCACGTCCACGTAGCCCACGGGCAGCCCCTGCTTCGCCGCCTCGTCGATCTCGTTCGTGCCGGGGAAGATGCTCAGCGCGAAGCGGCCCTGCGCCAGCCAGTCGGCCAGTTGGCGGCGGTCCTCGGTGAGCGTGACGTCCATCTCGCCGAACAGCTTCTCAAGGAACGGCTGCCCCAGCCCCTCGGTCAGCCAGACGAACCGCGACTGGCCGCCGCCGGGGCCGGGACGGCGAATGTCGGAGGCGACGATCTTGCCGCGGTACTTCGGATCAAGCGCGTCCCAGTAGGAGGTGAAGCTATTTGGATCGACCTGGCTCGTGTTCACCGCGATGAGCTGGCTGACGCTGCCCTCGAACATCAGGTTGTATTGCTGCTCGTTGTCGGCCCACCAGAGCTTGTTCTCGAACCAGCGCGACGTATCGGTCACGTCCGGTCGGACGAGCAGGGGTGGGAGGGGATCGAGGGCGCCGGCCGGCTTGAGGATGTCGTTGATCGTGGTGGTCCCCAGGACGATGACGTCGGGGATGAACTTGCCGGCCTGGCGCTCGCTGATGACCCGCGGCGGCAGGTCCGGCCCGCCGCCGGTGAAGCTCACCTTGATGCCCGGATACGCCGCCTCGAACGGGCCAACCAGCGCCTGGCGGTAGCTGCCGCCGGTGGGCCCGTAGATCGCTACCTCGCCCTCGGTCCGCGCGGCCGCCGCCAGCGCGTCCCACGGCGCGCCCCCGGCGTCCGCCGAGGCCGCCGACCCCGCCGCGGGCGCGCGGGCGGCCGGCGCGCACGCCAGGCTGACCATCAGCCAGGCCACGAGCAGCGCCGGGCCCGCGGCCCCCCGAGACATGCTGCCGCGTCGCGGGTGTCCCGTCGTCATCGCTACCTTCCCCTGCCGCTGGGCGTCGAGCGCCAGGCCTGCTACCGCCCAGGTGCTTGGAACGCGGCCGTGGGGTGATCGCGCACGCCCTCGGCGACCACGGTGTAGGCATCGCCATCGAGCGTGGGCCAGCCTTTCGTCTCGGCCACTGTCACCAGCATCTCGTTCTGCGCGGGATCGCGGACGAGCGCCATCGGCTCCTCGCCCCGCTGCACGCGCTCGATCTGCTCGCGCAGCAGCTTGCGCAGCATGACGATGCCGCGGTCGGAGGCGCCCAGGTGCTCCTGGGTGCGGTCGTACAGCGCCCCCTGCGTCTCCCAGGCCATCTTGTCCTGGGCCGGAAAGTCGCACAGATCGTACTCGTCGTCGGGGCCGATGAACGTGCCCAGATAGGCGGCGGGCGGGTCCTCCGGCTGCTCCACCCGGCTACCGTCGGGCGAGGGCCGGAACATGACCCGCATGATGCGCATGTGCGTGTCGTCGATCGGGACCCGCCAGTGCATCGACAGCGAGCGGTCCTCGAAGACGCGCAGGATGTTCGGGAAGATCAGCGGGATGCCCATTGCCGCCTCGCCGCGCTCGCCGCCATACCGCCAGTACTTGAGAATGCCCCACTCGAAGCTCTTGAAGCCGTACGCCTCGATGGGGCGGTAGAAGTAGGCGACGCCGCCCCGCTGCTCGCCCCGCAGGTACATCGTGTGCCCGTGCAGATAGTACGTGTGGGTGAAATCGACGGTGTTCTCCATCGCCTGCAGCCAGTTGCAGTCGATCGGGCGCACCTCCAGGCGACGCTCGCCGTCCTCGCGCACGAGCACGTCCCAGCGGGGCAGGAGCGGGGCCGGCTCCGGCCCCATGTACACCCAGAGAAACCCAGCCAGCTTCTGGACCGGGTAGGCGCGCTGCCGCACGCGCTCCTTGTAGGTGCTGCCGGCGGGCTCGAACGGCTGCTCCAGACACTGGCCGTCCGTCGTGCGGTACTTCCAGCCGTGGTAGGGGCAGCGGATGCCGCAGTCCTCCACGAAGCCATAGGCGAGCGAGGCGCCCCGGTGCGCGCACTGCTCCGCGACGCAGCCGTAATTCCCCTGCTGGTCGCGGAAAGCGACCAGGTTCTCGCCCATGATGGTGATGCGCTTGGTGGGCTTGGCAGCGGTCAGCTCGGCCGCGACGCAGAGCGGCTGCCAGTAGCGGCGCAGCAGCGCGCCCGCCGGCGTGCCGGGCCCGATGCGCGTGAGTAGCTCGTTCGCTTCCGCGGTTAGCATCGTTCCGACTCCCTACCGCACCTTCACCCACGAGGCCGCGATCGCGTTGCGGCTGGAGCTCCGCTCATCCCGGGCGTGCATTCTCGCATCGTGGCGCGTCCGGCTGCCAGGGAGCGCTAGTGCGGGTAGTCCGGCTACCTGCGCCGCGCCAGGGACTGGTCCGCCCGCGCGCCAAACCTGGCGCCGGCGCTACCCGTTGTTGGGGGAGACTGGCACTATCTGGTAGCCGGGCGGGCCATCGCGTATAAGTAGCGTCGGCACCCGAACCGAACGGCTCGCCGCGGGCCGCTGGCCAGCGCTCGGCGGACGCCAGTATGAGGAGTAGCAGGAGCGGATGGCGGAGCTAGCACCGGTCGCGCGTCGGGTCGCCGCGAGGCCGTGGCGCGGCGTCACGTGGAGCTGGCCACAGGTCGGCATGCTGGCCTTGATCGGCGCCCTCGGGTTCTACGTGCTGTACCCGCTGCTGCTCATTCTCCTGGGCAGCTTCAACGCGGCCCGGATCGGCCAGCCGCCCGTCTATAGCCTCCAGCCCTGGATCGACGCCTGGAGCGCGCCGGGATTGCTCCAGTCGCTCTGGAACACGCTCTCCGTCGCGTTCTGGTATCAAACGATCTCCTTTCCCGTAGGTATCGTGCTGGCCTGGGCCCTGGCGCGCACGAACATCCCCTGGGCGCGGGGGCTAGAGTTCCTGTTTTGGCTATCGTTCTTCATCCCGGCGCTCTCGACCACGCTGGGCTGGATGCTGTTGCTGGACCCGCGCGTCGGCGTGCTGAACCAACTCGTGGCCACACGGCTCGGGCTGCCCGAGGGCTTCTTCAACATCTACTCGTTCTGGGGTATCGTCTGGGTCCATCTCATGGCCCACTCGATCTCCCTCAAGGTGATGCTGCTCACGCCCGCGTTCCGCAACATGGACGCCGCGCTCGAAGAGGCCGGCCGCGTGTCCGGGGCAAGCGCGCTCGTCACGTTCCTGCGCGTGACGCTGCCGGCCATGACGCCCGCGCTGGTGATCGTCTTCATGCTAGGCGTGGTGCGGCTCTTCGAGTCCTTTGAGATCGAGCTGCTGCTGGGCGTGCCGTTCGGCTTCTACGTCTACTCGACGAAGATCGTCGACCTGGTGCGGGACGAGCCGCCGCGCCTGGCCCAGGCGAGCGCGCTGGGCAGCATCACCCTGCTGCTCCTGCTCATTGCCGCGCCCCTGCAGCGCTGGCTGACCACCCGCCGCAGCTACGTCACGGTGACCGGGCGGATGAAACCGGTCCCGATCGACCTGGGCCCGTGGCGCTGGGGCGTGTTCGCGCTCGTGCTCGCCGTGTGCGTGCTGCTGGTCGTGGTACCGATCTTCGCGATCGTCGCCGGCAGCTTCATGACGCGGTTCGGGTTCTTCAACCTGGCCCAGGCGTGGACGCTCGACAACTGGGCCCGCACGCTCGAGGACTCGGTGTTTGGGCGCTCGCTGCGCAACACGCTGCTGCTCGCGTTTACGGCGGCGGTCCTGAGCCCGCTGGTCTTCTCGCTGATCGCGTACGTTGTCGTGCGCGCCCGGCACGTGTGGGGGCGCGGGCTGCTGGACCTGATTCTCTGGGTGCCCAGTGTCATCCCAGGCGCGCTCGCGGGATTGGGCCTGCTGTGGATGTTTCTCGGGACGCCGCTGTTCAGCCCGCTCTACGGCACGATGGCGCTGCTCGTCATCGCGATAGTCATGGGCAGCATCACGCTGCAGACGCAGACGCTGAAGGCGGCGCTGCTCCAACTCGGCGCGGAGCTGGAGGAGGGCGCCCGCATGTCGGGCGCGACCTGGCTGCGCACGTACGTCCGCGTCGTCCTGCCGCTGCTCGCGCCGACGCTGGTGGTCGTGGGGATGCTCCAGTTCCTGTTTGCGGCCAACGCGACCTCCAGCATCGTCTTGCTGGCGACGTCGGACAGCCGGCCCCTGTCGCTCCTGACCCTGGACTTCGTGCGCGAAGGACTGCGCGAGTCGGCGGCGGTGACCACGGTGATCATCACTGGGCTGACTACCGGCGTGGCCTTGCTTG
>Ga0070741_10005098_pt1 | contig 29669 bp, 31 predicted proteins | sample Coa_R1_4_FD_66440 | JGI IMG/M metagenome (GOLD analysis project Ga0070741, IMG submission 66440) | Surface soil microbial communities from Centralia Pennsylvania, which are recovering from an underground coalmine fire - Coalmine... | ecosystem: Environmental > Terrestrial > Soil > Unclassified ... | reverse complement strand
TGCAGCGACTCGGGCATGCGTAAACGTAAGCAGGCTTGCGTGGCTGCTTTCGGCGACCCGTTCCCGGTGGTGGATGGTTCCCTCCGTCAATACGATCGAATCGAATATAACGTTCGCTTTGATCGAATTGATGATCGTATGGGGTAAGACTGCATCCGGAGGATGAGGATCGACTGGCCTCCGAAGGTCCGCATAATAATCGACATACCAGGACGCGGCCTTGAGCGATCGAGCGTGCAGGCCCCCACCGGTCAGCAGCTTCGTAAAATCAATACCCTGGAGTTCGATCCCCGCACATCGGAATTCCAATTGGCCTTGAATATATTTGTGCTTTTTGGCAAAGACGTCCTCGTTATAATTTGGCTCGTATGCGAAACTATCGATCGTAACCAGCGAATCGGAAAAGCTGCCGTGGATGCCACGGACCTTTAGCGAATAGAGGCTGTCGCCCACGGAATAGCTCCCACCCGGCAGATCGAAATCAACCCGTTGCGCCCAGAAGGACGGTTCGCCGGTCATTCGCTTGGGATCGAGAGAGAAATCGGTCAGACGGATCGTGATGTCGCGATAGGCTGGCTCGGAAGATTTACCGGCCGGTTTGGGCAAAAAAATCATTGCATTGCGCAAAATAATACTATCGAACGAGAGAATGGGTACCTTCGAAGACGAGAAATCCTGTGCCGGTATAGAATGGCGAATACGCGGCAACGACGTTCCCGTATCGATATCGACCATATAGAGCTTCGGAGCATTCAAATCGAGGCTTGTCATGCGAATATCTTTTTGCCACAGTACGTCCCACCAGCTGATCCCTTCAAATCGGGCAGTATCGAGGGTGAGCTTTTCGAGTACGGTCCCATGTTCGGTGCTATCGTATGCGACTCGGGAAAGGACGAAGGTATTGCAAACGAGCGTGCCATGCCGATAGAAAATCTTGTCCAATGTCAGTGCAAATCTTCCATGGGTAGCTTTCGCTGCGGCGAGTTCGATCCTGGGAACGACGACCGTGTTCAGTGTGGCCTCGAAATAAAATGTATTGAAGACCCAGCCCCCAATGGCAAGAATAAGTGCGAGCGAGCCAAGTATCGCCAGAATAACTTTTAGTTTCGACCGTTTTTTCATCCATCACAAGATAGTACATTGGATGAAAAAACCATTACACAACTTTAGGAAAAAGTTACATCATTCACACATTCTCTATTCTCACTTGCCCTTCACACATTTTCCAGACCGCCCATTCGTTTATACTTGATCTGCTTAAAAAACGACGGTGTAAGGCCGGTGACTTTCTTAAATTGATTTGAAAGGGCCGCCACGCTGCTATAATGGAGTTTGTAGGCGATCTCTGTGAGGGAAAGCTCGTCGTAGATAAGCAATTCTTTTACGCGCTCGATCTTGTGTTTGATAATGAAATGCTCGATCGTCGTGCCCTCGGTTTCCGAAAATAAATTAGCGAGGTAGGTATAGTCATAATTGAGTTTTTCGCTCAGATGATTGGAAAAATTTACCCGCAACGCTTCGTCGGTGTAATGAATGGTCTCGATGATTACCTGTTTGATACGTTCGATCAGGATCGCTTTTTTATCGTCCATCAGTTCGAGCCCGGAGCGTTTCAAGGCGCTTGCTAATGCCTCCCGTTGCGTGTGGGAGAGCGTTTCGTCTATTTCAACTTCGCCCAAATCCACGGTGGAATAGTGGAGGCCAAGCTTTTCCAGTTCAGCGATCACTACCATCTTGCAGCGGATGCTAACCATATATTTAACGTAGAGCTTCATCGTTTGACAGACTGCAAAAAAAAGACCGGGCCGAAACCCGGTCTACAACCAACAATGGAGGTAATTTATTCGAAGTGATACACGTCCTTATGAGCGGGTGTGCCGACGTCGGCATTGGCTTCGGGGCCCATGAGCACAAAGGTCAGGTGATGGAAATATCGGTTGGCAGCGTCGCGGACCTGAGCGGCCGTAACTTTTTCGGTCTCAGGCACGATACGGAAAAAAAGCCGCCAGTCCCGTGCTTCCACCTGATCGGTGTATAAGAGTTGCGCCTGCCGCAGATTTTCCTGTGCGATATAATAGTAGGTCGTGATGCGGCCTTCCTTTGCATGCCGGAGGTCGACGGGGGAAACAGTCTCATTCTGCAAATTCCGCAGGACATTGAAGACCACCTGGGCCGCCGAATCGGGATAGATCGATTGCAGTGCGATCGAAATATCGAAGTTCGTATAATTGCCGTTCGGATAGGCTTCCGGCGAATACGAAAGGTTCCGCTTCGTGCGGACCTCGTCGAAAAGCCGCTTGTCGAGGATTTCGAGCAGAATTCGTTCCGACCACCAGGTCGGGTCCCGCACGGCGGCCGACGCGGAGCGCATGTTGACGTATGTCGTCGGGAAATCGTGCGGTTTTGGAACGAAATCGTACTGGTCCGTCTGCGGGGTAATGACGGGAATCTGCGGCCAGGAGAAGTTGCCCTGGGGGAGTGCCTCGAGCGAGGCCAGCTTCGACTCGATCTCCTGTTTCGAAACATCGCCTACGACGACGACGACGAGTCGCGAACGCTGGAACTGCGCGTTCCGGTAATTCTGGAGGTCGCCGATAGTCATATTCTGCACTTCGGCCATAGTGGGAACTCGATTGAGCGGGGAATTGCCTTTCCAGATACTATCGGCCAAAAAGGCAGAATAACTTTCCGGATCGGACTCGCGCGCTTCGATCGCCTTCATCGATTGTTCCTGCAACTTCTGGGCTTCGAGCGTATCGTAATGCGGGTGCAGGAGCACATCGCTGAAGATACTCCATGCCGAATTGAAGTTCGGACGGATGGTCCGCAGTGTAAAGACCATGTGATAGATATTTCCATTTCCGGCGATCGATGTCGAAAGCCGCGCAAGCGAATCGCGATATGCCGTTTTGGGATATTTATCGCTCCCGCTCATGCTGATAAGGCCAGCCGTTCCACCGGCAACCGACGCATTGGCCGTTTCGCCGTAGGCAAGGCCGCCTTCGAAGCCGGCGATCACGCCGATGACCTGGTTCGCCTTCGTCGAGCGTAAGATCACGTGAATGCCGTGGGTCGTAAAGTCCTGAACGTCATTCGGAATTTGCGCCGATGCCGCGGCAGTAATGAAGAGTGCGGCAATGGCAAGAATGGTGGTTTTCATTGCAGAAGGTCCTCCGGCTTGAGTTGAAGTTTATCGAGAGCGGTCTGGTTGGTGGTGACGCCAAGCACATAGGGCTGGCCTTTGATCCAGCGGTCGATATAACGCTGAATATCGGCGCGGGTAACTTTATTCACGTTTTCGAGATAGTGCGTATAGTAATCGAGCCCCGCCGATGCCCACCAGAGTGGAAGCGATTGGGTCGCGAACGAGGTCGCCGATTCGGTTTCATAGATCCGGTCTCCGGCGAGAATGCGCTTGGCCGTCGAGAGTTCGTCATCTGTGAAGTAATCGGCATCGGTAAAGTGCGCGATCTGATCTTCGATCGCCTTGACCGCCTTTTTGGTCGCGGGAATGGGAGCGTAGGCTTCGATATCGATCGGGCCGACGTTCATTTCGGAGAAATACGAGACCTGCGCCTGATAGGCTAAGCGCTTATCGACGAGCGCCTTCTGGAAGCGGCTGTTCGGCTGGTCGAGGATCGTGCTGAAAACGTCCGCGGCATACGTATCGGCATTTTCTTTTCCAAGGCTGGGCCCATGCCACTCGAAACGGATTTCCGTGTATGGGAAATCGAGCGCCGGACGCACGACCAACTGCTTGGTGATCGGAGGGAATGGCGGCGGATTATAAGTCGGGAACGGAGCCGGACCTTTTGGCCAGAGCTTTGCACCGAAATACCGTTCGGCCATCGCGAATACTTCCGAAGGGTTTACATCGCCGGAGATGATCAACGCCATATTGTTGGGAACGTAAAATCGGTGCTGGATCGTGTGCATCATCTCTGGCGTGGCCGAAAGAATGGTTGGGCGCAGCCCGAGCTGTTCCTTGCGGCTAAAGAGCGCGGGCGACCAGACGGCGCTATCCATGGCATAGCGCAACGGGAAATCGGGCTCCGCCTGGTTCCGGTCGAACTCGCCAAGGATGACCTGTTTCTCTTTTTTCAGTTCCAGCGAGTCGAAGAGCGGCGTGCGGATCGCATTCGACATGAAGTCCATTCCGCCCGCCATGTTGCGAGAGGGGATGACGATAAAATAGTTTACATGCTCCTGGTTCGTTGTCGCGTTGCTGACGCCGAGCGAGCCGCCTAAGTCCTCCAGGCCGTTCATAAACTGCTCCTGCGAAGGATATTTCTCATTGGCTTTGAAGAACATGTGTTCATACAGGTGCGAGAGCCCGCTGTATTCGGGCGGTTCGGTAAAGCCGCCGTTTTTTGCGACGAGTTCGATGGTGACCAGCGGTACCATGTGGTTCTCGACAACGATGACGTTCAGCCCGTTCGAGAGGGTCTTTTCAACGAAAGGAGGTGCTGTTTGCGACCGCCCCTGCGCATCCGCGCTTTGGACCTCGAGGACCCCGAAGGCAAGTAATGCCGTCAGAATACAGGCCCAGCAAAACAGTTTGTGCATAATATTCGATGGGTTATGAAAAAAAGCGAAAAAGAAACAGACTCAGCTATTCCTTAGGTGCCGGGGAAATCGGGCGCCGCCGGAACGTGGGATGTTTGGGAATGAGGGGATGCCTGGGATTTTTAGCTACGGAAAATGCTTCGGCGAGGAACGAGCCGCAATCGTTATTTCACCGGAAGCTGCTCTGGAACCATAATCGAATCGCGATGGACCGTGCTGTCGCGGTGAATAAGGCTGTCCGGAACAAGAAGAACGCCCATGACCGGCATCTGATCGCAGGAGGAAGTCGACCCGGCGACCGCAGCCCAGATTGTCAGCGCGGCCACCACGAATTTCGAGCGTAGCCACAGATAGTGCTTCCTGATTCTTCGCAGGCCAACCGGACAATCGGCTGTCAGGACCGTTCCATCGAAACGGCGATAATAGCGAACGCAAAGCTGGCCTTCTTTTTCGCGAATGAGTTCGTTCGCTTCAGCGCGCGTAAGCATCGAAACATCGTAGACATTCTTTTTGCAATCCGTACAATGGCGGACGTAATCGTCGCCTTCCATTTCGTTCCAGGACCGCTCGCAGGGAGTAGCGACGCGCAATTCTTCGACGGTGAAGTATGCCATATCGTTTGAACACCGGGGTAACTCGGAAGTTACATGTCTTCGCACAATCCTTTACTTCTTCGCACAATCCTTTACTCCTTTGCGCGCAATGCTTTACTCTATATTCCGATCGGCTGATTATTTTTTCGAATTTCAGGTTGCATAGATTAATGAATCTTCGGCTACGGTTCGGGAAGGACAAAATGCTGTGTATAAATTATTGCTTAAATTGGGCCAGATTGCTAAAAATATGGTGTCTTCGCTCAAAATATTGAATTAAACAAGGCATAATTCGGTCTTCGAAACGGCAGGCTCAGCAGCCGTATAAGCATTACAATAATTTTTATTCCACTGCGTCTATGAAGCCGAAGATGGCGGCAGTACTGACCATGAACGATCTCGCAGGGCCTCGCGCCGGAGCAACGCTCACCGAAGGGCGGGAAGCGGTGCTGAAGTTCGTCCGCTCGAAAGTCCGCGATTTGGATATCGCGGAGGATATCGTGCAGGACGTGTTTTATCAGCTCGTTCGCGCGGTCGATGCCTCCGAGGCGATCGAAGATGTCACGGCGTGGCTGTATCACGCGGCCAAAAATCGCGTGATCGACTGGTACCGTAAGCGAAAACCGGAAGCGATGACCGAGGCGATCGAGCAGACCGCGGCGTCCTCCGAACGGACGGGTGACGTGGCGTTGCACCAGCAGGAGATCTGGGCGGCGTTCATGGACGCGCTTGCGACGCTGCCGGAAAAACAGCGGGACATCTTCGTCATGCACGAGCTCGAAGGCTTCTCTTTTAACGAAATTCAGGAGATCACGGGCGAGAACTTAAATACGCTGCTGGCGCGGAAACGGTATGCCGTGCTCGCGCTCCGGAAGCAGTTGAAACACTTGCGATGAAAGTTCCTCGATGAAGTTCCTGGTAATGATAGTTCCTTATATGAAAGCGATGGTGGGATAGAATGTTTATCGTGGCAATTTTACTTTTTGGCCTGATCACAATGCTGCTCTGGAATGCGCTGATCCCAGTGCTGTTCCATGGGCCGGAAGTGAGTTATTTGCAGGCGGTCGGTCTGCTTGTTTTGACAAGAGTATTAGTTGGCATTCGCGAGCGTCGTGGATTTTTGCATGGACTCTGGCACTGGAAAAAATATGGCGGTCCATGGGCCTGGAAAAAACGGGGCTGGAAATGGGATAAGGCGATGTACGGCGCCGATTACTGCGGACCGTGGCAGGGCGGTGAATGGTGGATGAAATGGCAGCAAATGAGTCCCGAAGAACGCGAACAGGCCAAAGAGGAATGGAAGCGAAAAAAAGAAGAGTGGAAGACCGCCTGGAGAAAAGATTAGCCTCTTACTTGAGGGCGTCGATCAACGTCGAACCCGCAGTATAAAGGCCGAAGAGGATCACAATTCCCGTGAGCGACCAGGCAATATGTTTTCTGGTTCCCGACATACGATATTCCTTTGGGAGCGCCTTTCGTTCTAACAGGATCAGAAAGCCGAGCACGATCGGCAGCAGCACGGCATTCATCACTTCGACATTGATCATCAGGCTCACGAGTGGAAGTCCGAGCAGGACGATCACCGCTCCGCCGACGTGGGCCAGGGTATAGACGCTATAAAAGCCTTTCGCCTTTTTGAAAGGAAGATCGAGGCTGTGTTTCATGCCGAGCGCTTCGCTGAGTCCCCAGGCGCCGGCAAGCGAAACGACGATCGCCGCAAGGAACGCCGCTCCGGCCATGCCGAGACCGAAAAGAATAATTCCCGTTGTTGGACCGAGGGACGGCGTAAGGGCGCGGGAAACGTCCTCGATGTCATTCAAGACCGCATTGGGGGTTGTCGCGTGGATCCCGACGGCCGTAGCGATAACGACGGCGATCATAATAAGCTGCGTGACGACGGCGCCAATTTTCGTATCCCAGCGCTGGAGGTTCAAATCTTTTTTTCGAAGCCGTTTATCGATGACAGCGCCCTGCTGATAAAACACCATCCACGGCATGATAACCGCTCCGACGTTCGCAGCCAACAGGAATAGATAATTCCCGTGTCCAATGGGGAAAGTGGCGAGACCGTGCGCCATTTCATTGAAATCGGGTTTTGCCATAATCGCCGCGATGATGAAGAGCAATTCGAACAGCCCAACCGCAAGGCCGATCTTTTCGACGCGGCGGTAACTGCCGCTAAATCCGACGAGTATCAGCAGGAGCGTCACTGCCGGAACGCTGACCCAGAGTGGAATATGAAACATCTGCGCCACTCCGGCAATACCGGCAAATTCCGTTACCAGCGCACCGACACAGGCAATAAAAAGCGTGATAACGGAGACCATCGCCCAGCCCATCCCGAAATGCTCACGAATGAGTTCGCCATGACCTTTTCCGGTGACCAGACCAAGCCGGACCGTGATCTCCTGGACAATATATAGAATCGGAATAAGAATGAGCTGCGGCAGGACCATCGAAAATCCCCATTGGGCACCGGATTGGGCCGCTGTAATAATGCTGCCAGCATCGGTATCGGCGAGCATGACCATAAGTCCGGGGCCGATAACGGCCAGCCAAAGGCCTAAACGGCCAAAATGAATTCGGCGTGAAATCGGGGTGGCCGATTCAATGGGCGAAGGCTGCTGTAATTCTATAGTGGTCTCCACGTTCCGCTTACTAAGACTCAGTCTCAATAAGGATGGTTCCATTTATTTCAGTTTTTCTTCAAAAACATGAAAAACAGAAGGGGAAGACCTTTCAGAATGAGAAAAGGTGAGGCTAAGAAAAAAGGCCTTTCTTCGTTAGAAGAAAGGCCTGGAGGAATAAGAGAATAATAATGAGTTACTGATTTAACTTTGCTCTGATTTATTGTTTTAACTTTTGCTCGAGCTTATTGAGTCTCTTTTCGCGGCGCTCGACTCGGCGGAGCATGATCTGCTTAAATTTCTTTTCCTGAGCCGGAGTCAGTACCGATTTTACCTGCTCGTGCAAGGCTTTCATATCGGCGGCGAGTTGTTTACGCGCAGCCTTGCGCGCATCGCTTCCCGGCGCGGCGGCCCGGATGGCATCGCGGTCGGCTTCGATTTTCGACGCATTTTGCTGCCAGATGGCGTGGAGTTGATCGGCCTGGGCATCGGTCAGGTTTAGAACTTTCTTCAGGTGCTCGAAGCGTTTTTCCATGCGCTGCTGAGGAGTGAGCATGGCCGGAGCCTGTCCGGACGTCTGTGCGGTTGCGACGCTCGAAAGTGCGAACGAGGCGCCGAAGAGTAAAGCGAGGAATAAGATTTTGATCTTCATGTGTGTATCTCCAATTGTTAGGATACCATTTAGAGCCGAACGCACGCCTGCGGTTTAATGAGAAACGCTGAATTGCGATTCATTTTTAAGACCAAATTTTTTCCAGGGCTATGGATAGAGCAGGTAGGGAATTCGCTCCCGTCGAAATTGCTCGGCCTCGTTTCGACCCTCGGCAAAAACGGGCTCGAGGTCCTCACACCGGCGCAACATCTCCAAGAGCCCATGCATACCGGTCACCTTTTCGAACATCGTATTGTCCGATGGCGAAAGCGCATCGAAACTCGCACGAAAGGCGGTATCGCGAAGCATGAGCTCCAGCATTCGAAATTGCGGCTCGTAGAGCGATGGGATCGAACCGAGCGAGTCTGGCAGTGCGATACGGACGCCGCGATACATTTTCGTGCCGGCGCTGGTCGTGGCCGTAAAGTCCTCCGTCGAGAGAGGAACAGTTCCCCGAAATGCGGAATCCGCCATCCGAAAGATTTCGCTTTCTCCGAGGAGCGTCGAACCGATGCGAAGAAAGGGCAGGTCGCTGCCAATGCCGATCGAAAGTACGCCAAGTTCGCCGGTCGCGCCGAGCATAGCAAGCCCCACGTCGTTTTGAAACTGCGGGACGTTCGGGCTGGACGCCGTCCACGACAGTCCTGTTTCGTTCCAATACATCGATCGGTTCCAGCCGGTCATGGGGATGACCGTCAGTTTAAGCTTCGCAGCATGGGCGAACCATCCTTTTGCCCTGGCCATGCGGGCAAGTTCGCCCAAAGTCATGCCGTGCAGATACGGAATGGGAAGCATTCCGACAAAGCTCTTTAAGGTCGTATCCAGGATATTGCCTTCGATACGGTTCCCGGAAAGAGGGTTCGGGCGGTCAAGGACATAAAACGGAATATTGTTTTCCGCCGCCGCTTCCATGGCTTCGATCATTGTGGAAAGATAGGTATATGGCCGCACTCCGGCGTCCTGAATATCGAAGACCAGGGCGTTCACGCCGCGAAGCATCCCCCGCGTCGGTTTGCGGGTGGAACCGTATAGCGAATAGACCGGAACTCCTTCGAAGTATTCGAGCGAATCGCTGGCAACGCCGGCTGAGCGAGTTCCCATGAGCCCGTGTTCCGGAGCGAACAGCGCAACGACCTTCAGCACGTGAGATGTCATGAAGAGGCTCGGACCGCACTGGCCATCTCGCGTGCGACCCGTCTGGTTCGTGATCAGGCCTACATGCTTGCCCTTGAGCGGCGCAAAATGTTCGGCCACAAGATGGTCGAGGCCGGTCGAGACCTGCGAGCGGGAAATGCCGGCCAAAAAGAAAAGACAAACGAGTGCGAAATGGATGTGCTTTATCATTCGTTTGCCTTAACACCAATCATGAGGAAAAACATCATTTTCGTTCTTTGCGTCCTGTGTGTTGCTGCGGTCGCCTGGACACAAAAAGAGCATTGGACCGGCTTGCTCGATGCCACGCGCGATTATATGCAGCATCACATGTGGAATGCCAACACTCGGAACTATGTCCTCCGTGCAGACGCCCCCGATGCTCCCGGCAGCGACGCATGGGGAATAACGATCGTGCTCGATGCCGATGCGTACATGGTCGCAGACCATCTCCTGAAGCCGGAAGAAATGAAGAATTACTTCGAGAGTTCGACCATGCTGTATGACCGGACGAATGGGAACTCGGGCGCACGCATTATCGGGCGGCGGGGCGACCAAATTTACGTTGGCGGGGACGATGACCTGCAGTGGTGCTCGGCTTTACTTCATTGTTTCGAAGTTACACGCGACAGCGATTACCTGACCGCAGCGGAATCATCTTTTAAAGGGTTGATCGATCTCGGCTTTTGGGTCGATGGTGCCTCCAAAGGGTGGTCGTGGAATGCATTCGACCGCAGGCCGAACGGTGTGAGTACGGCGTACGGTGCGCTTGCCTCGGCCCGTTTTTATGCGATCACGCACGATAATGTCTATAAGCAATGGGCGGCGGCATCGCTCAATGCCCTCCGTACGCCCCAGGTTGGATTTTTTCCACGCGACATGATGGTCGCGGCCGACGCGGCATTCACAACCTATCTTGCTTCGAAGGACGAAGCATTCAATGCGCGTGCTTTGGAACTATTGGATTCGGCTGTTGCCGGCGGTGAACTCATGCTCCGTCGTCAGCAACCCGGCCATCGGAATCCGACCGATATTGGCGATCTGGCCGATGGGCTGTTCCATTTTTTCGATGTTACCCGCAACCAGAAATACAAAACGCTCGGTCTCCTGTTTATAAATTTCTTTGTCGATCATCGAAGTGCATCGGACATTGCCGCGAAAGGATTTTATAATGAGTACGATACGAAAGGTGCGCCTATGCTTAATGGATCGTATCTCGGAATTCCTAATACCGTTCCGTATCTCTCAGAAGTTGCTGAAATGCTAAAACTTTTTGCGATCGCGGCGGGGCATAAGTGATCCATAGGTCTTGTTTCAAAAAAATGCAAACGGCGGAATGCGCATACAATATGCTAGGCTCCTGAGCGTCTTCACACGAAGCCCGATCATCATGACAAAATACATCCTTTCACTCTCGGTCCTGTTGGTATTCGCGGCGTGCGGAACCCGCGAGAATCCAAATGTCATTACGGCGAGCGGGACTATCGAGGCGACCGATGTCAATGTCGCCGCGAAAGTTCCGGGACAGATCGTTACCCTGTACGTCGATGAAGGGACGCCGGTCGATTCGGGCAGTCTCATTGCTGTTCAGGACCGCAGTAATCTCGATATTCAATTACGGGAAGCGCGTGCCGTGCTCGACCAGGCGCGCGATCAGCTAACGCTGACCGAAAAAGGAGCGCGGATCGAAGATATTCAGGCGGCGGAAGCAACCGTCACGCAAGCTGAGACGAACAGGAAGCTGGCCGCAGATAATTTGGAACGTACGCGTAATTTAGTTGCCGGAGGCGCAGCGACGAAAGAACAGCTCGACCAGGCCGAGACCCAGTTTCGCGTGGCCCAGAGCCAATTGGATGTGGCAGAAGCAACCCTTACGAAATCGCGGCATCTCGCACGTCCCGAAGAGGTGAGCGCGGCCGAGGCCCATGTCGATCAACTCGAAGCGGCCCGCGACGCAGTGCAAAAGTCGATTGACGATTCTTATATTATTTCCCCGGTCAAAGGGATGGTCACACACAAGGTTGTCGAGCAGGGGGAGCTTGCCGGGCAGGGGGCGACCGTCGCAACCGTCACCGATCTCCGAAGTGTCTATCTGATGGTGTATGTGACGGAAGAAGAACTTCCAAGAGTAAAACTGGGGCAAAAGGTCGATGTCGTTGTCGATGGGCTTCCCAATAAAACGTTCCATGGTTTTGTGACCTATATTTCGCCCGAAGCCGAATTTACGCCGAAAGACATTCAAACGAAAGACGACCGGGTAAAGCTGGTCTTCGGTGTGAAAGTAGAAATTCCGAACCCGAACGGCGAATTGAAAAAGGGTCTGCCGGCCGATGCCACGGTCCATATTCGCGGATAGCCAAACTTCCGATGCCCGAACCGACGATCGCGATCAGCGGACTCCAAAAGCGCTTTGAGGCGGGGCATCGCGCGGTCGAGGCGGTTGCCGGTATCGATCTGGAAGTGTACAAGGGTGAAATGTTCGGGCTCGTCGGTCCGGATGGTGCCGGCAAAACAACCCTCATTCGAATGCTGTGCGGCATCTTAAAGCCGAGCGGTGGAACAGCAAAAGTTTTCGGGCTCGATCTTGTTTCTCAGATTCAAGCGATCAAGCCGCGGATCGGGTATCTCTCGCAGCGTTTCAGTCTCTATCCCGATCTTTCGGTCGATGAGAACATCGAATTTTTTGCCGAGATCCATGGCGTAACGAATTACGAAGCGCGCAGGAACGAATTGCTGGAGTTCACGCGGCTTACTCCGTTTCGCGGTCGGCTCGCCGATCAGCTCTCCGGTGGCATGAAACAAAAGCTCGCGCTGGCCGCAACGCTGATCCATCGGCCGGAACTTATTTTTCTCGACGAGCCGACGACCGGGGTCGATCCCGTTTCGAGGCGGGAGTTTTGGAAAATCCTTTCCTCGCTGCTCGAAGAACAGATCACGATCTTTATGACCACGCCGTACCTTGACGAAGCGGAACGGTGTTCGCGCGTCGGGCTGATGAGCGAAGGACGCATCCTGCTGGCCGATACTCCGAAAAACGTGAAGCGCCATATGAAGGGGACCGTGATCGAGATCGTCCCTTCGGACATCCATCGTGCGATCGATGTCCTTCGGAATCAGGGAGGGATCAAAGAAGTGCAGGCTTTTGGCGATCGCATCAATGTGATCGTCGAATCCGATATGGGAAAAGAAGCGATCGGCGCGTGGCTTCGGAATGCCCATATCGACGTGCGCGATTCGCGAGTGATCCAGCCATCGCTTGAAAATGTCTTTATCGCGCTCCTTCAAACGGAACGAGATTCGAAACGTGAAGTGAATCCCAAGCATGAGGAGCACGCGAATGCCTGAGATCGCGATCGAAGCCAAAGGCCTGACAAAACGCTTTGGTGCATTCACGGCCGTCGATCATATTTCATTCGTTGTGAATGGCGGCGAGATTTTCGGATTTCTCGGAGCGAACGGTTCTGGAAAATCGACGACCATTCGAATGCTGTGCGGTCTGTTGGAATCGACGGAGGGTACGGCCTCCGTGGCCGGATTCGACATTAACCGGCAGCCGGACGAGATTAAAAAGAATATCGGGTATATGTCCCAGAAATTTTCGCTCTACGACGATCTCACGGTGAACGAGAACATCGCGTTTTGGGGTGGGATCTACGGTCTTTCAGAGAAGAAGATCGAAGAACGCAGAACGTGGGCGATCGGAATTGCTGGCCTGGAGGGCCGCGAAGAAAGCTTGCCCCGAGCATTGCCCGGAGGCTTTAAGCAACGGCTTGCGCTTGCCACGGCGATGCTCCACGAGCCCAAGATCGTTTTTCTCGATGAGCCGACAGGCGGTGTGGACCCGATCATGCGCCGGCGGTTTTGGGAACTCATCCGCCAGCTTGCCGAAGCCGGTACGACCGTTTTCGTTACCACGCATTATCTGGACGAAGCCGAGTATTGCAACCGTCTCATGCTGATCCATGAAGGACGATTGATCGCCGGTGGAACGCCCGAAGAACTAAAGACCCAATTTATTCGCTCGGACGTATTCGAAGTGGAAACCGACCGCGTGATCGATGCCATGAGCGTGCTCGACGAAGATAAACGCATCCAGGAAACTTCCGTGTTTGGAACGTTTTTACATGTCAGTTTAGCCGGACCCCGCGATGGGAAGGAGCTTATTACGTCCATTCTTCAGGAGCATGGAATTACAACAAGCCATGTTGAACCGATCACCCCCTCGCTCGAAGATGTATTTATTCACCTGATCGATAAGGAGGCTCGAGCGAAATGAAGGGAAGGCCATACCTCTTTACCCTTGTTCCACGAGGCGGGGAGTTCCGAGCATTGCAGCCTGCGGTTTTCTATCCATGACCTTCCAACGCATTCGCCCCATCGTCCGGAAAGAGTTCCGGCAGCTATTCCGAGATCGTCGCTCCTTAGGGGTGCTCCTCGCGGTGCCGGCGCTGATGCTTATTCTATTCGGCTATGCACTCAATTACGATGTGCGTCACGTTCCGCTCGCCATTTACGATCAGGATAATACGACGACGAGTCGCGAGTTAACGGAAGGATTCCTTCACTCCGAATATTTCGATAAAGTCGCGGCGCTCACGAACGAACGCCAGATCGATACCATCGTCGAGAAACAGATCGCTCGAGCGGTGCTCGTCATTCCGGTTCATTTCGAGCGGGACCTTCGTGCTAACCGTTCGGTACAGATCCAGGTCATTGTCGATGGGTCGAATGCGACGAATGCTACGGCCGCCGCCGGATATTTAGCGGAAATGGCACAGGAATACTCCACGAAGGTTACGCTGGAAACGCTTGCGCGAAATGGTTTTGCAAGACCCGCTCTGCCGATCGATTATCGCCCGAGGATCTGGTACAATCCTGAACTCACGAGCCCTAAATTTCTGGTTCCGGGATTGATCGGCTTCATTTTGATGATCTCGACCGTCATTTCTACGTCACTTTCGATCGTTCGAGAACGCGAAAAGGGGACCATGGAGCAGATCGTTGTTGCCGCAATCCATCCCATGGAACTTATCGTGGGCAAAACGCTGCCGTATGTGGCGATTTCGCTCATCAGCACTTCCCTGGTCTTGTTTACAGGCTATCTGTTGTTCGATGTCGTCATTCGGGGGAGCCTTGCATTGCTCTATCTCGAAGCGCTGATCTTTATCGTTTGCGGGCTGGCGCTCGGCCTCTGGGTTTCGTCTGTTTCCGAGCGTCAGGAAGCGGCCTTCCAGCTGGCCACGCTGGTCTCCGTACTGCCGACCTTTATGCTCTCCGGGTTTGCATTCCCAATCCGCAATATGCCTGTTCCGATCCAGGCCATCACCTATATCAATCCGGCGCGATATTTCCTTTGGATCCTTCGCGCGATCATTTTACGTGGAGCAGGCCTTGCGGTATTTTGGCAGGAAACGCTCTTTATGGTGCTCTTTGCGACGGCCATGATGATCTTTAGCTGGACGCGGATGAAAAAACTATTCTGACGATGCGGATCATCCTTCACTTTTTGCGGAAAGAATTTCTTCAGCTTAAGCGCGATCCGAACATCGTTCGCCTGATTTTTATCGGGCCGATCGCGCAACTTATCATCTTCGGGTTCGCGATCAATCTCGACGTTAATTCCGTTCCCATGATCGTTTGCGATCAGGACCATTCGCTGCAAAGTCATGATTTTGTAGCGCGCTTTGTGAATTCCGGATATTTTCCCGTGGTCGCAAATATCGATCGGTTATCGGAAATCGATCGCTACCTGGTGCAAGGCGATGCCTCGCTCGCGCTTGTGATCCCTCCGGAATTTGGAAAAAAAATTGTAAGAGGGGAGCCTTCAGGAGTGCAGGCGATTGTCGATGGTTCTGAGAGCAGCGCCGCAACGGTCGGCTTGAATTATGCGGCCGCGATCGTTGCGGGATATTCGCAGGACGTGCTCCTCGAGAGTTTTGCGCGCCGCGGATTTGGTGAAATAAAGCCGATCACGGTCCGGCCCGAAATCCGTGTCTGGTATAATCCCGATCTGAAGAGCCGCAATTATATTCTTCCCAGCTTGCTTGGAACGATCCTTACGCAGGCCACGGTCACCCTCACGGCGCTGGCGATCGTAAAAGAAAAAGAATCGGGAACGCTCGAACAACTGATCGTGACGCCGATCAAGACCTGGCAAATCATCATCGGCAAACTCGCGCCATTTACGATCATCGGGATTATCGACATTCTAGTAGCGTTGGCCGGGGTAACGCTCGTCTTTGGTATTCCGGTGCGAGGCTCCATTGTGATGCTCCTTGTTCTTGCCGTGCTTTTTATTTTCACGACACTCGGCATTGGGCTCTTTGTTTCTACCGTCAGCAGTACTCAACAGCAGGCCATGATGACGGCCATGTTCTTCGTGATGCTGCCGATGAATTTTCTTTCCGGATTTATCTTCCCGATCGAAAACATGCCGAAGGTCATCCAGGGGATCAGTTATGTATTACCGTTGCGCTATTTTTACGAGATCATTCGAGGAATTTTCCTTCGCGGTGCGGGCCTCGACGTTTTGTGGCCGCAGGTCATCGCTCTTGCGGTCTTTGGCTTCGGAATTTTAGCTCTCAGTTCGTTTCGGTTTCACAAGAAGCTTGCATAATGAGAAAGTCCTTTCTTCTGCTCCTGGCGGCCTCGCTTATGAGTTGCAGCAAGCTGTTCCCGGTCGATGTCGGCACGGGCGAGGGCCGCGGCATCGTCCGTAGGATCGATTTCGAACATCACATGATCACACTATCGCATGGCCGGATTCCCAATCTGCTCAATCCGATGACGTATGCGTACGCGTTGAAGAACGATTCGATCATGCGTGGTCTCTCGGATGGCGATACGGTGAGCTTTACGATCGAAGAATCGCAGCCGGGGACGTTTCGGATTCTTTCATTGAAGAAGATCCATCCGTTTTAATTAACTTTTCCGCTTCGGTATTGTGGGCCGATTGTCCGCACTTTGGGAGCCTAATCTTCGTTTCTGGGAGATACTATGGCGTGGTTTACCCGATCGAAGCAGAATATTGAAAGCCGCCCGGCGGAGGCCGGTACCGCTTCTCGCGATATGCCGGATGGCGTCTGGGCAAAATGTTCTGAGTGTAAGGAATTGCTATATCGCAAGCAAATCGAAGAAAATCTCTATACGTGTCCGCACTGCAACAAGCATTTCCGCATCGGCAGCAGAGAATATTTTCGAATTTTGCTTGACAATGGCCTGGAAGAAGAGATCGCTTCTGATTTGCGGCCCGCCGATCCGCTCGGATTTGTGGATTCGAAGCCCTACCCGGCGCGCGTCGTCGAAGCAGAACGAAAAACGCACCTGAAAGAAGCGATCCGCGTCGGCCTTGGATGCATTGATGAACGGCGTGTGGCAATTGGAGTCATGGACTTTGCATACGTGGGCGGTTCGATGGGCGCGGTGGTCGGTGAAAAATTTGCGCGCGCGATCGATCGTGCGATCGAAGAGCGGTTGCCATTTATTATGGTCTCGAGCTCGGGCGGTGCGCGAATGCAGGAAGCGGCGATCTCACTCATGCAGCTTGCGAAGACAAGCGCGAAGCTCGCACAATTCGCTAACGAACGGTTACCTTATATTTCCGTTCTTACCGATCCGACGACGGGCGGCGTTACGGCCAGTTATGCCATGCTGGGCGATGTGAATATTGCGGAACCGAAAGCGCTTATTGCATTTGCCGGTCCTCGCGTGGTCGAGCAGACGATCCGCAAAAAACTCCCGACTGGGTTTCAGCGCTCCGAGTTCGTTCAGGAGCACGGTTTTATCGATATTATCTCCCACCGAAAAGAGCTGAAAGCGACCATCAGCAATGTGCTGAACCATCTGCGTTAAGGTTCTGCAAGCCTTCGTCCTGTACTATGCCTTCGAAGACCGTTCATTCCGTTCGCATCATTGGGTTCCCGATGGACTTGGGCGCCGGGCGTCGCGGCGTGGACATGGGACCATCCGCGCTACGCATTGCTGGAGTGAGCGAACGGCTTCGGGCACTCGGATATCAGGTAGTCGATGCCGGCGATATCGATATTCGCACTGCCGAGGTCCAGGAGATCGAAGATATAACGCTTCCGTATCTGCCCGAGATCGCGAGCGCCTGCACGCGGCTGGCAATGGAAGTCGAGTCAGCGCTCGATGGAAACGAATTCCCGCTGGTGTTGGGCGGGGATCATTCGATGGCAATTGGTTCCATTGCCGGGATCGCCGCTCATTGTCATAAAAGAGGAAAGCGGCTTGGTGTGATCTGGATCGATGCCCATGCCGATATTAATACACCCGAAACGTCCCCCTCTGGCAATATTCATGGAATGCCGGTGGCCGTCGCCCTTGGAATCGGTGCGCCGATGCTGACGACGATCGGTGGACCCGAGTTAAAGTTGGAAGCGAACCGTTTGATCTATGTTGGTCTCCGTTCTGTCGATGAAGGGGAGCGGGCGCTCATTCGAAAGCTGAAGATCGAAGCCCATACGATGGAGGACCTCGATAAACAAGGTGTTCATCGACTGATCTCAAAGGCCGTAGCGACCCTGCGCGAAAAAGTGGACCACTTGCATGTTAGTTTCGATCTCGATGTCGTCGATCCATCGGTCGCGAGTGGCGTGGGAACCCCGGTGCCCGGCGGCCTCACGTACCGGGAAGCGCACCTGATCATGGAAGTGATTGCGGATACCGGATATATGCATTCGATGGAAGTGGCCGAAGTAAATCCAATCCTGGACGTCCGCAACGCCAGCGCCGAATTCGCGGCGGGATTGATCGCGAGCAGCATGGGGAAGAGGATATTATAATATCATGCGGACGATCGCTACGATTACCGAACTTCGGAGTGCGCTTGCCCTGCTGCGCGAACAAGGCAAGCGCGTTGGGTTCGTTCCCACTATGGGAGCGCTCCACGAGGGGCACCGGTCGCTGGTACGGCTTTCCAAGCAGCAGGCCGACGTGACCGTTGTCAGTATTTTCGTTAATCCCGCCCAGTTCGGTCCTGCAGAGGATTTCGATCGCTATCCCCGCATGCTCGAAACCGACGCCGGAATCCTGATCGAAGAGGAAGTCGAGTTTCTTTTTGCGCCGGCCGTCGATCAAATTTATCCACATGGACACGATACGCGGATTTACGCCGGATCGATCGCCTCACGGTACGAAGGGGCACGCCGACCGGGACATTTCGATGGCGTTGCAACCGTCGTTTCTATCTTATTTAACATCGTCCAGCCACAGATTGCCTTTTTCGGACAAAAGGACGCGCAGCAATTATCGGTGATCCGCAGAATGGCAGGGGACCTTGCGATCCCGGTCGAAATTATTGCCGGACCGACCATTCGCGAAGCTGACGGTCTTGCAATGAGTTCGAGAAATTCGTACTTATCGAACGCTGAAAGAATGGAAGCGGTCGGTTTATTCCAAACCCTAATTTTTGTAGGAGAATTATTACTAGCCGGTCATCCTTTGGAAGCCGCAAAATTGGCCGGAATGGACGAATTCAGCCGGTTTGCCCCGCATGGTATGCTCGATTATCTCGACATTGTCCATTCCGAAACATTTCAACCCATGACCTCGTTTGAGCGGCTTGAACCGGGTTCCACGACTATTATCATTGCTGCTACTATCGGGACAACACGATTAATCGACAATATTCAGGTTTAGCACGGAAATATTCAGGTTTAGTAAAGATTAGCCATGAAACGCATTTTGTTCAAGTCGAAAATCCACCGAGCGACGATTACGCAAGCTGAACTCTATTATGAGGGATCGCTCACGCTCGATGGCGATCTTATGCGCGCAGCCGATATGTTGCCGTATGAAAAAGTGGCGATTGTCAACAACAATAATGGCGAACGTTTCGAGACGTATTTGATTGAAGGACCTGCCGGTTCCGGAGTTGTTTGTCTGAATGGAGCTGCTGCCAGAAAAGGCGCCATCGGTGACGAGATCATTATCATTACTTATGGCGAATATGAGGATGCAGAGGAATTGCGCTATCATCGCCCGACGATTGTTCAAGTCGATAAGTCTAATAAAATAAAGAAGTTAACGAACGCGACTCAAGCGTTTTCGATGGTGAATTAAGCCTTCTCTGAGCGTGGATTTCGACGAAACCCAATCGCGACCCCTGGCGACCATTATCATGGCAGCCGGTCAAGGGAAGCGAATGCAGGACCCGACCAAAGCGAAAGTACTCTATCAAATTGCTGACGAGCCCATGCTCGGGCATGTCCTTCGGCTGTGCGAAGCGATCAAAGCCGATCCCACCGTCTGCATTATCGGTTATGGGCGAGAAGCGGTCAGCGATTATCTTTCGAAAAATTTTCCGTCCGCCCGAATCGCTGTCCAGGAAGAGCAGTTGGGAACAGGTCACGCCGTCCAGCAGGCAGAGCGGCAGCTCAAGGACTTCCGAGGCGACGTTCTCGTCCTTTCGGGCGACGTTCCGCTTTTAACGAAAGAGACGACGCTACGATTGATTCAGGAGCACCGGGCTCAGAACGCGGTCGCCACGGTCCTTTCGGTCGTCATGAAAGATCCTGCCGGTTACGGGCGAATTATTCGAACAAAGACGGGAAACCTCGAGCGTATCGTTGAAGAAAAGGACGCGATGCCGTCGGAACGAAAAATTACGGAGATCAATACTGGCATTTACGTTTTCGACTCGAGCATTTTATTCGATGTCTTAAAACGCATCGACCGCAAGAATGCGCAAGGGGAATTTTATCTTACCGACACCCTCGCGATTCTTATTTCGCAGTTTGGCCTGGGGGCCGTCGCCGTGGTGATGACGGAAGATCCGATCGAAGTGAGCGGCGTCAATACCAAAGATCAACTGGCGGCGCTCGAAATGGAATATGACCGCAGAAAGGCTGAGCTTTCGCGCGGAAGTGCATTCTCGGCATTTCGTTCACCCGAACCATGGATAACGAGTCGGTAACATTGGAATGAACTTCTCTTTCTCTTTTTGGTTTAGTATTCCGTATTTTGAGCACAAATTCATGCTCTTTATCGGTCCGGTCGATCGAATTTTTTTGTAAAAGTATGAGACAGTTCGTTCGGGCATTTCTCTTCCTTTCGATGGTCCTTTTCGGGGCAACTGTGGGGCATGCTCAATTCCGTAGTCAGGCCGACCAGCCTCAGCCACCGCTCAATACGGCCGATGCCATGAAAGGCAGCGATTCGTTCCTTTCGAGTATTTTCGATCCGGCACGCTTTAGTATGCACCAGAGCTATTCCATGAGCTATCTGGGCGGCGTCGGAGGTGGAACCGGGCTCAGTATGTTCACGAACACATTTAGTTACCGCGCTTCGGATAATCTCTTTATCTCTGCCGATGTTTCGGCGGTCTATTCTCCTTTCAGTTCCTTCGGCACGGCGTACCAGAATTCCCTCAATGGTATTTATCTGACCAACGCACGGCTGGACTGGAAACTGGGCGATAACACGATGCTGCGGATCGAGTACGTCGGCGGTCCGACGGCGGGAATGTATGGGTACGGCGCATTCAACCCCTATTATAATCCGTTTTACACGCCGGTGCCTGTGCCGTCGCAAGCGCCAGCCCAGCCGAAACCGACCGTTCTTGGGCAATAAGGCTTGGCGAGGCGCAGCGTTCTTGATCGTATTATCGGTTCCAGCGAGCGTGAACGGGAACGCCGCAAACGGGTACTGGTGCAGGTGATGTCCTGGTCGTTTGTCGGCGTCGTCGCCATCCTGGTCATTTTGTTAGCGGGCGAATTTGTTTCCCGAGCATTTCTGAAACATCCCGTAAGCGGCGAACTGGAACGACCCGACCTCCTGGTGCGGAAAGGTGAGCGCATTCAGATCAACGTACTGAATGGTTCCGGCCGCATGCACCTCGGCCAGCGTTTTACGGATTTCCTTCGGGCCCGGAAATTCGATGTCGTGCATACCGATAATTACCAGGATACGAACGTTGCCAGAACGTTTATCATCGATCGCGTGGGAGACAGCGTTTCCGCACATAAGATTGCGTATGCCCTCGGCGTAGACGATTCGCTGGTCCGGCGCCAGATCGATACCGAAGAATATGTCAAGGCCGACCTGATCATCGGCCGCGATTACCCGAATTTGAAACCCATGAAATAATAGCTATTACTAATTCACAGGAAGGACACACACAACACGAAATCGACCCGACCCAGCCCTCGCACCAAAAAGACCGTCAGACCGGCAGCGCCTAAAAAAGTTACTAGCCGGCCAAAACGTTCTAAGCCGGTTCCCTCCGAGACAGAACGGACACGCGAAGCGGCTATGAAGGCAGCTCATTACGCCCTGGAAAAGAAAGCGACCGATATTCATGTTCTGGACCTGACGAGCATCACTTCGATGACCGACTACTTCGTCGTCACTACCGGTTCGAGCGACCGGCAGGTGAAGGCCATCGCCGAAGCGGTGATTTCGGAAATGCGCGACCGGGAAGGCGTGCGTGCCTGGCATAGCGAAGGGTGGGACGGTTTACAATGGGTGATCATCGATTTTGTCGATTTTGTTGTTCATGTTTTCCAGACGGAGGCACGGCACTACTATAATATCGAGCGGCTCTGGGCCGATGCGCCGATGGTCGATGTGAAGGACGAGCCGGCTTCTCCAAAAAAATCACTGCGACCTCGCAAACCTTCCACGGCGCCGCGCAGGAAAGCGCCAGCCATTAAAGTGATCAGCGATTTTAAACAGGTGAAATAACAAGAAGTGGCATTGCAAGAGGTGAAATAAAAAAGATAGAATAACAAGAGATAAAATAACAACGTATTGTCTCTCGTGCTCAAAAAAGGAATGGAACGATCGTTAGAAAGAATATTCGAGTCAGCTCTTAAAAAGATCGGCGTGCCCGAAGGCATTCCGGTGCGGTTCGAAACGCCGCAAAACGAAGCCCATGGCGATCTCTCGACAAATATTGCGATGTTGATCGCAAAAGACCTAAAGCGCTCACCGCGAGATATTGCAAAGGAAATTGTCGACTACGTCCGCGGAGAGGACGGGGAGCTAAAGTCCGTCGAAATTGCAGGTCCGGGCTTTATCAATGTCATGTTCAGGAACGATTATATCACCGGGCAACTCCAGGAATTATTGTCGCACGGTACCGAGTATGGGAAAGGCGAGTCGAATAAGGGGCAAAGGATCAATCTCGAGTGGGTGAGTGCGAATCCGACCGGCCATCTTCATGCGGGCCACGGCCGTCAGGCCTGCCTGGGGCAGGCGATCGCCAATCTGCTCGATTGGACCGGTGCCGAAGTGACGCGAGAATATTACTTCAATAACGCTGGGAACCAAATGACGAACCTGGCCAAATCGGTCCGGGTTCGGTATTTACAACAGTTGGGGGAGCCGATTGAACTGGACGAAGACGGCTATCGTGGGATGGAGATCGTCGAAATCGCAAAGGAAATGGTCCGGGAGTTTGGCGAAAGCAAGCGAGAAGAATCGCTCGCTTTTTTTCAGTCTTTTGGAGAGAAGAAAAATTTTCGGCACATCCGTAGCACGCTGGAACGGCTTGGTATTCATCACGATATTTTCTTTAACGAAAATTCGCTCTATGAATCCGGGGCGATCGAACGGACGATCTCCGAATTCAAAGCCCGAGGGCTTGCGTACGAAAAAGACGGTGCGCTATGGCTGCGACTTTCCGAAATGGGCCAGAACGAAGACCGCGTGATCGTAAAGTCAAGTGGCGAGCCGACCTATCGGTTGCCGGATATTTGCTATCATCGTGATAAGCTTTCTCGCGGCTATGACGATATTATCGATATTTTTGGCGCCGATCATATTGCGACGATCGCCGATGTGCTTGCGGCGTTGAAGTCGCTCGGATACGATACGGAACGGATCAAAGTTATTCTACACCAGATGGTGACCTTCGTTTCCGGGAAGGAACTTATAAAGTTTTCGAAGCGAAGTGGCGAAGCCTACTCACTCGACGAGTTGATCGACGACGTCGGCGCAGACGCCGCAAAATTTTTCTTCAACATGCGCGCCTCCGGAAGCCATCTGGAGTTCGATGTCGAGCTGGCTCGGGAGCAATCGGAAAAAAATCCTGTCTATTATGTGCAGTATGCTCACGCACGTATTGCAAGTATCGTTCGCTTTGCTGCACAGGAGGGAATTGCGTTCTCTATACCGGACAAAACCGAAGAGGGCAATACCGATCTTTCTGTTCTCGAACATCCGGAAGAATTACGACTGATTAAAGTTCTCATCCGCTTCCCGCAGGTCATTGAACGCTCTGCGGCCGCATTAGCGCCCCATCATGTTTGCGAATACCTGCGCGAAGTTGCCGCGCAATTTCATAGATTTTACCAGGAGTGCCGTATTGTCGGAGGACCGAAACATCTGGAAATTCCACGGCTTCTGCTCGCGATGGCCACAAAGCGGGTGATCGCAAACGGCTGCGCCGTCCTTGGCGTAACAGCGCCCGAGAGCATGTAAGACTTCACCATCATTTTACTTCTTCCTGTGATTCCGCTCGGTGTTGAAGTCTTTCTCGTTATTTTATTTCTATTGCTGCATGCCTTCTTTTCGTTGGCCGAGACCAGTGTTCTCAACGTTCGAAGAAGCCGATTGCGAGAAATGCTGGACGACGATGCCACGCCCGAATGGCAGCGGCGCCGTGCCCAAATCATTCTTTCTGTTAAGACCAGCCCCGAAAATTTTTTAGCGACCGTTCAGTCCGGTTCGGTCTTTTTCAGCTTCCTGGCTGCGACCTACACGACATTCATCGCGTACGAGCACATCTGGCCTTTTATTCATCGCAGCTTTGGTTTTTCTTCCGGTCTCAGCCTTGCGGTCGCTTTCATCATCATGATCCTGATCGTGACCGTTCTCGATCTGACGTTTGGCGCGCTTCTCCCCAAGTCTATTGCGCTGCACCGGAGCGAGCCGATCGCATTCGGCATCGCTCGGGTTTTAGAAGTGATGATGAAATGGATGAAGCCCATCGTCCATTTGCCGGTTCTCATTTCGAATGCGATATTGGCGCCGTTTCGAGACCATACCAGCTTTACCGAGAGCCATATATCCGAGGAAGAATTCCGTGTGATGCTCGAAGAAGGCGCTCGGAGCGGAGCGATCGATAAGACGGAAAACGAGCTCATCGAAAATATTTTCGAGTTCCAGGACCGAACGGCGCGCGAGGCGATGGTCCCTCGTATTAAAATGATCGCGCTCGATACGGAAATGCCGCGCGACAAAATTATCGAGCGGATCATTTCCGAAGGGTTTACACGGCTGCCGGTCTATCAGAACACCCTCGATAATATTTTAGGGGTGGTCTATTCGAAGGACGTCATTGCGCTCATCGAGCATCCGGAACTTATTATCTTGTTCGACATTATTCGCCCGGTCCCTTTTGTCCCGGAAACCAAGCGCATCGCGGAACTCCTGCGCGAGTTCCAACGCGAGAAATTGCACATGGCGATCGTCGTCGATGAGTTCGGAGGCACGGCCGGGCTGATTACCCTCGAGGATATTTTAGAAGAAATTGTGGGCGAGATCCAGGACGAATACGATACCGAACAGTACACGTTCGAAGTCGCGCAGGACCGGAAGTCAGTAGTGATTTCGGCCAATTATTCGATCGCGGACGCCAACAGGGAATTGGAAAAAATTTTTCCGGAATTTCATATTCCGGAAGACGTGGAATACGAATCGGTAAGCGGCTATGTCAATAAGCTTTTCGGCCACCTGCCAAACCTGGGCGAAGACCGCGAAACAGAGGGAATTCGGGTAGTCGTTACCGCGAAAGGGCCGATGAACGTATCGGAGGTCCGGTTCGAAGAACAAGCCTCGGAAACTCCGGCAAAATCGGCCCGTACAGCATGAACCGCTTCTAACGAAACTGCATGACCCTTCGCCACTGATTATACAAATACCAGTTTTACGTTTGCGATTATTCATGCGTTTTCGCCCGCGCCGCATCGGCGCTGCCTTGGTGCTTTTCGCCGTTATTCCGCTCGTCGGCCTTCGTTTCGTCGGGGACCGTACGGAAGCGCTCAAGCACGCACGCGCCGGATTCGATTATGAGCAAAAGAAAGAATATAAGTATGCTCTCTTCGAATACGACACGGCGATGAAGCTCGATCCGAGCTATCCCTACCCCGTCGAGCGGATCGGCGGAATGTATCAGGTCCTTAAGAATTATCCGCAGGCCATCGAATATTACGACCGCGCCATCAAGCTCGATTCCAGTTTCGATGTCTATAATTATTATAACCTTGGGCTTTGTTTTCATGTCGTTCAGAAGTATGACAGCGCGGTCCTGAACCTAAGGGAATTTATTCGCCGGATGGACCCTGTCAATCATGCCGATTCTGCCGCGATGGTCGATGCGGACTGGTGGATCAAGTTTAACCTCGGGTGTATCGTCGAAGCAGCGAAGCCAAAAAATACCGAGGACCCCGTGCCGCTCACGGAGATCAATAGTAAATACGATGATTTCGCCCCGAGCGTAACGGCCGACGGACGCACGCTCTACTTCACTTCTCGACGACCGGGAACGAACCTTAAAGAAGAGATCGAGACGGACGATTATGGAGACGATCTTTTCGTCACGCACCGCGACTCTGTGAATCATCCATGGTCGAAGCCGATGCCGCTCGCACCCCCGCTCAATTCGGTCGATGACGAAGGTGCGGCTTCGGTTACCGCGGATGGCCAGACGATGTATCTGAGCCTCTGCCGCAGGCCGGATGGAGTGGGCGATTGCGATATTTATGAGTCCCAGCTTGCCGGCGACCAATGGACCAGACCGCAGCCCCTGGGCCGGCCCCTGAATTCACCCGAGTGGGATGCCCAACCCAGCGTTACGGCCGACGGTAACACGATGTACTTTTCAAGCCGGCGTCCGGGTTCGATCGAGGCCTCTGAAGATATCTGGGTTTCGTATCGCAATACCGATGGCTCCTGGACTCCGCCGCATAATTTAGGCGAGCCAGTGAACACCCGGTTCAACGAGCGTTCGCCTTTTATTTCGGCAGACGGGAAAACGCTCTATTTTTCTTCCAACGGTCATCCTGGATTTGGGAACCACGATCTTTTTATGTCTCGCAAACTTGCCGATGGGACGTGGAGCGTTCCCGTGAATCTCGGCAGACCGATCAATGCGTATGGCGATGATGAGTTCCTGACGATCCCGGCCAGTGGCGACAAGATTATTTATTCGAGTCAACGCGACAATGCCCGGGGTTCCTTAAGCTTATACGAAGCGAAGCTTCCACTCGAATTCCGACCGGGCCCGGTGACACTGGTTGCGGGAACGGTTTACAATAAAAAGACCGGGGAGCCAGTCGGCGCCGAAGTCGACGTCAACGATCTCAAGACGGACCAACTCGTTGCCGTTTATCATGCCAATAAAGTGACCGGGAAGTTCTATATAGCGCTCGGTACCGGGAGAATGTATGGTATTACGGCCCATTATCCGGGATACGCGCCCTATTCGGACCATTATACGGTTCCCGACACGATTTCCTATAAAGAAGTAACGCACGATTTGCCGTTGACTCCGCTACCCGGGAATTGGTATGCCGGAAACGAACCGAATGGAAGCAACCCGAATGGGAACCAGGCGAATGCGAACAATTCGAACGGGACTTCGAACCAGAATTCGAATTCCAACTCCAATCGGAATCCGAATGGGAATCAAAATCCCAATACGTCCGCGAATAATAATCCAAACGGCACCGGGAAAAAGAAGCCTACGGGGAAGCATGGCAACAACTCGGAGCAGAATAACAATAATAACGCGAATAATAATAACCGTAATGGGAATAACGTCGCCGGGATCGATACCGCCGGCATCGAACTCCATAATGTCTTCTTCGATTTCAATAAATCGGAACTTCGGCCCGAATCGTATGCCGAGTTGAATTATTGGGTCGATCTCCTTAAAAAGTATTCGCAGTTAAAGATCGAGATCGATGGCCATACGGATTCTGTCGGTACGCCCGGTTACAACCAGAAGCTTTCGTTTGAGCGGGCGCAAGCCGTCAAAGCTTATCTTGTGGCTCACGGTATCAAGGCTACGCGCTTGATCCCGAAAGGATTTGGAGCTACGCGGCCGAAAGCATCGAATGAAACAGAGGAAGGCCGCCAGCGAAACCGCCGCACGGAATTTCGATTCGTTACCTGATCAGCGCCGAGCCTTCACATTCTTATCCCAAATCGCAAAAAGGATAAGAATGAACGCCAATAATCGAATAAGATAGAAGAGGGCCGGCGATTCCGAAGCTTCGTTCGTCAGGCCATAGAGCAGTTGTTGAAGCCCGAGGATCGCAAACGCAACACCGAACATGAAAAACAGCCGGTCGCGGCTGGCGCGCCAGAAACGGAAGAAAAAAAGCGATCCCATGGCGTACGCCATAACGACCGCACCGACCATCAGGGATAAATTACTCATGTTCGTCCCAGATAAATCCATAGAGCAGCAGCCCCAGCCCGACCACTTCGGGGATCGCGCGGATCGTTGAAAGATCGACTTCCGGAAGGAACGTCAGGTCGAGTACCAATAGAATATTATTCAAAGACAGGAATGTAAAGCAGAGCCCGCTCCAGAGCACCAAACGCACACCGGAGGCATAGTAACTTCGCAACAGAAGGATCGCGCATGCGATACTCGTAATGGCGCAGAGGATGTAAACCGTATTTGCCATAGCCGTGCCTTTCGAAATTATTCTTTCTTCCTGCCGATAATAAACGCGTCCGCAAACGTCTGAATCGCATCGTTCGGGTTCGAAAAAATCTCATTGATAATGGAGACTCTTCGTTCCCGGTATAATTTCGCAAGCGAATCGATATGCCGGCGAATCCCCGGATCGTGTTTTAGTTCATACTGCGCCGGGGAACCCGACGATCGAAGAACGACGCCTTTCTGAACATAAGCATTCAGTCGCGCTTCCACCGACTCCGGTGAAAGATAAAGCGCGGAAGCTATGGCTGCGCTCGATTCGGACTGAGGGGCGATCGCATTAAGGCGCAGTAAAATTTCGAGCTGTTCGATCGAATTTACGTGTAACCGCAAAAATCGTCGTATGTCCTCTGATAATCCCTCCTGCGGCATTAAGCTCAGCCTGCCAGCAAATTTCACGCCGGAACGGCTAAGAACTATCTTGATTCTACTATTTTTATGAACAGTAAAATGAATATCGGTATTTTCGGTGGAACGTTCGATCCGCCGCATATGGCGCACCTTATTGCAGCCGAGCAAGCCGCTGAAGCGTTCGATCTCGATGAATTATTATGGGTTCCCGCACATATTCCGCCGCATAAGACAGACGAGATAGCTTCGGTTGAGCACCGATTTTCAATGACGATTCTCGCTACGAGCGGCAATCCAAAATTCACCGTTACCAGGATGGAGATGGACCGACCGCCGCCGTCCTATTCGATCGAGACCCTTCGCGAAGTCAAAAAAAAGTATCGTGGTGCTTCGATTTATTTTTTTATCGGTTGGGATCAATTCGCCTCGTTTGAAACCTGGCGAGAATATGAAACAATACTTTTGGAGTGTCATGTGGTCGTTATGGTGCGTCCCGGCGCGGACCTGACGAATTCCACACTGAACGATCGAGTGCGCTTGTTTTCGATCCCACAACTTGAAATATCTTCAACGAATATCCGTGAACGCGCGCGAGTCGGGAAATCGATTCGATATTTAGTCCCGGATGCCGTACGAGATTATATTGAAGAACACCGATTATACAGCATGAAGAGGAGCGGTAGGGAGATATGATCACGAGCTTCCGTGGCAAGTGGAGCCTTGGTGCCCACGCCGTCCTCCTCATAGGATGCCTTACGATGATCTTCCCGCTCCTCTGGATGGGGTTGCTTTCGATCAGCCAGAATCCACCGGGCGATGCGACGTTGAACGAGCTTCTTCGCGGGACGTTTACCATCTCGAACTACACGGATGCGCTGCAATCGGACCAGTTTGGAATTTATTTCTTAAATTCGGTTGTCGTTGCGGTGGTGGTCGCGGTGGGAAGTTCCATTTTTTCGACCACGGTCGCGTATGCGTTTGCACGGAGGCAATTTCGAGGAAAGGGGATTCTTTTTGCGAGTGTCCTCGGTGTT